>Ga0315284_10011547_pt1 | contig 12594 bp, 15 predicted proteins | sample YL17G09_16_MG_FD_203696 | JGI IMG/M metagenome (GOLD analysis project Ga0315284, IMG submission 203696) | Sediment microbial communities from Yellowstone Lake, YNP, Wyoming, USA - YL17G09_16 | ecosystem: Environmental > Aquatic > Freshwater > Lake > Sediment | place: USA: Wyoming | collected... | reverse complement strand
GAGTGACTGAAAGGGGCGCAGTTCTTCTGGGCAAATACGTTGCCTGTGACGCTTTTGACGAGAACAAACCTTTGAGGGTCGTTACACACGTGCACGCTGACCATACTGGAGGACTGTCTCAGAGCCTCAAAACCTGTGAGAAGGTTCTGATGACGTCGGCCACCCGAGACTTGGTCGAGGTGATGCGTGGCCCACTGTTATTCAAACGTGGCAACGTGGAAACACTCGAGTACGGCAGAACGATCCATTATGATGATGAACAGGTTACGCTCTTTAAAGCTGACCACATCTTGGGCGCGGCTCAAGTGCTCGTCGAGGATGCTGAAGGCAAGAAAATAGTCTTTACTGGAGACTTCAGGATAGAAGAGACGCCCATTCTGTACTCGGACTACTTGGTCATAGAGGCAACGTACGGAAACCCTTCCTGTAAACGGTCTTTCGGAATAGACATCAAAGCCTCACTTATTCAGCTTGTCGAGAAAGGATTGAGAACAGGCGCTGTGTACGTTTTTGGCTATCATGGCAAACTGCAAGAAGTAATGCAGATACTGCATGATGCCGGCGTTGAAGTGCCTTTCATCACACCTGAGAACGTTCACCGCTTCTCAAAAGTATGCGAGAAGCATGGCATGAGGTTCGGAGAGCTTGTGCTCTCAAGCGAAAGAGAAGCCCAAGAAATGCTCAGCAAAGACCTGCCCTGTATAGCTTTCTACCACATGAACCAGAAGAACAAAGTAGGTCTGGACAGTTTCCGAGTATGCGTGAGCGGCTGGGAATTCACGTCAGCTACCCGCAGAACAGGCCTAAAAGAATACACAGTAGCATTGAGTGACCATTCAGACTTTAACGGTCTGCTCGAATACGTCAAATGCTCAGAACCCGACCTCGTGATAACAGACAACTCCCGAGTCTGCCACGGTGAGACTCTTGCCAAAGAGATACGTAAACGCCTCGGAATCGACGCAATAGCCCTTCCGAAGAGTCGCCTTTTGTAGATTATTGCCACATCCTGCTGGACCCTGAATAGCGTTCTTGCTGCACGTCGCGCGGACTATGTTGAGTTCAGACCAGATTGCCGATCTGCTGACGAAAAGCAGTGCCTTTAGCAGCTTCAGATAATAAGTGGCTTCTGCCAAAACTTAAAAGTCTGAGAAAAACCATCTCTAGACCAACAGCAAAAGAGGAAGAACATGTATGGGTAAGTCGTCCGAGATTTCGGGTTTCTACAAGCTAAGTCCTAAGGAGCGTTTGCAGCAAGTGAAAGATTTTGCTGGGCTCACAGATGAAGAAGTATCCTTGCTCAGCAATACTGGTTCTCTGCCGCTGGATATGGCTGACAGGATGATAGAGAACGTTATAGGCACTATGGCTACTCCGTTGGGCATAGGCGTCAACTTTCTGATTAACAATCGTGACTATTTGATACCGATGGCTATTGAAGAGCCTTCAGTTGTTGCAGCTGCGAGTTATGCTGCGAAAATGGTCAGGGACGGCGGAGGTTTTTACGCCAGCAGCACGCCGCCAGTGATGATCGGCCAAGTTCAGATCGTGGGCATCAAAGACCCGTACGCTGCCAAGATGCGCATACTTCAGCATAAAGAGGACATTCTGAGGAAAGCGAATGAGCAGGACCCAGTGCTCGTTTCTGCCGGCGGCGGAGCAAAAGACGTCGAAGCCAAGATAATCAATACCACGCAAGGACCCATGGTCATCGCAGAACTGCTCGTAGACTGCCGAGACGCAATGGGTGCCAACGCGGTCAATACGATGGCTGAAGCAGTTGCGCCGATGCTTGAACGCATAACGGGCGGCCATGTATGTCTTAGAATAATCTCCAACTTGGCCACAAAAAGGCTCGTCAGGGCATGGTGCACCATTCCTAAAAAGTCCTTAGGCGACGAAGGAGTCGTTGACGGCATAGTATGCGCATACGCTTTCGCAGCCGCTGACCCGTACCGTGCGGCCACACATAACAAAGGAATTCTTAACGGAATAATCGCTGTCATCCTTGCCACCTGCAACGACCACCGGGCCATCGAGGCCGGAGCACACGCGTACGCAGTCAAAGACGGCCACTACACTGCACTTTCAACATGGGAAAAGAATGAAAACGGCGACCTGGTCGGCTCGATAGAATTGCCCATGGCCGTCGGCCTTATCGGCGGAGCCGTGCGCACGCATCCAATAGCGAAAATCGCCGTGAAAATCCTCGGCGTAAAGACGGCTAACGAGTTCGGCGAAGTTCTTGCCGCTGTGGGTCTGGCACAGAACCTCGGTGCCCTGAGGGCCCTAGCGCATGAGGGCATCCAGCGGGGTCACATGTCTCTTCACGCCCGGAACATTGCCGTGACGGCAGGCGCCACAGGAGACTTGATAGATATCGTTGCTGCGAAAATGGTTGAGGAACGCAAAGTCCGCGTCGACAGAGCTAAAGAGCTGATTGAGCAGCACACGAAGACTGGAAAAGCCTAAGAACAAGCTGCTTGAAACGTTAGACACGGCGAACAAGAAATGAAGATAATCCTCGGACCGGCCTCTACACAGTTAGGACAGAAGATCGCGGAGACGCTGAAGACTGAAGCTGTAAACGTGGCTTTCAAGACTTTTCCAGACGGAGAAAACTACGTGCGCCTGGAAGGTCGTGTGCAGGACGAAGAAGTAGCCATCGTGCAGACTACAAGCCCTCCGCAGGACACTCGACTGGTTCAGTTGGCGCTTATGGCGGACGCCGCAAAAAGGAACGGAGCTGGAAAAGTCGCGGCCGTCGTGCCGTACTTGGCTTATGCGCGTCAAGACACAATGTTTCTGCATGGCGAAGCTATTAGCGCTCAGGCAGTTGCCCGCATGCTTAGCGCAGCCGGAGTGGAGCGGCTCTTGACGGTGAACGTGCACCAAGAAAAAGTGTTGACGCACTTCCCTTTTCCAGCAAAAAGTGTGTCAGCCGTGCCGCTTTTGGCTGAATACTTCATCAAGAGAGGTCTCAAGAAAGCCTTCGCCTTGTCTCCAGATAAGGGCGCAATATACATCGCGGAAGAAGCCCAAAAAGTTCTGGGCGGAGAGTGCGGTTACCTTGAAAAGAACAGGGACAGGCACACTGGCCAAGTCACTATCAAAAGGAAAACATTTGACATAAGGGGACATCCTGTCATAATATTCGACGACATTATCAGCAGCGGCGGAACCATCGTGTCCGCAGCAAACATTCTCAAGGAACTGAAACCGCAAAGAATCTGCGTTGCTTGCGTTCATCCGCTGTTGATAGGTGAGGCAGAAAAGAACATCTTGAATGCTGGAGTAGACGAGATCATAGGCACCGACAGCGTTCCGAGCAGCGTCAGCAAAGTCTCTCTCGCACCGATCCTAAGCAGAGAACTCGCCAGCTAGAAGGCGCTGCGAACGTGCCGAACCTTTTTCTGCTGCTGTCGGGAGAGCACGAGGTCCTACCAGTTTCCGAAGTGAAAGCCATACTGGAAGCTGAAGGCTACACGTTCGAAGTGTCTGAGACACTTGAGCAAGTTCTCAGGCTCAAAACAGACACAGACTGCGTGAACGTTTTGAAGCGAAGAGCCGCCTTCACAAGAATTTGTGCGCTTGAACTTTTTTCATGTGAAGCAAAACTCGCGAGCATCGTAAAAGCTGTACAATCAGCAAACCTGCAAGCCGTTCTGTTGAAAAACGAGAGCTTTGCCGTCAGAGTGAAGCATGTAAAAGAGTACTCTCAGAGAATCAACGGCATGACTCTCGAAAGAAAACTCGGCGCACTCATTATTGCCAAGTGCCCCGAAGCGAAAGTGCGGCTGAAGGTCCCTGACAAAACATTTGTGGGCGTGCTGACAGATGGCAAGTTTGTCTTCGGCATGAAGCTTGCAGAAATACCTGCAAAACCTTTTGTGGAGAGGCGTCCCCGGAAGAAACCCTTCTTTCATCCTTCCGCCATGAACGCGAAGCTTGCAAGGTGCATGGTAAACCTGGCGAGGCCGAAGAATGATGAAGTGGTTCTTGACCCTTTCTGTGGAACGGGAACCATGCTGATCGAAGCCAAGCTCATCGGCTGCAGAGTGCTCGGGATGGACATTCAGCGTCGCATGGCACTGGGAACCAAGCGGAACATGGCCCACTTCAACATCAAACCCGACGGCATAATCGTTGCCGACGCAAAACACCTACCCCTAACCCGCGTGGATTGCGTGGTCACTGACCCGCCTTACGGTATCTCCTCAACCACGATGAAGAGAACTACTGAACAGCTGGTGGAGCAGGTATTGAAAACCGTGTACGGAGCACTTCCGAAAGGGAAAAAGGTCTGTTTGGCCGCCCCCAAAAAGCTGGGCATCAGCCGTGTCGGCAAAGCTTTAGGCTTCGAGCCCCTAGACTCCTACTTTGTTTATGTTCACCGGAGCCTGACCAGAGAAATAGTCGTGTTTGAAAAGGTATAGGCCATGAGCATGCAAGTATTCTTCCTAGGCACAAGCGCCAGCGTACCAACGCCGAAAAGAAGCCTGCCCGCCATAGTTGTCAAGCGGGAAAACGAGCAGTTCATGTTCGACTGCGGCGAGAACGCACAGAGACAAATGATCATGGCCCGAACTGGCTTCCACAAGAAAATGAAGATATTCATCACCCACATGCACGGCGACCATATCCTAGGCTTGCCAGGCCTGCTACAGACGATGGCGCTGCTCGACAGAACGAGAGAACTCGACATCTACGGTCCGCCAGAAATCAGACGTTTCCTAGAAGGCATAGCCGAAACCGTTCAGTTCGTCCTCACGTTTCCGGTCAACATCCACGAAATAGCCGAAGGCGGACTCGTCTGCGATGAAGAACAGTACACCGTGGAGGCAGTTACGTCAAACCATGTCATCAAGAGTTTCGCGTATGCTCTTGTAGAGAAGCCCAGGCCGGGAAAGTTCTATCCCAAGAAAGCCACGTCTCTAGGCCTCGAAGAAGGCTCACTCTGGTCAGACCTTCAGCGCGGCCTGAAAATCAAGCTTCCAAACGGCCACATCATAAAGCCTGAAGACGTAATGGGTCGGCCCAGAAAGGGAAGGAAGGTCGTGTACTCGGGCGATACCCGGCCCTTCGAAGGCTTTGCAGAGTTCGCTGCAGACGCTGATCTGCTGATAAACGAGTCCACACTAAGCGACGAATTAGTGGAGAAAGCGAATGAAGATGGTCACTCGACGCCGAGTCAAGCAGCGGAAAACGCGAAGAAAGCCAAAGCTAAGAAACTTGTGCTCACGCACATTAGTGCAAGATACGAAGACGCGTCCCTGCTACTGAAACAGGCAAAGAAAATCTTCAAGAACACAATCGTCGCAGAAGACTTCCTGAGAATAGAGCTTCCGCTTCCGAGAGATTGAGTCAGACTAGCCAAGGAGCTGTTTCAGCCTTTGCACGCTTTCCTGTATGTGCTCGACTGACTCGATCATCACGATTCCGCTGTAGGATGCTTTCTTCAACAGGTCTGTCGTTTTCTTCCAGTCGATGTTGCCGTGACCTATGCCAAGATGCAGGTCGCCCTTACTAAGATCGCATTTCCCAAGGTTGTCATGTGCATGCACGTGCACGATCTTGTCCGGCAATTCTGTGAGAAAACTTTGCAGTTCGCCTGTAAGGTTTGCGTGTCCCGTGTCTAAGACGAGGCCTATGGGTTCGTCAATTTCAATGTAGAACCGTTTAAAGTCTTCAATGCTCCTTATCACGAATGGGTCCATGACGTTTTCCAAGGCGGCGTTTACACCGTTGTCCTTGGCGAAACGGAACAGCATTCGGACGCTCTCCATGTTTGTCGTCCAGTCCTCACCGGGATAGAAGGAGCTTATGCCCGTGCGCATGCCGGGATGAAAAATCCATACCTGACAATCCAACATTGCAGCGAACAGAATGGATTCCTTCAGCCTCTTCAAGGATGCGTTCAGCAAAGGCTTTGACTGTAAAGCAATGTTTACTCCTGCAAAGGGAGCGTGCACAGTATACTTCAAACCATAGCTCTTACCGACGTCCTTCAACACTGCAACTCTCTGCTTGTCCAAAACGTGCAAACCCTCGTCAACGATCTCTATGTACTCTGTCTTAGGTTCAGGAATCTTTTCAACCATCCCCTCAAAAGGCTCGCCAAGACAGTAGAGCATCGACATGCCGACTTCAGCCTTAACCATACCGCATCCACCGTGCTGCTTCCAAAACTTGGCAATGTTCCCCCTTATAACTTGATGCTCTGCCAAAACAAGAAGATCTGGTTTGCTTTAAGTCAGCTGGCCAGTCTTCACTGTTTTCTCTTTCTGTTTTTTCTTGAGCATGCTTCGTTCAGACAGTTTTCCAGGGCCTTCGGGGGTATGTACCAGTTTTTGCCTATTTTTGTGGCGTCGATTATTCCTCTTCGGGCGAGCAGGTTCAGGTATTCTAGCGTGCACCTGTCAAAAGCATCTAAATACATACGGAGAAAACGCTAACACCTATCCCACTCCATTTTTCTGTCCAATTTAGCAACAGAGACTGTGTGAAAAGTAAAATCAGGCTCAAGATATTGCGTCTTGTATGTATAGAATACGTCGTGAAGTCCAACTTTGTGATCATAAAACAGGCAATTTTCTGAAACCAAGCCGAGTTTTCACACAGTCTCAACAGCCTAGCGTACTGCTGTTGATTCAACTACGCCTAGCACATTTCTTCAAAAAAGTTCGACCCAAATTCCATCCGGGTCCTCCACGTATGCCCATCGGCCGCCGTTTGCCTTCATTTCCAGGATTGTTCGATGCCCTGCTTGCATGGCTTCTTTAAGAGCCTTGTCGAGGTCGTCGACCTTGAAGGCCAGATGGTCCAGTCCCTCACCTACCGCATACTTCGTGTTGTACGGGCTGTCCTGTTCGTAGTAGTTCAGTTCTAGCACAAATCCGTCTTTCTCGCTTTGCAAGCCAACGGTTTCCCCTTTTGTCTGCTCACACTTGCTCCGGCCAGTGACATTCATTCCTAGCAGCTTTGTGTAGAAATCGGTAGATTTCTCAAGATTTGTGACTCTTATTCCAACATATGTAAACTTGGGCTTCACAAGTGTCACCTAGTCTGATCATAGTGTTCGTCTCCTTCATATTATGATTGCCATAGTGTGCTCTTGCCGTCCCTGCATGGGTTTGAAGCCAAGCGTTTCAGGATATGCCGTAGTCGAAAGTGCGTCTGAACAGACTTTTATTGTGACCCGCAGAAGTATCCTGGTGGCAAATCTGATTTCAGCTTCCAGTGCACCTATCGCTGGGTTCGGTGATAAAGAGTACTATGACCTTGTTGGCACGATTCAAGTCATGAGCCGCATCTTCAGAGAATCCGTTGTTGATGGGTTTGAGCTGCAACTTGAGCCAGAGTGGGATGCTGAGAACCCCCCGTTAACAGACGCTGATTGGGCTGACTGGACGAAGACCCCGAAATACGCCGCAGAAGAAATCGTGGGACTGCTCAGAAAAGAAGGGTTGCCGATCCTGTCTGTTCATGCAAGCAGAGATGTCGGAAACTATCTCTGTTCTGAGAGAGAACGAGATCGAGAAAAAGGGAAACGCATTATCGATGACTCGTTGTCAATTGCAGAAAGCTTGGGGGCCGAGGTTTGCGTTTTCCATCTCTGGGACACTTGGAAAACAGATTTCAACATGCATCGTGTTGAGAAGAGTTTTCTGGAAGTGACCAATCAGTTTTCGAGAGTGAAAGCTTCAGTGGAGAACATTCCTACTCACCTGAAAGGCTGCACTCCTTTCGGTCTCGTCAAATCCTTTGATTATGTGACGCTTGATTTGAGATGGGCCGCACTGTACGATGAGCTTGACGCGTTCGAGCCCATAATCGGAAACGTCGTAAACGTTCACCTACGTGGATGCTTGAAAGAAGACAGATGGTTTATGGAACGTTCAAAATTCGGTTTCTACGAAGCTCTGGACAGAATCAGAAACACATGGAAATACGCAGGGCTGCTGACACTCGAACCAGAAGGCAAGATAGAAGGGTTGTCCTTCGAAAGCTTCCTCAAGGCTACGCGTTCTCTAAGAAAGAGAGGATCCTCCAAGTAGAAGAGACATCAATTGATCATAATAACGAGCAGAAGCACAAGTCTCTCAAGCACAACGCCGTTCACACAAGAAATGCTCGCGCCAGACCTTGAACTCCCACTTTTCCGCACTCAGTAAAGGCATATATGACTGGTGAATGCTCTGCTTTTACCTGCGGAAGTGATGTAAATGCCGAGAGTCGTTCATTTCGAAATAGACGCAAAAAAGCCTGATCGAGCAATCAAGTTCTATGAGAAAGTTTTCAGCTGGAAAATCAAGAAATGGGAAGGACCAGTCGAGTATTATCTAATCACAACTGGAAAAGAAAGTGAACCTGGCATAGACGGCGGGTTGTCGAGAAGGACGAAACCTGAACCTTCAACCGTCAACACAATCGACGTGCCGTCAGTCGACGAGTTCATCAAAAAAGTCGAGGCCAGCGGAGGAACCATCATCAGACCGAAGATGGCCGTCCCAGGAGTCGGCTACATGGCCTATTTCAAAGACCCTGAAGGAAACATTTTCGGCATGATGGAAAACGACGAGTCAGCCAAATAAGAAAGCCTCGCACATGTTCTTCTGTGTTAAACGACTTGCTACGAAGCCACCACTTGGCCTCCTTGAGGTTCTGATATGAATAAAGAATTCATCTATGTTCTGAAACTGGCCAGGTCGAGATCCAAGGAACTTTCGCCTGCAGATGAAGCAGTTGTGGAGAAACATTTCGACCGTCTCAAGAAAGCGCTTGCCGACGGCAAGTTGATCTTTGCTGGACCTTGTGAAGACAAAGCGTTCGGGGTCGTTGTGTTCAGGGCGCAATCAAGTGAAGATGCTGAAAAGTTCATGAAAGACGACCCTGCAGTGGAGCACGGCATCATGACAGCAGAACTGCATCCGTTTCACGTTTCGCTCGTCGAGAAACGGCAAAGTTAAGAGCCGAATGCACGGCATCCCAGTCAACGACGGCGCCGTTGCAAGAACCTGCACAAGCTTCTGAGCTAATCTTTATCAACAAGTGTCATATCTCAAGGTGCTGGTCTGAGAAACCGATTATGCTTCCAAATCCGTTCGACTTGTCTTGCTATGGGGAAAAGTCATGCTGGAAACGGTGAAACTGTTTGCGACAGTTTCAAGAGCAGAGTTTGTCTTGCCAAACCTAGTTTCCTTAACTATGGGACTGGCTTGGGCAGCTAATTCGACCATGAAGTCGTCTGACCTGCTGGTTCCGACGCTCTTGGCGTTTTGCGTGATCAACCTGAGTTCTGGTATCGGAGCACAAGTGAACACGATTTCTGACCGTGACTTAGATTCGAGAGACGACCGCAAAGAGCATCTCGTTGAATCATTGGAACGCTTTGGAAGAAGAAGACTGAGGTTCATGCTGGCTCTCGAGTTTCTATCTGCACTTGCTTTGGTGTTCTTACTGGCGTACTTTCAAGGCAAGCCTCTGTTGATTCTGCTGTGGATTGGCGGCATTCTCTTCGGCTGCATGTATTCTGCGCCACCTTTCAGGCTGAAGACTAGGTCATGGATGGCGCTAGGCTCGCTCATTCTTGCGCTTTCCATTATACCCGTGTCCTTCATGTACTACTCTCTCACGTCCGAGGTGAATCTCCTGTTTTTCATCTCGGTCGTTGGGCTTACTTTGAGCATATACGGCCTGATTATTCCAACCGAGACTCGGGACTACTTTGGGGACACGGCCATGGGACTAGACACGATGACGGCGCACTTGGGTCTCGTCAAAGCATCCACGTTAGCGGCAGTACTGCTTGGTTTCGGAGGTCTTCTCACTGGAATGGCATTCCTTCTCGGATTTGTCTATGGCCCTGTTGCGTTGCTGAGTCCTTTAGTGCTGGCCATCGGCGCAACTGAATATGTTGTACTGAAAAGATACCGTGAACTTCTGATTCTTGCGAAGAAATACACAGAAACAAACGACCAAGCTGTTGCCCAAGAAATTGTGGAATTGTCTGCGAAAAACCCGGCATGGATCACTATTGTCACTCAGGTGTACAGCATGATCTCCATCGTGCTTCTGATAAGCAAGTTTCTATAAAGAAACGGCGCTACCCACTGACAGCAGGCATATTTGCACGCATTTCATGGACGCTGATGGGTTTCTCTTTGGAGTACCAAGAACCACCTGTGAGCACGACCAAAGCGCGCGCTTATGGACACAGAACGATAGATCGCGGTTCCCAGGACCACGCAATTCCGCGCGCTGTAACTCTAGATTCGGAAGTAGGGCGTATTGAACCTAAGCCTGGAAGTGGTCTTAACCTGCTGATTCCTGATCCCCGCAGCAAGTTCCACAAACTCTCTTAACGTGAAATTGTTGAACTCCAATGACGGCTGCCCAAACTTCAATCCGTTGCACATCGGGTCAGCATAAACGTATACCCTGTTCTCACCATACGCGTACAACGCCTCATTTGGATAGCCAAACTCCGGTCTAGACAACACTTTGAACGGCCAGAGTTGACACGCGCGCGGCTTCATATGCTGAAGTTGACACAGATACGCGCCGCTGTTCCATCCTAGAAAAGCGCATGAGCCGTCACTCCGCCGGCTGAGAAACAGCTTGTCCAAGCCTGAAGCCGTGTGCTCAACGCCATAGTTCTTGACGATCTTCAGCCACTCGTGAAAATTGATAACTACACTGTACAGTTTACAGCAATCGCCGCAAGAAAGACAGCGCCAATCTGCAATGCGCCGCCAAGGTACATACTCCATCATAACACACTAGCCCAGACCAGAAAAAAACCGCGCTTTATAAAACCTGCTTGACATACGCGGCAAGTTTATCAACAAACATCCTCGGGATAGCCGTGGCCCTGCCCGTCTTCTTGTCAGCTGCCACAACTACCAAGTGACCCGAAGTCAGCAACTCGCCAGACTCCTGGTTCTGAACTGCGAAACCATAACGCACCGATTTTTCCTTCAACTCCAAAACGCACAGCTCCACCAGAAGCAGATCATTGAACCTTGCAGGCTTCTTGTACTGACAGAACGCCTCAACCCGCGGAAACCACAGCCCCTGTTCCGCAATGTCTTTGAAACTGAAACCCAGAAAGTTTGTAGAACTCTTCTTCACACCGTTCAAAAAACAGGAAGTACCTTGAGAAATGGACTACGCCTGCAGCGTCCGTGTCAGCCCAAGCAACTCTGTACTCCGTCCTGAAAACTTCAGTCACCTCAAGCCCTCACGCGTCTAGCCTTTCTTGTAGAGGTACAACGTGTGTGATGGAAAACCCAGCGATAGATTCTCACAGTAGTTAACCACTTTCACAGGCTTCCACCCCGCAACTTCATAGTCATGCGAAACAATCCGCACGCCCTGCTTAAGCTCTGAGTTCAACTTCGGTCTAATCTTTTCATTGGCACTCGTGGTCAGATACAGGAATACGATGTCCGCTGAAGACAGGTCCACATCTAGCATGTCGCCGTTAACGATCGTGATCCTGTCCTGTAAGTTCTGCTCATAAATGGTGCTCAGCGCTTTTTTCGCAAGATCGTCTCGCAGTTCAACGCCCACTGCTCTGGCGCCGAAGTCCTTGACCGCCATAATCACTGTTCGCCCGTCACCCGAGCCTAAATCAAAAACAACTTCGCCTGCCCGAACGTTCGCTAGGAGCAACATTTGTCGTACAACCTGAGGCGGACTCGGAACAAACGGTGCGAGGAACAGTCTGTTTTCCCTCCTTCACATGCTTTTTCTGCATTTACCAGCTAAAACAACAGTCTGTGGGCTTTAAACACTTTCCATCTCAAGCTATGACACGTACGTAGTCTTGTTCTTCGGCGTAGGCTGTCGAGCTTCACCGCACTTGGTGCAACTCTGGGCACACAGTTCCAGATACTTCGCCTCTTCACCTGAATTCAGGTGTTCAGCTGCTTTTCTGCACAGATCGCTTGGCTCGTCGCATCCTTCATCCTTGCAAAGCTTGGAAATATGCGCACAGATTTCCTGCACGTCCTTCGGTTCGAGTACGGCGCGGTTAGCACGCATCAACAAGCAGATTTCGCGTGCTAAGACACATGTTTTCATGTACTTGACGCGTTCCAGTACCTCTTCCCGCATCCGTTTTCTGCTAAGTTCCAAATAGTTACACCACGCAAGCCAACGCACACATAAGCAGACCTTCCCTTAAAACTTGTTGTTCGTCACAATCAGACAGGAACGCCGCGCAGGAAGAGCTGAAGAGCGGCTAGTAGAACCTCTTGCTGATTGCTTTCCGTTCTTCCTCAAGGACCAACTCGTAGAACCTGTCTGTGAGCTTCTGCTCTTTCTCCAAGACCCTCATGATTTCTGTAGGCGTGACCTTCCTAGCCAATAGAGCTACAGCCGCCGGTTTTCCGTACTTCTCAATCAACCTTGCCGTTTCCACGGCGTGCCCACGTAGCTTCTCCTCGCTCTTAGTCAGGCCTGTACCTTCCTTGTCAACGAGCGGCAAAGCCCGCTCCTCTTCAACTTTCAACAAACCGATGGAATGCGAACCGCACTTCGGACACAGGGGTCTGTCAGGCAAGTTATTGGCCCTCAACATCTCCATAT
>Ga0315284_10011546_pt1 | contig 12595 bp, 14 predicted proteins | sample YL17G09_16_MG_FD_203696 | JGI IMG/M metagenome (GOLD analysis project Ga0315284, IMG submission 203696) | Sediment microbial communities from Yellowstone Lake, YNP, Wyoming, USA - YL17G09_16 | ecosystem: Environmental > Aquatic > Freshwater > Lake > Sediment | place: USA: Wyoming | collected... | reverse complement strand
GCTTTAGGTATTTCAAGAAGTTGTCCAATTGGAGTTTCTACAAATTTGTTATTTATAGGTATTTCTTCAGGTTGCGTAGTTTCAGGCACTTGTGGTATATTTTGTGAAACTTGATTAACTGGAGGTTGTGATGAAATATTTTGTGATTGCTGTCCTGTGGGGTTTATCCCTGTGGGTTGTTGGGAAGTCTGTTGAGGCGCAGGTGATGTCGGGCCAGGAATATTACTCTCGGGGATTAAAGAATCAGATGCAGGAGCTAAAGCACGAGGTAACGCTCTTGAAAGAGCAGAACGTGCCATATTCCCTGCAATTGGAGCAGCAACAGCAGTGGCGACAGCCTTAAGACCATATTTAGCTCTTTCTGCGTCTGCTCTTCTATTTATTCCATGAATTTGACTTTCTGATTTTCCTCGTAATGATTCTGTATCAAAATTTTTAGATAAAAATCCCAATATTTCTCTGGTTCCATAACCTGATTTACTTGCCTTCTTTATGGTATTTCCTAGTTGTGGAATAGCCTTCGTAAGAAATGATAGAATTTCTTCTTCTCCATATCCTTCCTGAAGTCCTTGTAAAATAGGATTCATTTATTTCCTCTAAAATACTCTACCACTCTATTCATTGATTTAAATATATCTGGAAGAGATTGACGCGGCGGTTGAGTGGCTATATCTGCCATTTCTGTTTCTTGACGATCACTTAATTTTAAACCTTTCTGAATAGCTTGATTAATTGCAGGGGCAAATTGCTGCCAATCATAATTTCTTTCTTCCCAAATTTTATCTCTCAAAGGTAATAAAGCTGTATTTTCATCGACATTTTTCAAAAAGAATTCCGATAGATCATTTTGCATTTTCTCTAATTCTTTTGGATGTTGAATCTGAGCTTCTTCAAATGATCCTAAAGGATATTCTAAAGGGGTTTTTGTTGAAAATATATCTAAAGCTTCCGTCTTGTGTGCTGGAAATGAGCCTTTAGGAAGATTTTCAATGGCTTTCAATTTTTTAGGTGTTAGAGGTCTTATAGTTTCTTCTATTTCTGAAGGAGACATATGATTTGCTGCCATTTGTTCTCTGGCATCATCTTCATAACCCTTTTTTACGAGATTAGCCACAGGTTCTTGTAAATTTTTTAAAGCTTGTTGTCTATTTTGTCCCAATAATCCTTGACCAAGTCCAGGAATAAACGTTCTTTCCAATTGATCAAGATTACTTTTCACTTTTTTATATTCTTGCTTCGTTTTTTCTGCCCATTGGCTTGGATTACGAGTATCAAAGTTTTTTCCAGCAAGCATAAATCTAGGTAATTCAGAAGGAGATACATCCGCTTTGAGTGCTGCATCTTCAAGTTCTTTTCTTTGTTCTGTAGCTATCTGATTAAGATTATTCAATTGAGCTTGTCTTGTTCCATATCCGGATGGATCATTTGTATCCCTAGCATATTTCTCCGAAGCAGATTCGATATCTGGCCCTGTGAAAATATTAAATGGACTAGGAATAGCATTATTTGATTGCGCTGAAGCTTGATTGTCTTGTGGTTGCTGAGCACCTTGTGATATTTGAGAAGGTTGATTTCCTTTTTGCGGAAATGCTTGATTAACTTTTGCATTTTGTAAAGCAAATTGCCCGAGTCCTGAACGCTCTAAACCTGGATTGAGAGTATACGCTCTTGCTAATGCAGGAAGCATTTTTGATATATCTCCACCAGATTGAGATAGATCCTGTTGAAGTTGATCAATAGCATTTAAACCTTGCTGACGCTGGTAGCCTTGTTGAACTGCTCCTGGGAGTACCTGTTGCAATGCCTGACCCACCTGTGGGCCTAGGATATCGTAGGGCGTGCGGGCTGATGGAAGTACTGAGACCATGATTCACCTCTTTAGTATGGTTGCCCTTGATAAGTTCTTGAATAATTAGGCAATGAAACATTAGTTGGCAGGCCACCGCCTGGCGACCCTCCTGCTGGACTATCAGCTTGTTGCTCTCCCCACTTTTGACCAGCACCTTGCGCAAAACCACTGACAATACCAGGCATTGCTCCCCACATGCCAGTAGAAGCAGGTTGGAAGGTATTCTGTGTCGGTGTAGTAGCCTGTTGTAATAGCTGTGAATAATTACTAAATGGCTGTTGGGCATATTGTAAAGCTTGATTTGTTCCCTGTTGCTGCATTCCACCTCTAAGTGCTGCTATTTTCTCATATAGGTTTGTCGCTTCTCTATTTGCCGCATTGCGAAATCCTGTTCCAAATGAACCATGAGAACCCATCCCACCAAAACGATTAGCAACTCCTGGAAGTGTTTCTTCTTCAAACTGACGCATCATTGGTGCTTCAAACTTTTTAAAAAACTCTGGATCATTGAATAACTGATTAAGCCATTCTGAACCGCCTTGGTAGTTCTGATTCTGTGTAATATCCGCAGCACCGCCTTGACTCATGTTAGCTACTTCACCTTGGGCACGAGTAAGAGCGTTTTGTGCCCCTGGACTGTATGTAGATCCATGTGTTTCATTGCTGCCGCCAGCACCTTTCATGTTTGACATCATGGAAATTAGCACGGGCAACATTTGCATAAAAGCAGCACCACTCATTTTACACCCCATTCCTTAAATAATTTATCACAATAAATCCACTGTAAGCACTAAGATCGACCGTTGAAGTGATTATAATCTGTAAATCACTCATTGAAAAGGAAATTCTTGAGTCTCCCTGTGGCATATAGCTAAAATAGTCTCCATCTCCAGCCCCGACAGACGTCGGCGGCAACGATGCTGTCCCATAAAGTTGAGTAATCACAAGTTGATTATTCACATTGGTAATTGGATATTGAGGCGTTCCTGTCAATCCTATTGTTATTTGATTAGGTACTGGCAATGATGCTGGTCCTGGGAGCGATGGAATATATGCAATCGTCTGAAATTCGCTTCTATTTACCCCTGTAACCTTATAACGCCATCCACCACCGCTATAATTTTCTGTTGCTTGTGCTATCGTACCGATTTTCTTATCGTTAATCACATCTGAGAATTGCGTAAGAACTTCACCCAGCCATGTTCTTAAACGATCATCTTCTTCTGGTAAATTATATGTTGAAATAAGAAAAGGTGTAAATCTTTCTTGTGGATTTGAAGGAATAGTCATACGATTCTCCCCCCTCGCTTCATAGTCATGATCATCGCTAAAATCTCAACAGACGCAGAATTGATAGACTGCACGCCCATTTGCCTATCCTGCATGGTTAATTGAAATTGTAAAGATTGACCCAATACATCCGCAAAAAGCCTATACATCGTTTGCTCGCCTGATCCAAATTGATAAGGGCTTTCGGTTGTAAGCACAATATTGCTCTGCAAGTTATCTGGAAGAGGTGTATTTGCTGTTAAATCACTAGAATCAGCCAAAACTTTACATGTAAACTGACCAGAGCCTGTCTGATTTGTGTAAAAATCAATTTTACTTAATCTTGCTCGTTTATCATCCTGAAAAAAGTTGAAATATTTAGTTTCCATCAAAAAGTTTGAAACTTTTGTGATTTCTCCTCCGCCTGTATACGCTGTGATTGTATCTACAGGGTTAATACTTTGCTCATCATCGAACGCCACTACATAGATATTAACAGGTGTATTTGTGTAAGGAATTACAAAGGTCAAGGCTATGCTTCCTGTCGTATAATCTATGATTCCAAGACCATTAGGGCCGCTTAGTATTCCATTATTATCTGTGTATTTGTCTGTGCCTATCCATATGACGACCGATGTAGGAATAATAGGGGCATAATCAATTGAATATGTGTAACTCAGTTCTGTGCTCAATGGAGATGCAGGAGATGCTTCTATTGGTTTAAACTCTGTCAATTTAAATGTGTTGGGAGTCGATGTAGAGTTAGCACCAGCCACTTTGAAATAACGATTATTTAATGAAACGCCATCTGCTGATGTGGTTCCTGTAACACCTGTTAATTTTATCCAAGAACCATTAGGCAAGTTGTGATTTGTGCTTGTGACTACTCCACTAGTAATATCAGATATGCTTAAAGAGGGTGAATTTTCTGCGCCCGTTTGATTTAAAGAAAATACATACCCTTGTTGATTACCAGCGATTATCGTTTCATTTCCAAGGCTACCTAGCCCTGAATCCCACGAGTAATTTATATCTTGCCAAGCTGTGGTCATATCTGCCCATGTTTCTGCTACCTGCGTAGGATAAAAATAACCAAAGCAAGTAAAACAATCATCGAAATATGACCAATTCTTTGTGTCATAATTAAAGACCAAGATTTTATCAGGGAATATTCCATCTTTATTTGATACGCTTGGATATGTCCAGAAACACAATCTTTTTTCAAATGTCCTTATTCCGTATACCCTTTGAAAACCTTCATTGGCTTGACGAATATCAAACACATCATCGGGTATTTTTTCATCAAAACGAACTACATCATTCGCATCACTTAGGACAATACCTCGATTACCTATCGCCATAAGACCTTTATCAAATGTTATGGTAGAAAATGTGCAATCCGCTCCGAATTCCACGTTTATTCTCTCCCACGCAAAAGGATCTTGCGAGTTGTTCGTGTATCTTAACCGCCAGGTTGACCTTTCAAAATACACAACAAGAATATCACGAATAAACCCAGCCCCAACAATAGTTTCAGAAGTTGAAGCATCTATAGCACCACCTCTACCAAATACATCATCTCGAGCGGTAAGAGGGTCAGTTCCTTGTATGTTTGGACTGATAGGAGCAGGTTGGGAATAATAAGGTGTCCCCTGAGCTGTCCATCTAGCGCGATTGGGATAGTTAAGAACCCCCGTATCGTTGCCTTCATACGTGTTTAAGAATACAAGGTATCCTCGGTAAGGAAATATAAGCAACGCGCCTGCGAGGGCTGTAAATGGGTCTATTGGTGGATTATAATTGACCCATGTATTGCCGACGGTCGTTTGAGCATAATATCTAATTCCATCTTGACCGCTGATAGCTACTTGGCTATTAAGAGCAATACCATTTGAAGAAAATCCGGAATATAAAGTTCCATTTAATCCCACTAATTCAAATGTAGTAGGTGTGACGGCAGCAATTTGAAACACCTGACCATTAAATATTGGGGTAGAAGTAGCTAATGGAGCATATCCAAGCACGTCAATCATTGTAACAAATTGATTATTTGAAAAACCATGAGGGATTGTCGTCGTTACCACCGCTGGATTTGTGTTGCTAACAGTAAGAACGTTTACACCATTGAGCCCAGGATTGCTATTAGTCGCCCAAAATCCCCCGGAATAATTAGTGGACCAAAAGAATTGAGAATTTGAACCGTTCCATGTTACTGGCATCGTCGATGCTAGTGTAATAAAATTAGTCCCATTCCATGTATAAGAAGCAGTTGTATCAAAAGCTATTAGTTGCTGTTGTCCGATAGCAAATTGCTCTCTTGTTCTTAAACCCATCACAGGATTACCGGGAAATGTAATACCATCGGGTGATAATCTTGATGTCAATGAAATTTCAGGGTTTAAACTTGTATATCCAGGCTTTCTGACAACTCTTCCACGGAATTGATAAGCATTAATTAGCGTTTCAAAAGCATCTTCTGGTATCGCGAATGGCTTTATATCCTTACGCACACCGTCTTTAATAGGCCCGATCATAAATTGATTTGATGTCATACTTTACCTATTGCCATCCATGTAAGCTTAAACGGAGCCATAGGATTTAATGTGCTATATGGTGATTCCATTGTGATGGTAAATTTGTTGACTGCTGTTATATTTGTACATATTTTACATCCAATTTGACCCGGTAGAGCACCCGATCGGGCTGATGATGTATTAGTTGCTGCAATAGGCGTTAAAAGGATGGATGGAGTCGGTGAGACTGTGATATTAAACGCTAAATTATTTGCATTTATTGCCGTTCCACTTTCTGAACCTACATAAAGTATGTATCCGCCTGGCAAAAAACTCTGATATTGTGGTCCTGCTACATTTACAGTACTAAAAGTTAATTGTATTGGATCGTTAGGGATAGTCGGTTTAAATTGTTGAATTCTTTCAAATATTTGCAGAGAATTTCCTGAAGCTTGTACTGCTGTTTTTGCATACAATGACACAAAATCATTATCTATCGTAGGATCTGCTGTCTGCTGTGTAAGAATTATTGCTTCATGTTTGCCCTGATTCGCTGTGTTAATTGCCGTATGATTATATACAACACCCAATGCCGTAGACGAAAATATCGTAGGAAATTGCGAGAAATTTGTTTTTATTTGCGCTTGCTGATTTGCTGGTGAATCCTTCCCGACAGGTATGTTTGGGTTATATGTCATGGATTACCTACCACAATAAAATAATAAAAGTTTTTTTCTAATGTGATACTTGTTATTTTTCCACCTGATTCTACCACTGTAGTGAATGGCGTATTTCTGGGGGTTGTCCCGACAGCGCAAAATGTTGCTGAACATATGTTACTAAGAGGATAAGGCTCTAAACTTAAACTTCCTGTTGGCCCTACCGTCCCGAAGAATACAACTAGATTACCAGGCAAAAAAGTGATAAATGTTGTATTTACTCCAGGGCTATGAGTGAACGTCGGTTGCTGATTAGAAAATTGAAATTCTGGCTGATTATTTTCAAAACGCATAAACAGTTGGTTTGTCTGACCAGTTACGTCTCTGCTATACATTGATAATTCATTATTGCTAGTCTGTATATTTTTATTTTGCTGTGATAAATCTATGACTTTATGATTACCAGCTCCAGATACAGCATCTAATGCTACATGGTTTTTAGCAAAAGCGTTGTATAGCGTTTGAAAATTCTGTAAGAATTGATCTTGAGAGCTTCCGATTATATCTTTGGCTTGTGGTGTATTCGGCGTAAATTCTGGTGTCGGAGTTGTCATTATATCCCTATCGCAAAGTAAAACACTTTTTTCACAGGACTAGAATTTGCTGCGCCAACTCCTATACTAAAATAACCATCACTTGGGGAATTTAATCCACCAGCAAATACATTATTTCTACTATCGATATTTCCTGTTTGATTCGCATTTACATAGATAAGTTTTGATATTGGAGTGAGTGCTAAAGGCGGATTTGCATCTGCAAAATTATTAGCGTTAGTTATAAACCCTACATATATTATAAACGGCCCTGCGACGAATGTTTGTTGTATATTATTTATGTAGCTTAAAGTCGTAACAATAGTTGGAGTTCCGTTAGTTAATTTAGGATAAGTAAGTTGAATAGGTGTTCCATTGGATGCTGGCCTAAAAAATAATTCAGATATATTGCTTACTAGCTTGTTATACATTGCAACTTGATTAGCTGCTGTCGTTGGATCACCAGACTGACTTCTTAGCGTTAATGCACTATGCTGCCCCTGTGTAGATGGGTTCGTTAACGGTGTGTGATTTACAGACCAAATAGAATTTAACGCTTGAAAATTAGAAAGAATCTGACCTTGAGATTCTGCTCTGGCGTCGGAAGCGTTTGGAATGTTAGGTGTATATGACATATTTAATTAGTTCCGCTATACTGAGTTCCTAAAAACCATGACGCTAAAGGCCGTCCAGGCTGACTAAATATTGTAGCTGACCTCTGGGTGCCCAACTGCTTTAATGTGCGTCTCTGCGCCAACTGTAGCTGTTCTTGCCATATCGGCATTATATAGGCCATTCCTTCTTCATCTGGAAAGTCGGTATATATCAGTTTTGCTGCCCCTGCACAGATAAATAAATACCATTCATCAAGTTCCGGGTAGCTGTCATCTTCTAAAAGGGCTAACGGTTGCTGACTAATTTGAAACTCAACATTATATACTTGCTGTGGGCATGGTCTAAATGTAATTTGTTGATTGTAAAAAATAACGTCCGTAGGTCTTGATGATTGATATGGAACGACAGCAGCAAATATTTGTGCGTTTGCAGGTATAACCATAAAATTTGAAGGTGTAAATGCATACGTACCATCGAGATAATTTACTGTTCCAACAACCGTTCCATCTGGCTCGACCAATTGCCCAACATTTACATTCGGGAGTGGTATGTCAGAAATTACATAATTAAATCCGCTATCATCAAAAGAAGAAATGAAAACCATAGATTCAGTCAAGTTTCCAAATATGTCTAATTGACCCCTGTAAAACGGTGTAGAAGGGATTGTCCCAGTATATGCTTGAATACTGCCTGACCCCAATCCTATCTGCTGGTTAACCGATAGATTAGGCCATCTGTTATAAAACGTCGTCTTATCCTGAAAATATCTTAATATATAACCCTGACAATATACTGGAGGGGTTATTTGAATATTTCCGGGCGATGCTATTACCTTATTTCCTGTATCATCCCCGGGATTAGCTTCATAAATAAATGGGTATGTGTCTACGTTAGGAATTGTCGTGAATGAATACGGTTTCGTTAACTTTATGTTCTTAAAATGCTCTGGAAGCATCAACGTCATAAAATTATTTAGATAAGTATCAATCTGAGCGTCTGTCATTGACTGAACGGTATAACGCGCTGTCATACGTCTGAGTGTCAATCGCATTGAAGAAAGTGGAATAGCCATTTTTTACCTATTACGGTTGACCTGCGTTGTAAATTACCCCCTCAAAGCTAGTCTGATTACCATCCGGTAGGGGCAATGGTGGCAGATATGGACCGCTTGTTGTTGGTATTACACTTGGCGGTGTATACGCCCCTGGCAATGGTGAAGGGTATGCAAAAGGCGTAAGATTACTTGAATCCACATTACACGTTAAAGTATTATTTGTCACAGATAAAACTTGTATATTCTGGTAGTTTAGTTGATCCATTCCAAATTGTGTCGGCACAAGAAATGTAACTTTCATACCAGCAACATACCCATGGTCGTCAACCGTAGTGACAACCATAGGATATGCTTGTGTAATAGACAATATCGTCCGTGTTACTAGATTAGGTGTTACGATCACCTGGCTGTACCCAGGATAATAAGTTATGCTCATGTAAAGCCGCTTTACATCCTAAAATTGCGTTGGAACAAAGGAATATTTCTTATCTGTTGTATCGATACGACCGATTGATGAATTCTCGCCCACTCTACTTGGATCAATCACCTGATAGCCTTCTTTTTCGATAAATCTAGGCTTGTAATACATAGGATCATTATCAGATCCACCATTAATTTGGTCAGCAAAGCCGCGTGGGATCGTGTAAACTTTACCATCATCAAACGTATACCATTTCACTGGATCATCAATATATTTTTGATACAACAACTTTTCCGGTTGGCCTGGCTTATATCGATTAATAAATTTACCAGTTACTCTTACATTGTCATAAGCTTTTTGCTTCTCAATAGTTTCTTTTGCCACTCGTGTTTCTGATGTATTCGTTTGTTGTTTTCTTACAATAATCATCTCATCTTCATCAACTTCACGCATTGGCATTGATTTTGATTGTGCTTTCTTCTCTTCCAGTTCTACCTTTACCGCTTCAAGCTCTGCACGTGTTCTATCAATTTCAGTCTCTAAAGACTCTAGAGTGTTTACATGTTCCTCAGTTTCAACAGCCATAATTACCTCTGGTTTTTCTTTAGACTCTATACTTTTAATTTTTTTATGTCTTCCCATATTTACCTCATAAATGAGTCGGTTACAATTTGTAACCGACTCATGTTCGATTAGAACGTTTGTGTGCTAGCTATTGCTTCCCACATCCACGCGTCTACATTAGAACCGATGATACCGCCGACCGTAGCCGAATTCGTGCCATCACCTGCACCAATCAGAATACCTCTAGAACCCAAATTCTGTTGTGCAAACGAAAGAACGTTTTGGTTTGCATACGGAAGTGGGCTTGGAGTTACACCGAGTAGGTTGTTTAGGTTTCCTTCGCCTTGCGGTACCATGACCGGCAACGACTGCGGATACTGTGCAGCTAACAGAGATACAAATGTCGCATAGGCTGTGCTATCGGTATTTGCAAATGTTACTGTCTGAGTACCTACAGCGTTGTTGACCGCTGATATCGTAAATTGAATAGGAAGACCATTTGTTGTTGAATTCAACTGCTGCATTCCATAAGCCGTTGGAATTGCAAATCTAACAACATCACCAATTGCGTAATTCTGTTGTACCAGTGTGGTAACAACCATTGGGTTAGCTTTAGAGATTTTTGCAACTACACGGTTTTGTGGATAATACAAAGCTGTGTTGATATTCCCAGAGTTACCCACTTTATAGACTGATCCAACGCTTGTTAGGGCGTTTGTAGAGTCTAAAAGTGTCGTGAACTGGTTTGTGCCGTTAGTAGCTGTAACAGTCATAACAAGGCCACCCAATTGAGGGGCTGATGTCATGCTAACGATTCTTACGTTGTCGCCAACTTGAAAACCGTGGTTTGTACCTGTTACAAAAACAGTTGGCTGACCAGGTGTAAAGCTGGAAACTGCAACTGTTGCACCCTGTGAGTATACTGAACTATCATACAGTGTAAAACCATTGATAGCGCAAATACCATTATTCACAGGTGCTAAAATGCCACCTACTGTACCGTTTTGTTTAATTAGAGCAGTACCAGCATTCATTACTTTTGGATTAAATTCCGCATAAGCGATTCTATCCGAAGCCAATGAACCAGCAACACCTTGCGATGTCACTCCAGATACTGTTAAGTTCCACAATCTAAACAAACTAATTTCTGACTTAATTGGCAGAAAATAAGGCGTAGATGCAACGTTTTTAAACGAGCCTGTAAGAATTTGGCAAGACATAGTTTCACCTCCTACAGTGCCACTTGGAGTGTGCAACGTAGGTTGACAATCCAAGATGTGTTAGTAATGTTGAACACCTGAGCCATTTTCCAACCAGCAGTCTGGTAGAGTCTCAAGCGAGGCGACGCAATTTCTGGCGGCGCATAAATAAATTGAGCTGAATAACCATCCAGATCAACCATATCATATGATTCCTGACCTGGCAGGAATATGTTATATACGTCAGCACCTTTTGAAGATGCATTAGGGCTGATCGAACCTACTGAAGACAGAAGGAAACGAACGTTTCTAACTGTTCCCCATTCGGATTGCAGTAAGTTAGACTGATTAGCGTAGTTTGCTACGTTAATGAATCCGACCATTTGATCCAGGTCAGCGGACAGATTCGTGTGGCCAAGGCCAAAAAACGCTGTACGTACTGGAGCTGTACCGAACTTTAATTCACCTTCGATCATATCCATGATGAATTGGGCGTTAGCTGTACGCAATAGGCGAATAGCTTTCGAACAATCAAGTGGACTGATGTTTGTTGGGTTATCCCCGTTTGTACCCGATGTACAATTTATCGGAGGAGACCCGCCTTCCATCATTGAACGCGCTAGTTGATCTTCTGTTTCTCTCAAAGATTGTCCCAATACACTTACAGCACTATTGAGGACTGGATCTTCGTTAATAAGCATACAATTTGTTACTCTACAGATATCTGTAGGGGCATATCATTTCTGCATGCCTCTCATACTTTCATATGAGATCAGACTATCGCTTCACCTTCACAGGTGTCTCTGGGCTTAGTCGTTGCGGCTGCTCCAACTGCATTCAACACTTTACATCTTTCGTAATAGTCTTGCCTGCGTTGTATTTCTTCAGGATATGTACCATGTTTCTTTGCGATGGATAACACCCATCCCAAACACATTTCCTTAACCAAAATTGCTTGTTCAAGTTTGACTAAAATATGAGGTGTAATCATATTGATCACTTTGACTACTTCATCTCTATTTGTCACCACCCAACGATACATTGCATTTTGATTCGGTCTATCCTTCCGAACGCCTTCGTAGTATATTTTTCCACATCCGAATGTTTCTTGAAGAAATTTCATCGGTTCTTCCTTATTCATTCCTACACGGATTAAGGGAGCATGTAATGGATTGGTTCGCTTTTGCATGGGCTTTGTTTTTGTCACACATATAGAACCTTCTCCATCAATGATCCCTGCACAATATGCTATACGAATCGCTTGCCTCTGGTTGCCTTGCATATTTCCTCCGTTATATAAGACTGAAATCAGTCTAACATAATCTTGGATATATGTTTAGGTTTTCCAAGTAATCACCAAAGATTTATAGCAGGCTATGATCATCAAAACCTGCTCTTGCAGAATTATATAAGTACCATCATTTACTTACGCTGCAAGAAGATTGGCATGGTAAAACCAATCAATACGGGCATCAATATCTAGAGCTGTCAGCTGTTGAGCTGGTGGATCGACGATACCGTTACCTAGTGGTACTGGAGCAGTTAACAAATTCTGGTATCTACGTCTTCTAAGTATATCACCAGCTTGTTGATCCATAGTTATCGGAAAACCCATTGTAGTATGAATTAAATCCGGCATTGGACGAGCAAGTAACTTCATTGACAGCTGTTGTTGAACAGCCGGCGGAAGAATGCTTGTGGTTGTTGGGCCTGACATGTTTATCTCCATGATTTAATCATAGAGACGAAGATTACTTGCGAGCTGCTGCCATTGTTTCTTTCCAGAGGGCGTTACGCTGATCTCTGGTCATCGTTGAATTAGTCATTCTTGCCGCTGTTGAAACTGCTTCGGAACGGAC
>Ga0315284_10011541_pt1 | contig 12596 bp, 23 predicted proteins | sample YL17G09_16_MG_FD_203696 | JGI IMG/M metagenome (GOLD analysis project Ga0315284, IMG submission 203696) | Sediment microbial communities from Yellowstone Lake, YNP, Wyoming, USA - YL17G09_16 | ecosystem: Environmental > Aquatic > Freshwater > Lake > Sediment | place: USA: Wyoming | collected... | reverse complement strand
CCGCGAAACGCTCTTCGCTGTTGCGTGAGTAGGTTTCTAGTATTATCGTATCGCTTAACGTCGTATAGCTCGCAAATCCGAATCCGAATTGGCCGATCTCATTTCCGTTGAAATTCGTGCTGTTGCCCAACACGCGCATTGCAGCAAGAAACGTATCAGAGTCGATGCCTAAGCTGTTTATGCCTTCGATTGCGAGTTTGCGTTCTATCGGATTGAGAATTACGTGTATCTCTGGATTGTGTTCTTTAGTCGTGTGGCATGCGCGCACTTCATTATTCAGCAATTCTCTGAAACCTGAAGCAACATTAGCGTATAAGTCATGGCTTATGCGTTGAATCACAACGTCTTCATTTAATTTGACCTTGATTAGCCCATTGCCTTTTTGTAGTTCATCGAAGAGCTTTTGATTGTAGGCTACTGTTTGTTTGTCTAGGTTGAATGGTGTTTCCTTGATTAGTGTTGGGTGATATAGTTCGGTTGTCATTTTTAGCCACCAATCGCAAAAGGAATTCGCACAAGCGGTCTTACAAGCGTCACGTTTTCTGCAACAGCAACGTCTAGTTGACTGAAGAACCGTTGGCCTTGTTGTTCGACCTGCACTAAGAATGTCTTTGTTTCCGATTCAACCATCATACGTTCTTCCCTTGTTAATTGTTCACTAAGCCTACGTTTTTGTTGTGGTTGCTGAATGATTGGTTGCTCTATTTGGATTAATTTACTCAATCTCAATCACCTCTTCATGTGCGGATTCTTTTGGTTTCAACGTGGATTTGCTGTTTTTTAATTTGAGAAATTCTTGCGCTAAGGTTGCATAATCGTCTTCTAGTCGGTTGATTCGGTCTAGCAACTCTAGCAACGTAGCGTTATGCATAGTCAGCACGTTCTGTATTTTGCTGAAGTTGTAAATGCACGTTTCATTCATTGCTGTATCGCCTTCTGTGCGCTGTTCGGATTCAATGTTGAATGGTTGCATGAAGAGCATGTGACCCTTCGATTTTCGCTTTTTGTGTTCCATGCGTAGCCACACTGTTCGCATGTTATGTTCGGTTTGGGTTTCATACGTTCAACCTCTTAATGATGATAGTGATAGTAATAATGGATGCATATATACTTTTTGTTTATTACAATTATCGTTGTTTCCCGATGTCACACAATCAGGTCTTCCGTTCTGATTTAAAGAAAAGAAAACTTTACCGTTTTTTGGTTATGCCCTTCTTGATTCTTCCGTTGCTTTTGGCAATTTTTATGATCATATCTGTGCCGAAGGAAACACATAGTTGTAATTCACGTTTGACCAAACTTCAACGGGCTTCTTAATAATTGGGCTTTTGTATATGCCTGTTTTTATCTGCGTGGTCGCGTCGCGGCATTGGTAGATAAATTCGCCCTTCTGCAACGATTTTAGCTTCTCGGCCCATTCCTTGCCGATGAATGCTTTGATGTAGCCAACATCGTTGCGTTCCCATGTCCAGCCAAAGTATCGTTGCTGCGTGATTTTGACGGGGGGTTTGTCTACCAACGCGGGAAACTGCGTGATGAGTCCGAAGCGTAACCCGTAGTTCGCGCCGACGGTTACAACGTCCAGCACGCTTTCGCATGGGCTGCTACGACGCACCGCGAGCCTCATTGAGCCTGCTGGAATGTACAACTGGGCTTCTTCGAAGATGATAAACTCTTTCGCCGCGTAGCCGTCAACGTGCATCGCGTACAAGTCGTGGCAAAACGTGTTGACAAACAAGACTTTATGACGCGATGACAACGCGCTGATGTCGAAGACGCTTGACTTGTTCCACGTGTACTGTTTTTGGCGTTCGCTTATGAGCATCACGTTGTTAATGGGTGAGTCGTGCGTCCACGCTTTAGACGCATCCATGACGTAACACGCATATCCTTCATCTAGCAACTGTTGCACTAGATGCTTCGCAAGGTTCGTCTTTCCGCTCTGCGACGTGCCGCTGACGTAGAAGCCGCTGTCGATGGCGAGTGGAATATCAAACGGAATGCTTGTGTTCTTTAGTATAGTATCCAAGATAACCCACTTCGCCTATTGCTTCTTCTGTTGTGAGTGGTTCTTTGTTGTCGAGTTTATGATAGAGTATGTTTAGGCGTTTGTATAGTGGTGCATAGATGTTGAGGTTGCCTTGTCGTTCAGAAACTACGGCCTTTAACATGTCGATGTCTGATTTCGTGTTTAGTTCTTCTATTGTCCATCTAAACTTCATTTTTTCACCTCAATATCCTTGATGTTTTAGTATCTCTTCAATCGGGATACTCTTCGATGTGTTAACAAACTCTGGCGTTGTTGTGTTTAGCCCAAACGTTTTTCTGCATTTATCGCATCTCCACACGATTTTGCCGCGTTTCAACGTTACGGCTTCGACTTTGCCGTTGCAGGCTGGACAGCGGTACGAGTTGCTGAATTCGCTGAAGTAGTCGCTCATGCCTTTCGCCTTTCCAGTTCTGCTTCTACGTCGTGCAATTCTTGTTCGCTCGCGTTCGGGTCGTCGCCGTTGAGGATGCTTCTGCGTATCCATTCCAAGTCTTTCGTTGTGCGTTTGTTTGCCCAAGTTTCTTCTGTCTTATCCAAAGAAAACACCCTGCTAATCTGGAAGATTGTCACGTAGTTTCCGTAAAGCGTTTGCTGTTTCGGTAAACTTTGCTTCTTCGCACTTGTCGATTAGTTCGTCAAATTCGTCGTATATCAGTTCTGATGTGGTTCTATGGTCGCCCATGCTTATTCCTTCAACTCTATCGTTTCAAATTCATATTTTGTTTCTGTTTCGTGCAGTATGTTTTCGGCCATTATTTCTGCTTCTTCCTCATTTTCTGCAACAACAAAGAATTCTGCTTCATCTCGTGCGATAACTTTGTAACGTTTTTTGTTTTGGGTATTTTTAACCATGTTTACCATCACAAGCACTATTATTATTACTCACCTAAAAACCTTTGCTTGTCGCCTGTTATGCGATGAAACCCAAGAAAAACGTCTGTTTTGCCTGTCGCCTTAATAATTGGGCGTTTGGCGTGGAGAAAAAGGGGAATGATTATTGTTTCTTAAACTGTCTTCATGTTCGCCGGATACTTTTCGAAGACATTGAATTCAACTTCGGCGCGTTGGCTAAACTCGACACATTTTTGTTTCAAATCAAGCAGTATCTCCTGCGCCTCAAGAACATTCACGTCGGCAGAGGGGGGGACACGTTGTTGCAGTACGAGCGACAGCTTATCAGTTGCAATGTTTAGCGCGGTTATTATGTGGTTGATCATGCTGATTCCTCGTTGCCTACTATTATTATGATACTGTCAACGCTTTAAGCGTTGTGGAACTGTCTTCTATGCTTGCTGTAACAGTCGTCTATATTCATAAACAGAAAAGCTTTTATTATTAATACTAATATCACTATAGAGTAGAGAGGTGAGTTAAAGTGGTTAAAGTGAAAGCGTTTAAGATTGCTAAAGTTCTCGGCGAGCTTGGCAACCGCGTCTACGAGTTTAGCGACGAAGCCGTGCCCACGCATGGCTGGACTACCGTGAGCCTCGCTGGCTTCAACGACGAGCGTCCACTGTTTCTCAGCGTCCGCGACGACACGGTAACAGCGCTCGTGCATGCCTGCCCGCAACTGCCCACGAACGCCCGTTACGTGTGGCAGGGCCGATTGTACTTGCCGCCCAAAGTGCCCGTGGCTTGTCCGCGGTGCCGTTACCGCCTTGACTATCTTTCGAAGAGGCAATGATTAATGGCTGACATGTTGAAGGCAAGCGATATACTCGATGAACCTGAAATCATCGATGATATTGAAGGCAAATACCAGATTATCCACGACGAAAGCAACACGGGCTTCAAATTTGACAACTTGAACAACGCGGTCTGCCTCATGGCCGAAAAAGGCTGGCGGTGCCTGAGCATCAACGTGTATGAGGCAGGTTTCATCCGCGTTATGCATGCGTTGATGGAGAAGCTTGTCTAACTAAAAGCTTGCTCATACGCCGTGGCTAGTCCGTAGAGTCGCATGTCGTAAACTTTTCGTTGTTCCCTGCCGCTTGTCATCCATGGTTCAGCCGTTTTGACAAACGGTAAATGTTTAAAATCGTTGAATAAACGTGACCCTTGCCAATGTTGGCGAATATACTCGGCTTGCCGCTGGCTATAATTCCAGTTGTACACGTGTCCCGTGTAACACGGCGTCGTGTCGCCGAGCAGAGCGAGCATCCGCGCGCGTATCGCGTCCATCGACTGGCCCGCGTGGCTGCCACGTTTGAAACAGTTTTTGTCAATGCGAAATGCGGCATCGAGGTAGCCGTAACTGAGATATGGCAGCAACACGCGCTTCCACGTCGCGTAGGTTTGGCACAAATCAAGCTGATAAGGCGCGTACATGTGCAGTAGGTCTTCAAAGCGATTATCCGTTGGATAACCCGTTTTGCCTGTGGGGTAATCGAGTATTTCGCCGCCGCAGAGTCCCATGGTCAGCGTTGACTCGCGTTCATCGCCTGCGGGCCAAAATTCAAGTTGCGGCGCGTTGAAGGCGTTAACGTTGGTGTCGAAGTTGCCGATGCGGAAATAGTCTGGCTCGGCGAAGTGGCCCTGACGCCATACACTGTAAACGTTTTCGGTGAAACCCATCTGTTGCATGGCCCGTTGAAACAGTGCGTCTTCGGGTTCATGGCAGACTATATTAAACTCGCCGAGGTTTTGTGTGCGGCTCAGGTTGCGTAATGTCCACAATATTATTCGGCTGTCCGCGCCGCCGCTGGCGAGGACGACGTGATGCTCGCGTGGATTCCAGTTGAGCATAAAGTATTCCTGCAGTTTCTTCAGCAGCAGTTCGGCGGCTTCTTCGATGCTGTTAATGTCGTGTACTGGGGACTGCGTGAGGTACATGTGCTTGTCTGGCACATTCACGTTAACGTCAAACGCGGTGGTTATTCCGCAGAATCCGTCGTGCGCCAAAAACTGCGAGTAGCCCATTTTCGGCTTAAACTCGCGTATTAGCGTGGCGAGATTATAGTCGGCGGTGTTGCCGCAGCGGTGGATTGGGCACAACGACAGGTGATCGTTGTTTCTCATGGCTTATAAAACCGCCATTCCACAAGAATCACCTTTTTCAGCGGGTTATGCGGGTTGAAATACAGCCTATACCACGCGCGTAACTCGCTTTTGCTTTTTGCGCCCGTAAACTCGCTGCTGGTGTATTTGCCGTCGGCGCCTTTCACGACGAGCGCAGCGACTTGGCTCATGCAGGTGAAAAGAAGCTGCTGTTTACTCATGCATTTTCGCCACGTTTTCCGCGAGCATCGCGCAGAACATTTCAAGCCATCCACGATAGTATCCATCCTCATCCGCAATAAACACGGCGGCCCTGCGAAGCGTTTCGAGCAGTCGCGGAAAGTTTTTGTCATCGTGCCATTCGGGCGCTGCCTGCAGCATTTCGACGCTTTCGCGGAAGGTCTTATCAACGGCTACGGCGATGGTGCTGACGGGCGGTTTGTCCGGAATCAAATCCTTCGTCATTGCCGTTGTGTAGTTAATCGCCTGTTTCAGCAGGTGCAACTTCATGTGGGTCGGATTAAACACTTGCCACAGGCTTTTGTGCTGCTGCTGCGCGATGGCTTTCGCGGTTTTGTCTACTTTCTTTTCGTTAGTCATTCCATTAGCCTCGATTGCCTCACATTTTCAAGCGCCTGCTGCCCCAATGGCGTGATGACGTAGCAGTTTTTTCGGCTCGGCTGATGGTAGCCTTTGCCGCGGTAATGCGCGGGCAATTTGACTATCATGCCTTCATCTATGAGAAACTTTAACATAGGACGAAAAGTGTTGAAAGTGATACCTGTTTTGTTGACGAGCCTGCTAATAATGTTCTGGTTCGTTGTTTCAGGCTGTGCCGCCTGCAGTATCGCCATTTTCATTTCTAAACGTCCACGATGCATTAAGACGTCAACTCCAACATGTTAATCCACATCAACGTTTTTTGCCCGACGGGCGTGAGCGTGTAACACATGACATGCCACCGTGACTCGCTGGTTTTGTGGTTCACATTGTTTTTTGGCGTTGGAAAATGAGTTGCCACGTAGCCGCGGCTGATGAGATGCGTGAGGATTCGTTTTAAATCGCGGTCATTCAAGTGGATGCGTTGGGCGATTGCAGACCTGAAATTGCGTTCCAGCGGCGAATTGTTCAGCGTCGCCAACACGTCAAGCGTGCGCTCCATTTTTCCGCGGCTCATGTTGTCACCCGCCGTTGTAATCCCGTCTTGCATGTCGGACACTCCATCGGCCTGTGGCTTTGCAGGATGACGCTGCCGTCGTGCTGCGGGATTTGGTAGATTACGCTAGGTGGATACTTGGTGCCGCATGATGGGCACGAGTAAAAGATTTGCTTTTTGAGTTTCATGCTTTTTTTCTCCTTGTTAAAGTGCAGCCTACCTTGAAGCTGCAAAATCTGCAATCCACGATACTTGTTGAATCGTCGTAATAGCAGTCGTGAGTTGGGTTGTAAACTGCCGTGCTTTCGTTGGCGCGAAATTCAACGCTCATTCCATTTGCCTCGCGTACGACATCACGTTTTGGATGGCGTCTTTCATTTCGCGTTTGCTTCGGGCTTTACACATGATGTTGCTGATTTGCTCAAGTTTTTCGTTGCTTACACCCTGCAGTCGCATTGCTTCAAGAATGCGTTGCTTCTGCGTTTCAGGCGTTTGCGAGTAGTGGCCGTAGATTTCCAGTTTCGGCAGCGCCACGAGGTACGTTTTGTATAAATCGTCTTCGCTGGGGCGACTGTAAGCTTTGGCTTGGGCGCCGCGTGGAATGTGGCCGAGCAAGTGGTCAACCCAATTCAACGGCATGCCGCTGCCTTCGAGGATTGTCTGCAGTCGCTTACGGAACAAATGCGTTCTTATCGGGCACAATCCTTTGGGTACGCCAAACTGGTTTATGCCTTCAGGCGACGTGATGATGCCCGCGTGGTAAGCGTATCGTTTAAACGCGCTGATAAGGTATTTGCCTTCCGAATCCATGAACCACGGGCGATTCTCAGGAAACGTTTTTCCTTCAAAATAACTCTGCAGTTTCTTCTTCGCGTCGTAGCCGATGAAGCCTGTATACTCGAACGTGCCGCTTAACTCTTGTCGAATAGTCACGGGATACAACACGCGTTCCTGCGTCCAGTTTTCAGTGTGGAAAGCTTCAAGGGTTAACAGTGGTATCGCGCCGATGCGTAAGCCTAAGTAGTTATTCATCAGCATCCACGCCGCATGTTTCAGCGGTGCAGCGTCGCAAATTCGTCGTATAAACTCGGACGTCAATGTAAGCTCATGCCGCTTGCTAATCGGCATCGTTGGCATGCGCGTGGTCAACATGATGCCGTTGTGGCGGAAGAAGCTTTTGAGCATGCCAAAGTAAACCCACGCGCTTGTCTTCGTGGGGTAACTTTCCCAGAAACCGTCAAGCATGTCGTTGTACTTGTCAATGCTTCCCGTCGCCCGTATTTCTTCGTGTGCGCCACGGATGATTTCGTCGGGCGACAGTTTCGCATATTCGGTGAACTTGGCGAGCGCCGCGATTGCCTTCGAGTGAGTGCTGGGCGACATGCAGCCGTTTTCGGCGTCAGCGTTTTTTTTGCGAAGCTGACGCATCCAACGTTGCACGGCAGGCGACTGTTCGAGGTTGCTTTGCATGGGCACACACGCTTTTATTATTACTATTATCCGCGCTGCTTATAAAGTTTATTCTTTTGATTACGTTATGGATACTACTTCATCAGAAAGATAAAGGTTATGGACGACGGAAGATATGATAAAAAAAAAGATTATGGACGAAGACATACCGTTTTTTCTGATGTTTCTCGTATAAGATGGCAAATATGCGCTCCGAGTTTTTGCAATACGGTTGAATTATTTACTATTTTTTGCAAATCAAGAGATGAATAGTGTCTATATGGTTTGTTATTAATCATTGTACTTGCCATTCCAGTAGACGTTCTGTCAAAGCGAATGTGTGTACCATTTTCTTCATATATCCAATGATGTACTGGAAATGGGTTTTTGCCGAGGAGTGACTTCCAAAGTTTTGCAAATTTTTTCACATTTATATTAGCAAAGGAAGACAATGATACACCCGGAACATTCCGTGTATTTCCGACGTGAATATCTGTACCAGCCCACGGATAAAAATATTTTATGTAGTCTCCTGCATCATTTTCTTCGCATATGTCTTTGATATTTGATTTAATTTTTTCACGGTAAGATTTATTTGCGCCTTGTAGAAATCGTTTTATTGTTGATGTTCTTATCATTGCCGTTTCTATATTTGCTTGTTCAAGATCAGTCAAAGTTATCGACGGCAGAACTATCATCCAGTTTTCTGTTTCGGTAGTTCCAATGATTCTAGTTTTTCCTAGACTGCTTTCAAATAGTGTTCCATTTTCGTTCATTTTATTCACCTAGTTCTTTGTCTACGCTTTGATTCAATTTTCTTATGATTTCTTTTTTCTCTTTCAGTTTTTCTGAGAGGATTTCATCCAACAATTGCTGGATGGTTTTGCCCTGATTGAAAGCCACTACCTTCAAAGCATGATGGTTTTCAGAGCTTACAAACACTATTTTCTTATTCATAATAATCGTAATAGTATACACATTGGCAATATTTAAACTTTGCTAAAGAAGCAAAAAATAACAATACTATTAGTTCGCTTATCTATGAATAAAAAGCCGCTGGTTTCCCAGCATGACCGTGAAAAATCTTAGCCTAGACTAACAGTATTATTTTTGGGTTCGAACCACAGAGTTCTTGGGCACTCCATGTCAGATGCATGCGATATGTCGTTGCATATATCAAAGCAAGCGCATTTACGTTCAGATGTATTGCATTTTATAGATTTGAGCCTTTGCCAATAGGATTTGGATAGTAGGTTCCAGAATTTTCTTTCAGCTTCAAATTTAGTTTTTAGTGCGCCTTGCCGAAGCCTATCCCAACTTTCAGCTTCTTTTTCATATTCTTCCATTAATTTCCATTGTGCCAAGATTTTTTCGTCTTTAACGACTATTCCTTTTGTTTTCATCGTTTCGCCTTCACCTTCGCTAGTATCTCATGCAATCTCGTTTCATCCTGCAACACGGCATCCATGATTTCGCTTGCGAGCAACCGCATTTCAATGTCATGGTTGAACGCGAGCGTTTTCAATCGCTTTGCTAATCGCGTTTTGACTTGGATTTGTTTGTAACCGTTAGTTTCCTGCGTGTGAAATCATCTCCATAGTCTTATGGAATATAATGTCTTTTCTAGTGCGCAGGTTTCCGCCGACCAGCACGTATTTGTCTTGAAGCATTTTATTGCACCAAAACAAGAATCCATTCCATATTTTTTCTTGCCATTCCTTATTATCTGGTCTTACACTGTCAGCGATTAGACCTTGAGGCTGCAATAGAAAAACCAAATCGTAAGGGTCTATTGTTACCCATTCTTCAACGGTTCTTCTTATAAAAACGAATTCGTTTTGGCGCATCCGTCCATAAGTCCAAGCGTCAGCGCTGTAAACGATTTGGTCAAAGACGCTTCTGTCGCATACCAAAATAGTGCACTTGTCTTTTAGTTCAGCTTCGTCAAGAATAGTCTGCAAAGTTATCCATAGATTCGCTTGGAATCCGCCTTGTTCATTGATTGGAAATGGGCAACGACGTGCAATTTCTTCGCGTAGCATCGTGTCGGGATACCCGTTGCTTTTCAATTTCTGCGTGAGATAACAGGCAAGTGTAGTTTTGCTGCTGCAATGTGAACCGATTAAAGCGATCTTAAACTTCTTCACGTTTTCACCTTCTACTGAAACGGGCATTTGCTTTTGAAAATTTCGGCGCAATAGAGGCATTTATGTCGTGCCGGCGGGATTAACGTCGTGGGGTCGCGGAACTGCGCGAGTATCCGCGCGATGTCAGCTTCGACGTTGGCTGCCGTGTAATCTTCAACAAGCTTTTCGCCGAGTGGCTCGCCCTTACGGTTAAGAAAGACTATCTTGCCCTTGCTGATTTTGTAGCCGCCCGCCTGCAGGTATGGCTCTAGTATCCACATGGAAACTTTGACTTGAAACACGGCGGGCATCAACTTGAAATAGTCGATGACTCGTTGCGCCGTCGTCTTGTATTCCACGAAGATGACCTCGCGTTGTGGATTCACTTCGAAGTCATCTATGCCGTGTGTTGTAACGTGGCCTATGATTGTCTTGCCGTCGTGCCACGCGCGTTGGTACACTTTGTCTTCGGCGCCGCGCAATCCCGTGCCGCCTGCGCCCGTGTCACGGGTTACTAAAAACTGGCTAAGAAACTTGGAAAATTCGTCTTCCCACACGGAAGACTTACGCGAAGATGTGATGCTGTCGTGAATTGCTTTGCCGATGTTTATGGCTTCGTTGCTGGGAGTGTTGATGCCGCCTGCCTGCAGCCACGCTTGGACGGCGCAGTACCAGTAGTGGGCAAGCGTGCTCGTTCGTATGTATTGTACTTCGTTGCCGTCGGGGCGGCGGAACAGTTTAGTCATGTTTGTCAGCGGCAAAGCTTTTCACCGTTTAACTCGCGTTTTCGTACGGGATTACGCGAAAGATGTACGACGGCTTATGTCCCGCAGTTTTGCTTTTGCGTTGGCCGTAATAGGCGATCATGAACTGCTTGTCAAGTATTGCGCCGCCGACGCCGTGGTTTGCAACGTAATATTCCATTTCGCTTTTGAGTACGGTCAAGTTTTCCCACACGCTGTATTTGCCTGCCTTCACGGAAGCGTCGCTTGAGAAAAGCACGTCAACGTCGAATACATTCACTGGGCCACGGTCAGTCCGCGCCTCATGCCGTTCGCTTATGCATTTCACGATGATTATGGCGGGGTCTTCCTCGCTGCCAGTGAGCTTGTTGAGCTTCAACGCTTCGTGTTTCTCGAATGTGCTAGTCGCTGGTTTAAACGCGTCCATCGCAATGTCTTTAAGGTCAGCCACTTCGTTCAGCCAGTTCTTGCTGATTGCTGCTTTTGCTTGCTGTTTCAGTTTTAACTCGTTGTATATCATGTTTTTTTCTACTCCATTTTTGGTTTTTGTCATTTTTTAATGACTGTGATTTACTTCACTAAACTTCGCAGCTCAGGCGTAATCGACCAAACCGGCGGCAACGGGCTGGTTTGCTTCGTGAGGATGTGCGTTTGATGAACGGTTTTACGATGTGAATTCCAGTCGTACTTTTCGCCAATCACGCGCCAAGTTTCCGCGGTTATGCCAAGCTGCGCGATTGTAACCGTGACTAAATTCGATGGCTTCACCGACGTTAAACTCGCGGTTTTCTTTAGTTCCAGCGTGGCAATCGGGTTTTTCAGGTTAGCCAGCACGCGGTTGCCTTCGTTCTGCGCCTGCTCAAACGAGCTAATCTGGGAATCGTTGAGGTGTTGCATGTGAACGCCGTAGGCGGCGATGCTTGCCGCGTCTTTAACGGGCGGGTTGTATAAGTCAGCATAATCGGCAAATGGGTCGATCGCTTGTCCGCCCTCGAACTGTAACCCGTCAATTTCGACGCCCCATTCTTTGCTGCCTGCTGGCGCCGAATATGGAACGATGCAGAAACGCACTTTCACGACGTGTTCCCAGTCGAACGTTGTGAATGCGGGGTCATCATAGTTCCATGATGGGCCGCCCGCGTAAAAGTTTACGGCGTCCCAATACTCCATTATTTTGCATTGGACGCCAACAGGAAATTCGTAGTAGTACACTTTGCCGTTGGTCAACGCTTTAAAGGCGCCGTCGATGAGTTGCCATTGGCGAATGCGGTTGCCTGAAGCGTCGATTAGTTTCACTTGTACGCCGCATAAGCCCAGCCCAACGGGGTTAATGCCGAAGGGTATCGCGTGAAAATGCAGTTTCGTGAACCTGTTTAGACAGTCAAACTCTGTGACGCCTGACGCGGCGTTGGCTGCTGGGTTAAGCTCTAGGTACATTGAGAAACCTGTCGTAATAACGGTTCCTCGGATACAGTAGTCGTTTGTGCCGTAGTCGCGTTCGACTTTATGAAAGTTAGTGTTTGGCACGTCGCCGAGGCTTGTCGTGCCGCCGCCGCTTTCGAAGCCGATTGTCCAGATGCGCGGCGAATACTTGTTAACGCCCATTTCGGTGAATTTGTCGCCGTCGCTGGGCACGCCAATGTCGGTGCCGCCGGTGACGAGGACGTGGTTAATCACGTCGTCGAGGCTGCCAGCCGACCATTTGGGCGGCTGCAGGAACGGATGCGCCAGCGTGGCGACGCTGCCGCCGGTGCCGTAAGGATACAGGTACAACTTTTTGGCGTCCAACGCGCCCAACTCGAAGTAGCCGTCGTAGCCGATGCGGTCGGCGATTGTACGAATCGCGTCAAGCAGCGTTTGCCTGTCAAACGTGGCGGCTCGGTCAACGGGCAACGCCATGTTGCCGCCTGCGCTGACGGTTAAGCCGACGCCGGTCGTGTAGCCGCTATCCGGCACGAGCAGCACGTCGTCGATTACGTCCTTGTAAGTCCACAACGTGTTCGGTGACATGGCCGCCTGCAACGCATAGTAATCCCATGTTACTGTGTCATCCGCGAGGCGTTGCTCAAAACTTC
>Ga0315284_10011540_pt1 | contig 12597 bp, 12 predicted proteins | sample YL17G09_16_MG_FD_203696 | JGI IMG/M metagenome (GOLD analysis project Ga0315284, IMG submission 203696) | Sediment microbial communities from Yellowstone Lake, YNP, Wyoming, USA - YL17G09_16 | ecosystem: Environmental > Aquatic > Freshwater > Lake > Sediment | place: USA: Wyoming | collected... | reverse complement strand
ACTGCAAACCACTTCCATGCAGTGTCATCGTTCTGTTTTCTAGATAAGTACTGCTATACTTTACTCTCCTCAAACAGTTCTCATCTCCATTGCCGCCATATATGCTACCATCGGCACTTACACCCATAGATGACAGGGCAAAAAACGTAGATTGCAAAGCAGGTCCATCTATTAGGATATAATTAACTTTAGCACCGGATGAATGCCCTGTCGCCACTGTACCATTGACCCCACGAGTGCAACCCAAAAAGCTAGTTGCGTTTTTAGATGTATATGAAAGTTTTTCGCTATCAATTTGTAGAATACCTGTAGATGGCATATTCCAAGTATTCGCAACCGCAAACGATGAGTCACTACTCTCTACATTAGCAGTTAGGTATGAATACCAAGGTGGAAGTACTCCCGCAATCCATGTCTGTTGTCCGGTCGATGGATCTATCCTGAAAAATCGTATTCTGTCACACATATAAACATATCCACTGTTATCTGTTGCAAGAATAATCGCATTAGCGCCTGTAGTATTTTGATAGCAAGTAATCATACTCGGTGGATTCGCATATGGAGGTGTAATCTTATAAAAACCATAATAGTCTTGGGTCCAAACATTGTCGTCTTTATCAACTGTAATCGCAATAGGATCGTACATCCATGAATTTGCCGCAGATATTGTTTGGCCTGGGTGCATGGTTTGCTTACCAGCTCCGGAATAAGTTTCAACCCACCACTGGTAGCTGTGGTTGGGATTTTTGAAGATTCTTCTGATGACGTTATTCATTCCATCGGAAACAAATAAATCACCGTGAGAATTCACGGCTATATTCTCCATATCATAACCGGCACCCCCCGGATTGAACATGGCACTCTGAGCTGGACCGTCTTTATATCCACGAACTCCGGTACCAGCCAGGTTCCAAACCCGTTTGGTCGATGCGTCCATGACTGTTATTCTACCACTTCCAATCATATATATATTCCCTGCCGCATCGATTGCCGCCGCCAGAACATTGATCATAGAGCCTTTGGCTGGGCCATTCAAGTATCCACCCTGCCACACACCGGCAACATGCTCTTGCGTCCAGACAACGGGTTCTTCGAGAGTGGACTGGGCATTGGCTGTCGGAACGATAGGCAACATTGAAAGGAACAAGGAGAAAATGGGAAGGGAAAAAGCAGCTGTGATAGCCATAAATGCCTCTCTCGGAAATCTACATTGGTTGCGAGTTTCTTTCCTTGTAAACCTGTGTTCGGCGGATTGTTCGGGGGGTCGTCTCTTTGCTTTTAATGACATTTTGCTGAAAGCCCTTTTCGAGAGTTGTATCTCTATTATCATATCGTGGAATCTGCTAACAAGTTAGTGATTTCTATCACCAACAAGGTTTTTCCGGAACGCTACGAAAGCGCGAGGTAGTCGGAATCGGCTGGCGAGTTGGCGCTCCTTATCGAGATGGTTGCAATGATAGCAGTCCGATCTGCTATTTGTATTCCTTTAGCTTTTGGTAGTGGTCACAAGCATGGCATCCCGCAAGTTGATGAGAATAGACAATTTGTCCAACCATTTCCAGAATCGGAATTTGAAGGGCACATACCGGTTCAGTTGAAAAGGGATCAAACCCAATGGAACATATTTCATCGGGTGGGTGATTTCGATATTTTTAAAACCAACAGTACCAGGAATTGTTTTGATGCTGTGGCGGGTGAAATAAAAGAGGTGTGGCGGGGTGTCATCAATCTCGGTCGGGAGCCCAGCAAGCGCCCAACTTAAGAGCTGATATCGCCAGTGGTGAGCAACAAAAGAGCTCCTGGCCCTAACCCGGATAATTCATGAATCGCATTCTTATCTCGCATTTTGCGATGAAAGCCAGTTCTGATGGACTCATCCGCGGAAATCGTCAAACACGCCCAACCGTCCGCAAAAACAGTCTGTCGAGACTGTGGTGGTTACAAAACTGAGGCTATCATACGCAATCGCAATTATTTGCAGCTATTCTATCCTGACGTTCATGAATAATACGGGCTAAGACTTGAAAGACTTTCTCGATAATTATTTTGGGACATAAAAGATGATCGAGACAGTCCAAGAGCACAATGGAATCAATGGAGTCTGATTTCATCTCGATCGGACCGCCCTCCGGATCAAAGTTCGAAGATCGCACGTGAACCACAAGAAACGATGCTCTCCAATCACCAATTCTTCAACTGTACCAGCCATCATCAATTGACGATATAGTTCGTTGTCTCCTTTGCCTTGCTCGGGGGCACGCCACATCAGAAATCGCACATTCCTCTGCCTGGGCGCACTTTCTAGAAAGGCCGACAACCTCTCGCTATTCTCCACACCATACACAATCTTCCTCTCGGCATAGTAGGGCAAAGCCTTACGCATACCGGGCAGGCTCGCCAGATTTGTTAGTATCAAGTCTGGAGGCTTGCTTCGGGCTCTTACTTCGTTCCCGACGTTTTCCAGGAAGGTCGCCTGCTCGTGCCGATCACCGGGCAATACCTTTACCTGAATCTGGTGAAGGGACCAAAGTCGGGGTAGAGCCCCTGTGAGCGCTAATGCGACCACTAGAACTGCGGCACGCCTTGAGAGTCCGGGATTCTTGTAATTTCGGGAGAAGACATCTATCGCACCGAGGGCGCCAAGAATAGCCAAAGGCGCGCTAAAAATATAGGTATGCCACACGTGGATGTACACGCTCCGGTAAAAGATCACGCAATACGCGAGTGCTACTCCGAGTAACACGAACACCAATCGCCCTTGAGCACTCCGATCGCTGCGAGCGACCCACATCCCCAAGGTTCCTAGAAGAAGTAATGGATAGGAGAAAAGGAGATCTAAACGACTAGCGGCTGTTTTACCGTACTGAAACGCCGTAAAGCTGATTTTCGCCTCCTCGTACTCTGCGGCTAGGGGACTTTCCTTGCCGATCAGCCCCATATAAACCTTTCCCTGATTCAGCAGGTGCGTCAAGCTTTCAGGATCGACACGATAACTCTGATACTGGAACACGCCAAAAACAAAAAAAGCCAGTACGGGCATTCCAAATATAAGTGTTTTACGAAATCGAACGCGTCCGCCATACCACCAGCAGTGCAGCGAAAGGAACGGAACAAGCAAGTAAACAGGCCAGTCCAAAAGGAGACCAGCTCCCAGGCTTCCGAAAACTCCGAGAAGGTTCCAAACGCCTTTTTCATCGAAAATGCGTTGGTAGAACCACATGCAAAGCAACATTAGAAAAGTCGAAGGCGCCATGCTATCGGGTGCCCGGGCGAAAAAGAGAACCGCAGGAAAGGTCGCGAAGAAGAAAGCCGCCAAGAGGGCGACATGTTCATTGTAGGCCTTTTTGGCTAAGATGAAAACAAGCAATATACTTCCGAGCGAAAACACGATCGGCAAAAGCCGCGCCGCAGCCTCGCTCTCTCCCAGCAACGCGAACATCCCAGACGTTAGCAATGGCAGCAGCGGCGGATGATGCTGATAATAGGACAGGTCCGACATATCGCTGACCGGTTCAGGATTAATTGCCTGTCCGAACCGAAGAGAGAAAACTCCATATCTCAAATAGTTCCGTGCAATGGAACTGGTGAGAACTCCCTCCGATCCCTCGAGACCGTTCCATGGCTGAGAAACATTTCTCAGCATCCAAAAGGAGCTGAAACATAGTATTATGATGAGAATCCCGTGTCTTCTCGCGAAGTTCATTGTTCTGCCTCCGTAGTTTGAACCAAGGCCACCTCGGGTCCTTCTAGCTCGAGCACTGTGCCATCCGTCGAACCATCGTCCACAACGACCGTATTCTCACAACGGCCACACAGTTCCCTGACGACGCTTAGGATGACCGCCGCCTGGTTGTATGCTGGGACGATCACGTCCGCTTTGTAATTCACCTTTTTCACGCCGTCCTCCGTTTAGCGGCAACCGTAATAATGCAACGCCGGCGGTTGTTAGCCAGTGGAGCTTGTCAAGAAAAATAGTCCCAACAAGCTGCGATCATAGGTACAATTGATAACGCTTATTTCCATAAACCCAAACCGGACCAATTATGCCCTAAGATCTGCCACTTTTAAGCCTTTCAGATATATATTAAGTTGGAGTATTTTAAGCATTAAGTAGACAGGATGTATGCGATTTTCCGAACGCAGAAATGCAAAACGCCATGCGCCCGGGACACGCATTGCCCAATCACCACTTACCACTGATAGCGGTTTATCCTGAAGTATGGCATCAACGTCATAAGTAAACCGCGAGATATCCAATAGTTCTTTTAATCGAGGGTCGAGTGTATCACATAACTCCTGACGAATATATGTTGATAAAGCGGTATCCTCTTTTAATACAGATTTAAACACGAGGGCTACGCCTTGAACCGGTTTATGTGACAAAGGCACTCTCAGAAGCAAGGGATATATTCTTTCAAGTGCCTTGTACTCCAAGTACTTATTTTCCCTCATTATTAATGGTACCGTCGCGCTAAATTCAACGATATCTTCATCAGCCAAGGGCTTGGCGCACTCCAACCACCTGAGCATCGCAACATCATGCCCGTTGTTCATGTTTCCGAGACGTTGCTCATAAAAAAGCTTACCTTCGACATTGGTTGGTTCTGTTTCATCAGTATCCTTGACAAGGGTGGATAGCACTGCGTTCAGATGATTGCATAGATCCTTGCGAACCTTTGGATTAAGCCAATGCCGAAGTCGAGAAACCTGATTTAGCCTGAATAATCCTACTTGAACCAATGCCTCCTTTATTGATTTGACATTGGTTTTCCAATCAAAACCAGTCTGCCCGTCAAAATAAATCCTATATTTATTGCTTAAACGCTGACAAATCTGAAATGACGAAGGGGTATCAAATAGATCGACGCGTCCGTCCAAAAGAAACACGTTGTGTTCTATAGATTCAAAAAGCTCGTGGTAACAAACTTCAAATTCCTCGATTCCGAGTTTACATTGCTCTGCTATGATCCTGGCGATGGTATGGTCATCGCCTTCGCCGGCAGACATTTTATAGGTGACAATTGGAATAGCGCATTTGTGTTCGGATAATAGGTACGCCAAGACAAGCCGGGAGTCGATGCCACCGCTTAAAAACAGAAAGGGCGCGTTTGCAATTCTTAGTAATCTTCTGAGAGATTGTCTTAGAAGTGCGTCGAGTTTCTCTATATAAAAATCCTCATCTGCGCAGTGTTCTGTGGCGCTGAAGTGTAGGTTCCAATAGCGCCTTATTTCTGAATATGTCTTTCTTATTAGAAGGCAGCCAGCTTGTGGAAATTTCGATATCCCTTGAAATAGCGTATGGTCGGAAAAAGAGATCCCGATGCTGCTACTTAGGAATTCGGCGGCTGCGCCTATATTCAACTTGGGCTCAGTTTGTAGGACGGATACGATATCGCGTATTTCGGGGGCAGCCAAGATCGAGCCTTGATCATCTCGAGCATAGAAAAGGGGGCGCGAGGCGCGCCTATCGGAAAACAAAAGTGCCTCGTCCTTAGGCTCATCATAGATCAGGCATGTGAATGAGCCGCGAAGCGAAGACAAAAAAGTGTCCCGATGATCTCTATAAAGTTCCGCGATGGTTTGCGCGGGTTGGTTCCAAAAATCATCAAGGACATTGACGCCGTTCACATCCGACAGGTAGCCGTCAAACAAGACATTTATCCCGCCGGGGGTCTTATATATTGCCTGATCAGCTTGCAGGCGCGTAGATAACGAAGCTTCCAACCAGTCTCCGAACTTGATATCCGCGGATCTGTTTTGCACCCTATCCGGCTTTAAAAAGTTACCGGTCTTTAATACTATTCCGGGCACCTTCATATGAGCCTCCCAATATCGATAATGTACATCTGCCGTTCTCCGTTATGCAACGAATCTGTGCAGATCTGCTTACCGTCCCGGTTATAGTAGGGGTGCAGATCACAACCTATCGCACGCTGCCATTGTATCCTGGGCGAATGTTTCCGCTCCAGATCAAAAGGCTTGGCGACGTTGATCGTAAAAATCGTCAATGTGCGTAAGAGGAACGATTTCGAACCTTACTCCCAAATCGTCCTCACACTGGGGACGACAGATGGAGCCGAGAGGGCGCCGGGATTGCCGAAAGGTGGCCCACGGCTCCGCTAGCCTCCTGGATGGTTTGGGTCTGCAATAACTGGAGTTTGAGGATTGTGCAGATTGCAGCGAGATGGTAAAAGATATCCCAATAGCCAGCCCCAAGGAACGCTGCGCCGACCGAGTAACCTAAAAGAGAAATCTGGATGGCCCTGGCGTACCGGATAATCCACTCAACGCCGTTTAGGGCAGTTGCCTTCCGGCGAAGACGCTCCAAAGCGATCATTGTTCCGAAGAGGAGCGACAGCCAGAGCCCAAGGGCGACAAATCCATGATGAGCCAGGATTTGAAAATAGGCGCTGTGGGAATCCAGTCTTGCACTGAAGCACGCGAAACCACCTCCCGTCAACGGATTCTTGAGTGCTCGGTCAACTGCGAATTGCCATGAATCCATCCTTCCCACTGCTGACCCGTCCTCCTGATAATTCTTGATCGTCTCCATCCGGGCGAACCACTCTTCAGGTAATTTCGGCAGCACCAGGATGACAGCGACAATCACAATGGGAACAGACAGCCACTTTTTCTTGCCTGTCAAAATCATTGCGCCAAGGACGGCGCAGAGGGTCAAGAGCCCCCCCCGCGACCATGTACTGAGTACAGAGGCAACAGATAGGATCAAAGAGCCGTAAAAGAGTGCTTTCGCCCACTTCGCCTCTGTCTCCCTGGCAAAGAGGAGAAGAAGCGGTAGTGTCATGTTCAATGCGAGGGCGATTTCGTTGTTTCCCCCGTAAAAGCTATTGGGCGGACCCCACACGCGGTACTGGAAACCGGTTGCCAACGCGAACACGCCGCCCTTCAGCCCGATCAGCCCAAAGGACAGGGCAATGGTAATCAGCAGCCACCGGAGCCGATCTCTCGAGTTGATGAGCCAGAGTGTCGGGAAAATCCCGATGTAGATCTTCATCACCTTGACCCACTGCTCCCACGCAGCATCTGGAAAGTCCGGGTTCCACAAGGTTGTGAAAGTGAAGTAGGCCAAAAGTATCAGGAAAAGATTCGTCTCCCGGGTCCGGGGAAACGGCTGCCGGTCTTTTGTGAACATGAGCCCCAAGAACGTGGATATAAAGACCACGAAATAGGTCGGCAGGGAAATGCTGAATCCCCATGCGTACATTTGGGGATTCAGATAGGCGAGCACTGCCAGGGCGAGAACGCCGAACCACGGGCGAATAAACCCGACAAACGCAGAACCGACCATAAAGAGCACTATGACAAGTTCCCGCACCTACGTCTCCCGCCTTTCGGTCTTGATCTGCGTGATGGGCGCTGGGCGCCAAGATCCGCCAGAACCTCGCGGGTCCTTGCAGCAACTGTTTGCCAGCTGAATGATTCCCGGGCCCTTGCGAGACCCGCTTGCCCGAGTCGGGACGCCAGCTCCGGGTTTCTCAGGATCGCCAGGATCCCTCGCTCGACCTCTTCTACCTTCGCTCCATCCACCTGCAACCCTGTCCGCCCGTTGATCACCGCCGAATTCGTCCCGCCTTCGATTCCAGCAATGACCGGCTTGCCGCAGGCATTGGCCTCGATAAACACCATGCCAAAACCCTCGGTATCCTCCCCCACCTTTCGGTTCGGCATCGCGAAGATGTCGCAGATGTTGTACCAGAGGGGCAGATCCCCCTCCGAAGCCTTTCCGACGAATGTTACGTGATCGGAAACCGCCATCTGGGCCGAGAGCACCCTCAAGTATTCCTGGTTTTCGCCGACCCCTACCACCGCGTAGTGTGCGTCGGGAATCTCACGCAGGACCGCAGGGAGCGCCCGGATTACCGTATCGAAACCCTTTCGCAGGTTGGGCCGTCCCACGGTGAGAATCAGCCGCTTTTTGTCCAAACCAAACCTATGGCGCAGCGCACGCGTATCCAGTCCGGGCCGAAAGACGTCCAGATCGACCCCGGGATGCACCACGTGGACCCGCTGCGGCTCAACCCCGAGGCCAAGCAGCAGGTCGCGGGTGAAGCCGCTGTTGGCGATCACTGCGTCCGCCCGCAGATAAACCGCTTGCATCGCCCGTCGCTTAGCCGGCTGCTTCCAGGTCGTGATTTCCTCGCCGTGTGCATACACCAGCAACGGCAAGCGGAGGATCCGGGCAATTGCCAGCCCTGCCAGGCCCTCGGGCAGCACCCTGCCTGCGTGGACACTGTGGAAGCGGCGGCGCAGGCCTAGGCGGAGCCCCTCTGAAAACAGTCGTAGGTACATCCCCAGGGACTCCGGCTTGAGATACCATCGCCTCTCGAGCGTCAGGCGGTGGATCGGAAGAGGGTGAATACAATCCGTATCTTCCCATCCAGGAACCCGTGCCGTGACGATGTGGGTTCCGCCTCCGAGCACTCGATAGATCTTGTCGAACCAGACGGCGGTACCCCCACGAGTCGGGGAGAAAAGCACGGTCAGAACGAGGTAGCCCGGCATCTCTCCGGGATGCACCGTGCTCATCCGGACCTCACCGGCCTGCGCAACGCGAAGACGTAATGATACGGAGCCCGAGGCACGCGGAATTCCGTCTCGACTGGGCAGGCTCTCTCGATCGCAGCCCTTACCCTCGACAGAGGGTACTCCTTGTAGCCGATTTCCCAACGATGCTCCCTATCAGGGACGAATGACTTCGAGCTCTGGTCTATGCCGCAATTAACGTAGAAGTTGAGAAACCTGTCAATGAACGTGTTGATGGCCCCTCGGAATCTGAGGTATCGGTTGAATTTTACATTCAGGCTAAGGGAAACGTTGTGCCGGTTATAGGGGACAGAAATCACAATACCCTTCTTGGCAGACATGGCCATCGAACATACGGCATCAGATACGTCTTCAAACGGTATGTGCTCCAGCACCTGACTTGCCAGTACAACGTCGAATGAGCCACATTTGAAGGGACACTGCCTAATGTCGAACAGGACATCAGGATCTAAAGAAACATCGAAATCTCCACAAACCACGTTCACGCCATTGAATCGCAGGAGATGAGCCACAACTCCTGTTCCCAGACCAATCTCCAACACATTATTCGGTTTGTATGCCAAGACGGTCCTTAGGATATGATAGTAGAGTTGGAATTTCTCAGGAGAGAGATAGTCAACTCCGTAATGGTTCCGATCCACTTGAGTCCGCATTTAGGCGTCCCTCAACTCGCCAAGAGCGTCCCGTAGAGGCTTTCGAGCTTCTTCATGTGCGCCTCCACTCCGAAGTTTTCGACAGCGCGGCGCCGGCCGGCAGCCCCCATCTCGGCCCGCCGCTTCGGGTCGTCTAGGAGGCGACCGACCTCATCGGCAAACCCTTGGATGTCTCCCGGCTCCAAAAGGACGCCAGCTCCGTCGTGCCCCACGATCTCGGGGATTCCGCCGACCCGGGAGGCCACGACAGGCTTTCCGCAAGCCATCGCCTCCAACACGCAGCGCCCGAACGGCTCGATGCGCGATGTGCAGACCACGAGCTCGCAGCCGGCAAGCAGGCGAGGGACGTCGGCGATGAAGCCAAGGAAATGGGCCGCCTGCTCAATCCCGAGCTCCGCCGCCAGCGCCTTCAGCTCCGCCTCGCGACTTCCGCCGAAGAGCACGTCGGTGCCCGCAAGCCAGAATAGGGCGTGCAGCGCCTTCCTGTGCACCTCCGCTGCCATGCGCAGAAACGTCTCATGATCCTTCATGGGCGTGAAGTTCGCAATGATCGCCACCACCGGGCCGCCGTCGGCCGCCTCTGCCCGTGGGCTCGCCGCCGGCGCGAAAACGGCTGTATCCACCGCGTTGTGGAGGACCATCCTCTCAGCGCCGGGCATGTGGCGCTCCGCCAAAAAGCCGAGATCGCGAACCATGAACTCGCTGTTGTATAAAAGGATATCCGGTCTGCGCGTCTGCCTCGCTAAATAGGACAGCCCTGCGTCCGTGTAGGGAAAGCGCACATGGCAAATCACAGGAAGTGGATTGCTCCGACATGCCCGGCCCACCCAGAGATAGGCAGCGACGTCATTGACGTGAACCAGGCGCACCCGCTCGGATTCGATGACTCGTCGATACTCCCTGACCGCCTGCAGGAAGGGAAACGGCCAAAATCTTCGGGGAGGCGCCTTGGGGATCACCCGGTACTCAACGCCCCTCGCGTCGAGCTCATTGGTCATGGCCCCTCTTGCCGGGCAAGCCACCAGCGGACTGAACCGTCTGCGGTCGAGGTGATCGAGCAGCAGAAGGAGTGAACGGTTTCCTCCCCCGATCTCCGCTGCGTTCTCGACGAAAAGGATGCATGCCGGATCGCCCATCGTTGGCTACCTAATCGCCGCGTCGGCAAGTGCCCTGAGGACACGCCAGTCCCAACCAAAGGCCAGAGCCTTCCCCCCTTCCCGGAGGGCGGCTGCACGGCGCCGGTCCCGAATTAGGGCGTATGCCCAGTCGAGTCGGGCCGTTCGCACCCGGTAGCGCAGCGCCCCGACGAGATCCGGGTGCCTCGGTCCGAGGGTCCGCAGAAGGTCTTCGTAAACCAGGGTCGTCTGCTCGTTTCCGCGCGCATTGGCGTTTCTTGTCGCACTCGCCTGCCGGATCCGGTACACCGCCAGGGGGCTGCGGAGGGCGACGAGGCTACGGCATCCAGACAAGTAGCGAAACCAGAGGTGCATGTCCTCGGCCACGGAGAAACGCTCGTCGTAACCACCCACTTCCAGGAACAGCGCCCTGCGAAACACGGAGGTCGTGGTGTGGCCGAAGGGGCTTCGGAAAAAGCGCGGGAAATCGCTTCGGTCGAGGGTAATCGAGGTCCCACCCTCGCTGCCCAGCAGCTCTCGCGCGAGCTCGCTTCGTTCGAATCCCGTGCCGGGGGATTCTCCTTCTTCGTTCAGGTACCGGTAGTTCGTGCAGACGAAGTCAGCCTCCTCGTGCAGCCCCAGGGCCTCCACCTGCTTCGCTAGCTTCTCGGGGTACCAATAGTCGTCGGCGTCCAGCATGGCCACGAGCTCGCCCTGGGCCAGCCGTACCCCCTCGTTTCGCGCATGGGCCACACCACTATTTTGCTGCCAATGATAGAGAAGGCGGTCGCCGTAGCTTCGACAGACGTTAGCGGTCCCATCCCGGGAGCCGTCGTCCACGACGACGAGCTCCCAGTTCCGGTACGTCTGAGCGAGAACGCTCTCGATGGCCTGTGCAACGTACGGTTCAACGTTGTAGGCAGGCATCACAACGCTAATAAAGGGATCATCCATACCCACCGCCATAGCTTTTCTCTGTCAGGCCGTCTCCACCGCGCACCTCAAGAGAATCGAAGCCGGATGTACTCAAAGAGCTCCCCGGCTCCGTAATATAGCCTCAACCGATGGTAAAAGCGATCTTTGCTCGTCCTCGAAAACGTCCAGCCCACTGCATGCTCGGCAACCCGACGAAAGAGGTAGCGGGGTGCGCCCAAGAGCATCGCGATCCCTCGACTGCCGTGGGTCCTGCGCACCTCAGACCTTCCGCAGTAGAACTGCCACTTAAGCAGGTAAGACTTCTGCAGCCGCTCCGGGTGGACAGGGTGATACACAATCGCCTGGCTCACGTACATAAACCTCTTGCCCCGAGAGAGGAACCGCTGACAATATTCCACGTCTTCGGAAAAACCTAATCTCCTACCCTTGGGCCCAAGATCGATTCGAAAAGGCCCGTTTTCCTCGACGGCAGCGCGTCGGAAGAACATGCTCAGCCCGCCCGGTGTTTTGCTACCCTCATAGGTCCCGTCCTGATCTTGATCTCTATTCGCGAGATCAAGGAGGGCAGTACGCAGAAAGCCCATCTTACCGGTGACGTCAAGCCAGCTCGGAACGTTAGCCGGCCAAACGCCAACCACCTTCAAGCCAAAGCAGTCGTATTGGGGGTACCGCTCGATTGCACGAATAATCTCCAGAAGCCAGTTTTCGTCGACGATCACGTCGTCGTCGGTGAATGCCACCACCTCTCCCGATAGTAGACCGAGCCCCGCGTTCAGGGCATACGACTTTCCCTGCCGCGCTTCGAACACGTAGACGATCTCCGCGCCGCCCTGGAGTGACCCGACGACCTGTTCCGTATCGTCATTAGAGTTGTTGTCAACCACGATCAGGCGAAGGCGGTGGCCCTCTGGGACCCTGGCCCTCAGAATGCTCTCCAAAGCACTCTTGAGCCTCTGACTGCGATTGAAGGTGCAGATGAGCACATCGATTGTCATTGCGTGCAGGTCCCTAAGCGACGTCTATACGGTCGGAACGCCACCGGCGGCTCTGGGCCAGAAGCGACTCCGTTAGGGGCCCGATCCCGTCGCGTTCGTTTCGCACGGTCACGACGACGCTGATGCGCTCAGTCGGCAGCATCTGGATCGCTATCGATTTGTTGGCCATGGTTCCACCAATGAAAGGTCCCCCTGTATCCTTGTTCCGATGAGGTTAGTCTGCAGCTGAATCCCACACAATTATCCTATTGGGTAAGTTCCCGGCAGTGGAAATGAACTTCTCTATTGGCCCATCGTCCACTGGAATCGGATGAATATTCTTGAATAGCAGGT
>Ga0315284_10011539_pt1 | contig 12597 bp, 7 predicted proteins | sample YL17G09_16_MG_FD_203696 | JGI IMG/M metagenome (GOLD analysis project Ga0315284, IMG submission 203696) | Sediment microbial communities from Yellowstone Lake, YNP, Wyoming, USA - YL17G09_16 | ecosystem: Environmental > Aquatic > Freshwater > Lake > Sediment | place: USA: Wyoming | collected... | reverse complement strand
GTGTCAACGACGATTTGCGTCATGCGGCGGGGTCAGTCCGCTTGTGGCCGCGCCACTCGTGGAGGGCTTCCAAAAAATCTTCGATGGACTCCTCCTCGGGCCAGAAATCGCCGTGCAACATAGACACGTCGGTGATCGGCCCGGTACCCTGCTCGGCCATCAGTTGCTCGACGGACGGGTGCCCGGAAGCGGCATAGCGGACAGACGCCGGACCCTCGTCTGGCACGGAGTCCCGATGCTGGCGATTCAGTTCGGCCACGGCTTCACCTCGCCACCTTGAGTATACCAGCGGGACCTGGACGTATGAGCTTGGGGGAAGTCGGGTTCTGGCGACCTCTCCGTAACCGTCGCGGCTCGGTAACCATCGGCAAACACACACACTCGTGACGGAGCCGCGACCGTAAGGGATCGGGCTTCGCGGCTGAACAACGAAATTGCCCGCGCCCCCCGGTGTCGATCTCTGGGCATCACCGCCGTCAAGAACTTCACGTTCCGCGAGCGCTGGAAACTGCAATTCCGCACCGCGTTCCTCAACGCACTCAACCATCGAACCTGGTGGCGCCCGACACAGCCCCAACCAATTCGCTATTCGGCAAGATCACCTCAACGGTCGGCTTCCCGCGGTACATCCACTTCGGGCTGAAGCTGGTGTACTGATGGCGGCGCCCGGCGCCGGCGTTCGCGAAGGCTTCGCTCAGTGCCTCGGGGAGAGCTTTCGGGAGGGTGGAGAAGCCGCCGTTGACTCGCGCACAACCAATTCGCCCTCGAATCTGACGGCGTTTCTGGACCGGGATCCCTCGAACAGTTTGAGCAGGATCTCCGTGGCCCGGCGTCCCATCTCCCGCCTCGGCTGGCGGATGGTCGTAAGGGGAGGATTCATGTAGGACGCCAGGGAAAGATCGTCAAACCCGACGATGGAGATGTCATGGGGGACCCGCAGGCCTGATTTCTGAATCATCCGCAACGCTCCAAAAGCGGACATGTCGTTATAACAGAACACCGCAGTGGGCGGCTCGGGAAGCTCCAGCAACTTGCCCATCGCCTCCAATCCCCCCTCCGGTTTGCCATCACCGAAAGCGACTAGGTTGCGTCGGGGCCTGAGGCCGGCCTCCCGTAGCGCCTGCCGGTACCCTGCGGCCCGTTCCGGATCCGCCTGTACTCTGGCTTGGTTTCCGATATAGGCGATGCGCCGGTGTCCCAATTCGATGAGGTGCGCCGTCGCTTTCCGGGCCGATGTCACGTTGTCGATCGCGACCGAATGGAGGCGCCCACCGCCCTGCTGGCTGTTCACCAGAACGATCGGGACTGTCGTTTTGGAAAGGAGCGAAGCATAGAGGGTTCCGACGCGGGAGGCCATCACGAGGATACCGTCCACGCGTCTCTCCTGGAAGGAATGGACTACGCTGAGTTCTCTCTCCGGTTCGTCGTCGGAGTTGGCGAGGAGGATGGAATAGCCGTGTTGATTGGCCAGGCTCTCCACCTCGCTGACGACGTCGGCATTGAATGGGTCTGCGATCGAGGTGACGACGATCCCGATCGTCCGGGTGCGCCTCGTCACCAGGCTGCGCCCCACGGCACTGGGGCGATAATCCATCTTGCGGGCGAGCTCGTGAATGCGCGCTGCCGTCTCGGGGCGGACGATGGGGTTATGGTTGAGCGCGCGGGATACCGTGGAGTGCGAGACGTGAATGGCGCGGGCGATGTCCTTTATCGTTAGTTCTCCCATGTTGCGCCTCCGGCAACTTTCCTGCAGCATCTTCCCATCATGGCTTGGCCTGGGTGCCAGCCCACTCCGCACAACACGCCGCCATCCGAGGCTGCCTTCTCCAGTTTACCAATTGCAGGAACATCCGCTTCCACTGGCACGACAACATGCACAAGCAGACTCAAAGGGCGAACTTACAGAGGCTTCAGATCAGAACCCGAGAGCCGCACCTTCGTGGATGGCCAGCCCGATCTGTTCCACATTGCCACCACGGCCGTTGTACCAGAGCATCCACCGCTTTCCGTCCAGGATGGCGAACGGCTTGTAGCAGGCATCGTGGTCCCAGGCGCCCTCGCCGGGGCGGATGAACGGATTGGCCGCATGCCGTTGCCAGTTTCCGACGCCGTCGCGAGAGCGGGCAACGCCGATCTGTGCGTGGTCCACGTCGTGAAAGCCTATGTAGAACAGGTGATACCACCCGTCGCGGTAGACCACCTGGCCGGCAGTCACCTTGCGCTGTTCCCACGGCTGCCGCGGGTCGGCGGCAAAAACCGGGTTCGCCGGCCACTTGGTCCAGCGGAGCCCGTCCGGGCTGGTGGCATATCCGATCGCGTCGGGCTCGTATTGCTCGCCGCCGGAATACCACATCCGATAGAGCTTCAGCTTCTCGTCCCAGATCACGTGCGGGCACATGACCGCCACCTTCTCCCAAGGCTGGTCGGAAGACAGAACCGGCTCGCGGCTCATGCGTTTCCAGACCTTGCCGTCGGGGCTCGTGGCGTATCCGATCCAGGAGCGGGCGCGGCTCTGGCCCGTGTACCACATGTGGTAGCCGTCCAGCCGCCGGAGCACAACGATGCGGTTGATCTTCTCCTCCCAATTCGTCTCCGGATTCGGGCCAAGCACGATGATGGGCTCACTCCAATGGACGCCGTCCTTGCTTTCCACCAGTCCGACACTCGCCTTTGGCCGCCAGGAGAACCACATGCGATACCGGCCGCCTTCCTTCATTACCGAGACGTCAAAGCAGGTGCCCAGCTTCCCGCCCAGGACCGGGTTCTGGTCATGCTTGCGCCAGCCCGCCGCCGTGTCGGGCGGCAAAGCCCGGCCGCTCCGCCCGGCGGACGGCAACTTCACCATCAGCCGCCGCAGGCTCTCGGCCTCGCCGATCTTTTTGCCGTCGGCGAAGATGCGCAGCCCGCCGCCCTGATGATAGCGTTCTCCCGTCTTGTCATAGACGATGGCGATCGAGTGGCCGTGGTAGGGGACATTATCGACGCTGAAGTAGGGCCAGGTTCCCTCCGGCACGAGCGGATTCACTTCAATGCTGTCACCGGGTTTCGGGCGTAGGCCAACCAGGCCGGTGATGACGAGATCGGCGAAACCCGAGTGGTTGTAGTCCTTACCACGATCCCTGTCCGGCCGGTTCAGTTTGCGGAGGATGCTTCCGGCCAGCCACTCGCCGGTGAAGGGATCGAGGTTTTCGTCGATCCAGGGAACAACCGTGCCGTCGGGCAGCCTTCGGTGCTGGGACCGGGCATAGATCTTCAGCAGCTTGAGGTAGTCCGCCTTGCTCACCACGTCCTGGGTATAGTTGTTGAGCACGTTGGCCAGCGCAACCAGCGCCTGGGTGGTGGCAAACGGCCAGGTCGGCCCGTTCCACAGGCATTCGTGCTGATCCTGAAACATGAACCGCGGGTGCCGCCGCTCGGCCGTCATCGGGCCATAGGGCGCGAAGAAACCACCCGGGTCCATCAACTGTTTCCAGGCGGCCGTATACTGATAGCCCGGCAGGTTGAAGTACCACGGTACGTAGCCGTGGAGCTCGCGAACGTCGGCCAACTGCTCGCCTTCCCCCCTGGGGAGCACCTTGAAGAATTTTGCCTGGTCGTCCCACAGCTTCGTCTCGACGAGCGATTTCATCTTCTCCGCCTTGCCCCGATACTCGCGGGTCAACTCGGAGTTGCCGGCCATCTCGGCCAGCTTGGCGATCGCGACCGCGTCGCCGTACATATAGCTGTTGATCGTGGCGCGGTAGCCGTGCCCCCCAATCGACTTCTCCATGCCGTCGTAGGCGTCCCTCTGCCAGAACAGGCCGTTCGCATCCTGGTGTGACTTCTCCCATCCCTGATAGTTCTGGACGAGATCAGGCAGGAGATTGAGGGCAAACACCCTGTTTCCGTCGGCCAGGTATCTGGCATAGATCGAATCGGCCGCCCAAAAGCTGTACTGGCGCGCCTCGCCGCCGCCGCGAAACCAGAACAGGGAGTACTGGTCCAAATACTCACGATTTCGCAGCCACCGCCCCTCGTAGATGTGATGTGCGGACGGACAGTTGATCGTGTTGTGCTTCTTCGCCCAGGGAACAGGTGGCAGAAACTCGGTGACGACGAAACCGTCGGGCGTCTTCTTGATGTGTTTCCGGTAGGTCCACCAGCGGAAGTAGTAGATCTCCTCCAGTTCCTTGTCCGGACATTCGAAAAGGGGGATATTCTTGACCAGCCACTCCCAGGCGTCCCGATTGGGGATGAAGTTCGTGATGGTCTCGTTGTCGTGCTTGTTGAATCTGTCGATGTAGTGCTTGAACCGGCCGGGGTCGAGTACCACTGGGCCCCGCGGTGCCTTAGCGAGCAAGGGGATTGGCGCGCAGGCAGCCAGCGCCAGCAGCGCGGCGCGAAGCACCACGGCACCCCTAACCGTCCGCGCCTTCCGATTCTCCAGGATCCTTCTCGTTTTGTCGTTCATCCGCTGGAGGTTCGTCGCCACTCCCCACAATTCGGGGATCAGAAATAAAGCTTGAGCGCCAACTGGATCTGGCGCGCCGGGAACGAGCTGTTGACTGTTCCGAAACCGGAGCTGTCGCGCCGGGAGTCCGCCGCCTGGAAGTTCGTCCGGTTGGTCAGGTTGAAGAATTCCGAGCGGAACTCGATCCGCGCCCCCTCGCGTGGCAACTGGAAGTCCTTGTAGAAGCCGAGGTCGGCTTGGAGGAAGCTGTGAGTCCTCCCGATATTGCGGCCGGCATTGCCGAACGGAAAGCGCGGATCGGTGGGAATCACGACGTTTTCGCTAATAAAGAATTTCTTGATGTCTTTCGTTGGGGACTGGAACGGACCGATGAGGTTCGGCCGCTGGTTGCATACCGTGCAAGCTTTGAACTGCGCGCTGGGGTTGTAGTAGATGTTGACGGCATTGCCGCTGCGCATGCCGTTGATCAGGGTGGTCCTCCATCCGCCGAGGACGGCGTTCAGCACCGGCTGCAGGCTACTGCCCCACCGGCGGCCCTTGCCGTACGGCACGTCCCAAATGATCGAGGTCACGTTGTTCAGCGGGACGTCATAGCTGGAGAGGCCGCGCTCTCCCTTGAGGTTGTAGTAGTTCATGCGCGAAGTATCCCCGTTGAAAGTCTCCTGGTGGCCCGGGGCGTTGTCGATGGCCTTGGACCAGGTGAATGAGTTCAGGACGTAGACTCCCTGGGAGAACCGCTTTTCCAACTTGGTTTGCAGCCCGTGGTAGAAGCTGTTGCCGGCGCTGAGGGTCGCCTGAATCTCGACGAAGCCGGAAATAGGCCGGCGCTGATCGATGGTCAGGTTATCGCCGACGTTGTTGGGCCGGGACTGGTTGTAGTCGGTGAGAATCCACTGTTTGACGCCACGGTTGCCGACGTAGCCGATGTCGAACACGATGTCCCGGGCGAGTTCCCGCTGGATGGTGAAATGCCAGCTCTGGACATAGCCGGTGGCCGTGTCGCGCGGAATGTAGTTGACACGCGACACAAGGGTGCTGAAATTGCGGGGATCGTTGAAATCGGCCGGGAAGCCATCCTGGGTGCGCACGAAACACGTCTTCCAGTCCTGTCCCGGGGTGCAGACGGGCTGGCCTCCTCTGGGAACACCGGGAGGAACCTGGTTGCGCGTCACGCGCACCACGAAGGGCCCGGTGAAGCCGAGGAGATTCTCGCCGCCCATGCGGTTGAAGTGGACGTAGCTGATGCCGTAGCCGGCGCGGACGACGGTTTTGGGGGGCAAGCTGAAAGCGAGGCCGAGGCGCGGCGCCCAGTTGTTGCGATCGGGGTCACGCAGCGCGCGGTCGTAGATCGAGCCGTCCTTGGCGAAGATGAGTGAGTTGGTTTTGGGGTCGTAGTTGCCAAGGTGATTTTGCCCTTCCCACTGCGGAGTGGCGTACTCGTAGCGGACGCCCATGTTCAGCGTGAGACGGGAGCTGACCTTGAAGTCGTCCTGAAGATAAAAGAAGTACATTCGCTGCCGGTAATCGAGGATCCCGAACGCAGTCTTGTCGAGGGTGCTTTGGGCCCCGACGAGGAAGTCCGCGAGGTTGTACAGATTGCTGCCGGAACCGGGCGTGGGGCTGGTGAACTTGCCGGCATAGCTGCTCAGCCCGTACATCGGCGCGAGATCGTTGATGTCGGTCTGGATGCTCTGAAACTCAGAGCCGAATTTCAAGCTGTGCTTACCCCGGAGCGTCGAGTAGTTGACACGGGGATTCCAAACGTCCGGGTTCTGGTATTGAGGGTTGCTGGTCTGGCGTCCCCAACTGGTAAACCCGCCGACTTGCTGCGAGTTCAGTCCGCCGCCGATCCGTGGGTCCTTCGCAATACCCTTGATTCCGTAAGTCTCCTCGATGTGAGGCTCCGAGAAGTTGGTGGGAAACTTACCGCCCTCCGTTTTTGTGAAGGCCAGGCGGAACTCGATCAGCGAGGTCGGGGTGACGGTGTAGGTCAAGCCTCCGGCGATCGCCTTGTTGAGGGTGCGAACAGTCCCGTTGTCGCCACCCCCTGATGGGCCCGGGATGCTCCACGGCGTGATCTGATTCATCTCGTGGTGGCTGTAACGGAAAAACGACGTGATCCTCTGATTGAAGTAATGATCGACCTTGAAGTCACCCTTGTTGTCCGCGATGGTGTCGGCTAGCAGGGACTCGTAATTGTTCGCGATTCCCAGGCTGTCGGTGCCGGGCCGGTTCGGAGCAGGCAGGTCGCCGAGCACCTTGCGGGCGAAGGGCGTGATAGCGCTTTGCGGGACAGTGTTGTTAGGCCACGGGCTTCCGCTGTAGGGATCAACGACCGCGGTTCCAAGGATGCCCTGGCGCTGATCCATGGTGGGCATAGTGGCGTAGCGGAGACCTTTCTGTGTCCTGCGGAAGCCTTCGTAATCCGCGAACCAGAAAGTCTTGTTGCGGATGACCGGGCCACCGGCAGCGGCGCCGAACTGGTTCTGAATGAGGATGGGCTTGCCAAGCTGCGGCTTGAAGAACCCGACGGCGTTCAAGTCCGTGTTCCGGAGGAACTCCCACACAGTGAGGTGCAGACTGTTCGTCCCGCCGCGGAGCGAGGCGGTGATGACGGCGCCGCCGGCACGGCCATACTCAGCGCTGAAATTATTGGTCGTGACCCTGAACTCGCCGACGGCGTCGGGCGTCACCTGGACAACCTGGTTGGAGAAGCCCTGGTTACTGGTGCCGTAGGCGTTGTTCTCGACCCCATCCAGAGTGAAGTTGTTGTACGTGCTGCGGAGCCCGTTGACGTGATAGGAGGCGTTGCGTCCCTCGATGGTTCCTCTCAGCGCCGGAACGGTGCCGGGAGTGAGGAGGGTCAAATCAGCGTAGGATCTGCCGTTGAGCGGGAGGTCGACGATCTGTTTGTAGCCGATGACAGATCCGCGGGAACTGCTGTCGGTCTCCAGAAGCGCCGCCGCCGCGTTGACGGTGATGCGTTCGGAGACCTGCCCGATTTCGAGGGCGAGATCGACGCGCTGGCGGGCGCTGACCGTGACGGAGAATGCGTCGGAGACGGCTTCCTTGAAGCCGGGATGCTCCGCAGAGACACGGTATCTGCCGATTCTCACGTTGAAGAACTGGTAGTTGCCGGACGCATCGGTGGTCGCACTTGCCACAACGCCGGTGTCGAGGCTCTCGAGCTTGACCGAACCGGAAACGACAGCGGAACCGCTGGGGTCCTTGATCGTGCCCAGGACGGTGGCGGTGTCGAACTGGGCAACCGCCGACGACACAAGAATGCCCAGCAACGCGGACATCTGAAGCAGTTTTCGCATGATCTCTCCTTACTCCACTTCATAGATTCTAGCTTCTGAACACGTGTGTGTCAAGGGTTTTTTGGGGTTTTTTGGGGTTTGCGGATTGTGTGGATCGCGGCTGTTTCGCAACTTCGACGTTCCTGAATCCATCGGCGAGCGGACCGCTTGGTCGGCCAACGTCGTAACGTCCAAAAACTGAACCGCGGGCTAAGTGGTTCTCCCGTAGGCATTTGCGGATCGCGCCAGAGGAGTGCCGCTGGCCCGAAATTGGAACCCGGAGTTGGCGCGTAACATGTTACATCGGCCACATTTGAGTTTTTGGACCATACGGGAGACCGCTCGGCAGACGCTTCGCACTCACCGGTTGGCCCTGCCTCTCTTATCGGCAGGAAGAGCCTGCAATCCCAGATTCGGAACGCGCTTCCAGCCGGACCGGCGCAGGGCGCCACGATCGCCGCGACATCCCTCACCGCGGGCGGACGGGAGTGCGTTTGAAATCCGAGCGGTTGATCAGGAGGTCGTGATTGGGATCGTAGTTCTGATCGTTGGAGACGGCCACATCGCCACTGGGAGTCACCCAGCGGTAGCGCCACTGGTCGGAATCCCGCTCGATCTCGCGAGTGTACGGGTTCACGTATTCCTCCTGCCCGGTGAGCGTCAGGAACATGTCGTTCTGGATCTCGGCGTTGGTGCGCTGCCGGTGGGCCAGCATCTCGCGCTCGATGCGCTGCACTTCCTGCTGGGTCGAGATGGCGATCTGCCCCCGCTCGATCTGGCCGCGCAGTTCCCCGGCGATCCACTGTGGATTGGGCTTGACGGAGTTCTGGATCAGCGCGATCACCCGAGCCCATTGCTCGAACTCCGCGGCCGGCGCGCGGAAGCAGAGGGTCTCCTTGTTGCCCCACATGCCCGCACCCAACTGCCCCCAATCCTCGACCACCGCGAACATCCGCTCCTTGTAGCGCACCCCGCCCTCTTCATACGTGGCGCTGAGCACTGCGGCGTCGTAACTGAAAGTCATCCGGATCGGAAAGCTGCGCACTCGTTGCAGGTATTTCAGGGCCGTCTGGGGCAGGCTGCGCTGTTCGAGGATCTCGACCGCGCGGGCCTGCCGGTGCGCCTGGGGAAAAGCCAGCCGCTTCAGGAAGTCCAGCGCGGTCATGAGCGGATAGACCGTCATGCCGTTGTAGTTGCTGCCTGGCGGGAACAATCCCATCTGGCCGGCAGGCGAGCGGCGCGCGTCGAAGTACAGCATTTCCGGCAGCGCGCGAAACAGGACTGTGCCCGCCTCGTCCCGTTTCACGCTGAAATCGAGCTTAGCGCCGATGGCGTTGGCCGGCCCGCCGGCCCGGCTCGGGTCGATGCGGAAAATGCCCCCCTGCACCCGCCAGTTCCTGGGAACCAGAATGGTGAAGGCCCGCTCGTGGGGCTCCGCCCGGCGCTGCAAATAAATCGTCTTGAAGGCCGCACCCGGATCCTGAGCGGCCATTGAGCCAAGCACGAAAAGCAATGGAACAAAACACTGCATACCTCAGCCAGACTACATCATGTGCGCCAGCACGACAAGCGGGAGGATTCACCGCCGAGACGCACAGGCAAAGCACTTGTCTTCTCTGCGTTCTCTGCGCCTCTGCGGTGAAACGGACTACTCAGGCTTTTCTGCGCCGCGCCGCCACAGCAACCATCCGGCGGCGCGGATCACCTCAGTTTTCCCCCTCCTTGCTTGCGACAAGGCCCGGGCCCCTTCCCATGATAGCCGGTGCGCGGCAGGCAGAGGTCGAGATAGAATCGGGACATGAAGCGACGAGAATTCCTGGCAGCGTCCGGGTCGATGCTGGCCGCCTTCCGAGAGCGGCTCGGGGCCGCCGGGCTGGTGGGCGAGCGGAACATCCGGTGGGCGGTGAGCATGTTTCTTTGGACCTCGACCCAGTGGCAGGACGATGCGCCCGCGCCGTTCACCGAGATGCTGGACGTGATCAGGGACACCGGCTTCGACGGGTTCCGGCTGACCGGATGGCCACAGTCGCTGGAAAGATATCGCATGCCCGCGCCGGTGCTGGAGAAGGAACTTTCGAAGCGCGGCCTGACACTGGCAACGCTTTCATTCGGCGGTCAGGCAAGCAATCCTGCCGAACATGCCAGGATCGACGCCTCCGCGCATGAGGCCTGTAAGTTTCTGAATCGCTTCGGAGCCACCGAACTGGCGGTCTTCTCGCCCGGGCGGCCCAACAAGGTGCTGGTCCGCGAGCACCTGCGGGTGGCCTGCGAGTACTACAACCACCTGGGCGACCTGTGCGCGGGCTACGGGATTCGCGCCGGGTTGCACAATCACTCCCAGGGGCAACTGGTCGAGAGCCAGGACGAAGTCGAGTTGATGCTGAAGCTCACCGATCCGAAGCGGTTCCATTGGGCGCCGGACACGATCCATCTGTACCTGGGCGGCTGCAACGTCGTCGAACTGTTCGAGAAGTACGGCCACCGGCTGATTCTGGCGGATTTCGTCGATGCGAAATACGTCTATGCCAGGGAGAACATTCGCCTGGCGAACGGCAAGGTCGAGAAGGCGGGAACGCATAACGCCACCTTCCTGCTGTGCAACCAGGATTTCGGGGACGGCGAGATCAATCTTCCCGCGCTGACCGGGATCTTGAAGAAGAACAGGTACAAGGGCTGGATTTGCATTGACCACCACTACACGCCGGTCAGCCCGCGCCACAGCTTTACGCGCTGCCGGAAATACATCAGGGAAAAACTGGACCCGATTTACTCATAGGACAGGAAGGATTGGCGTCTGTTTGTGGCCGAGTTCCGTATTCAGCACCTAAGTCAGCCTCGTTGAGGAGATTGGCTCTCCGCAACAATTAGTTGAGACCCGCATGTTTAGGCTGCTTTCTTAAAGGCGACGAATTCGGTGTTGGTGACCGCCATGCGTTGTGCTTTCAGCAGAAGGTCGGAGAGGTTTTTGTAGCCGCGACCTCTTGTGACGAGCGCCTTGATGTTGCCGTTGATGGCCTCGACGACCCCGAACCTAACCGGGGTGCGGCAATAGTTGAGGATGCCGTCGAGGTGGTCCAGCAGCATCTGGGCCAAGTCCTGGAAGGGCTTCAGCCGCTGCCATCTGAGTTGGCCGGTCGAACTCTGCAGGTAGCGCAGCAGGTTTCCTTCCGAGCCGTACTTCCAGAGGCGGTCCAGGCTTTCTTTCAGGAAATAGGCTTTCATTACCCGCCGGTTGAGGGCGAACAGTTCATTGAGCAGTTGTTTCTTCTTGGCACTCAGGTGGATCCACCGCCTCAACAGCAACCCACGCTTGCCTTTCACCACCTCTCGGGATTTCGCCCCTTTGCGGAAGAACTCCGCCCGGCGCACCTCATGGACCGCCTCATGGGCGGGTTGCAGGATGTGAAACTGGTCGCAGACCATGCGACACTCCGGCGCCCACTCCCCGATACTGACGGCGAACGGCCGCCACATGTCCACACAGGCCGACTCGATGCGCCGGCGCTGGGCGGGACTCAGTTGCGTGCGGAAGTACTCCTCCAGCGTCTCCTTCTTGCGTTCCTTGCCAAACCACAGCGGCTCCCCCGACCCCAGATTCGTGACCACCGTCGCGAACTCCGTCTTGTTGCCCAGATGGATCTCATCCACCCCCATCTGCTTCAGAGCTGGCTGGCGACGCTGGGCGCTCCAGCGCTTCAGATACCGCCAATCGATGGCACGCACGGTGGTCTCCGGCAATGGGAACCGCCGGGCCACCTGGCTGGCTGCGGCGCTCTCGCAGGCCTGGCCCACGCTCTCTTCGAAGCGCCGGCTGAAGGGCGCCTTCGAGGGCACCGGCGGGATCCTCTCCCCTTTCACCCCGCATTCCGGGCACGGCAGCCGCTGCACCTCGACCACCACCGTCACCTCATACACGCTCCAGGGCCGGTCCCGGATCTCCCGTTCCCGCACATCCTGCACGGCGTGCCGCCGCCGTCCGCATCCGGAACACTCCAACCCCTGGTGCCGCGGCTTCCGCCGCACCCGCAACTTCAGGGTCTTGTCCTCTTGGTTCAGCTCCTGCTGATAGACCCGGTACCCAGGCCACCCCAAGATCGCCGTCCATTCTTTGTGCGTCAATCCATTCCCCTCCGGATTCCCCAACCGGTGAGTGCAGCGAAAATCCCCTGCTCCTTGAAATGCCGACGGTTAGCACGTTCTTACGAATTTCTGCGGAGAGCCTAAAAATCAAACAAGTAGTTGAACTTAAGAAGCAACACACGGCTGAGAGTGCGGCGCTGCACCTCGTGAGGGTCGACGTAATCCGTCGTGGAAGCCCGCGTGTTGTAAACCAGAAAGAAACCGGTGCTGGAGGTCGAAAGCAGCGCCAGCCGGATGTTGGCGCCCACCTGGTTGGTGCGGCTGTTGTATTGCGTGAAGGCTTGCAGGTAGCTCTTGGGAGTGAACGACCAGTTGAAGCGCAGGCCCGCCAGATCGGTGGTGAAGGCGCCCTCCCTGAGGCGGATGAAGTTACGGACATAGCCCCCGCTCCAGGTCAGGTTGCGGCCCCGCCGGTAGCCTCCGTTGAAGTTCAGCGTGCGAATGGCGCCGGAGTAGAAATGGCCCACCGAGAAATTGCCGTCGGCAAAGAACCGGGCCGTGGGATCAGTGATGTAATTGAGCACCATCTCGCTGTAGCCGTAACGGCCCGGAGCGATTCTCACGCCCGGAAAAATCTCGAAGGGGGCGTCCAGGCGCTCGAAGTTGCGGTTCCAGGCAATCCCCAGTCTCCCGCCGTTCTGCCAGCGCGAATCCAGGTGATAGTGTTCGAACCCCGACTCCTGATCGTTGCTCTCGAGGGTGTAC
>Ga0315284_10011538_pt1 | contig 12597 bp, 7 predicted proteins | sample YL17G09_16_MG_FD_203696 | JGI IMG/M metagenome (GOLD analysis project Ga0315284, IMG submission 203696) | Sediment microbial communities from Yellowstone Lake, YNP, Wyoming, USA - YL17G09_16 | ecosystem: Environmental > Aquatic > Freshwater > Lake > Sediment | place: USA: Wyoming | collected... | reverse complement strand
TTAAAACAAGATAAATTAATAGTTTTGTGTACATATCAAAGTTCACAGTTATTAAAAGATCATAATTTTGATTTAGGATTGTTTGATGAAGCACATAAAACAGTTAATATTGATCGTTTTGGATTTACATTACATGATAAAAATTGTATTATTAATGAACGAGTATTTTTTACTGCAACGCCAAAATATTATAAAGGCGATGATGATAAATGTATCAGTATGTGTAATAAGTTAATATATGGTGAAGAAGTTTTCAATTATCCTTACATTCAAGCTAAAAATGATGGTTATGTTTTAGATTTTCAAATAATTACTTATAATGTTCCTGCAAATATGGAAGATTTAGTGAATGAAATTTATATTAAAAAAGATAAATTAAATGTAAAAACAGAAGTTTTAATTAGTGCTTTAATACTAGCACAACATATTAGAAATAATATTGATAGTAAAAAAACATTAACATATCATAATACTATTAATAATGCTGCAGAATATAAGAAAACATTAGCATATGTATTTCTAAAATATAATATTAATGCTAAAATATTTACTTTGTGTGGTAATACAAGCATGAGCAAAAGAAAAGAAATTTTTAATGAATATGAATCTTCAGAATTAGCTATAATTTGTTCATCAAGAGTATTAAATGAAGGTATTGATTTACCATGTACTGATACTATTGCTTTTGTGGATCCTAGAAGTAGCACTATTGATATTGCACAATGTTTTGGTAGAGCGGACAGAATATATAAAAATCAGAAAAAGTGTAGTATCATAATACCGATCCATTATAATCAATTAGATGAAAAACATAATTATAATGATACAATAAAAATTTTAACAGCGATAAATGAAATAGATAATAAATTAATTGCAAATTTTGTTAATAAAAATGTGAATAATAAAATTAAAATGGTTCAAATGAATATTGATTGTATAATTAAATGTGATATTAATGTAAAATACAATTTCGATAATCTCATGAATGGTTTAAGTATGGCTATCATTGATTCTAGAATATTAGGATTTGAATATAAAATGAACTTATTATTTAAATATTGTAATAAATTTCAATGTGTACCAACTACAATAACAAAATATGAAAATTATAATATTGGTGGATGGTTACACACCCAAAAAAATAATATACATAGCATCGATGACGAATTATACAAAATATTATCTATTAACAAATATGTAAAGGAAAGTTTAGACGATTATTTAAATCCTGATATGAAATGGAAAAAACGACAACAATTATTATTTAAATACTGTGATGATAAAAAATGTGCACCAACTAGTGTAACAATATATGAAAATAAAAATATTGGTAGATGGTTACAACACCAAAAAGATAAAATAAATAGTATTGATGATGAATTATATAAAAAATTAGCAGAAAATAAATATGTTAAAGAAAATTTAGATAACTATTTACAATATCTAGAAGAAAATAAAGGTAAAGAGAAATTAAATAAAGAACAATGGCAAGAACTATTGTTTGAATATTGTGATAAAAATAAATGTGCACCTCAACAACAAACTAAATATAAAGATCAAAATATCGGATTATGGTTATGTACAACAAGGAATCGATATATAAATAGTATTGATGATGAATTATATAAAAAATTATCAGTAAATAAATATGTAAAAGAAAACTTAGATGAATATTTAAATCCTGAAAAAGAATGGAATGAAAAGAAAGAATTATTATTTAATTTTTGTAATGCTAATAAATGTCGTCCACAAGTTAAATCAAAATATGAAAATCAACCTGTAGGTGCATGGCTAGGACATCAAAAAACTAAAATAAATAGTATTGACGATGAATTATATAAAAAATTAGCAGAAAATAAATATGTAAAAGAAAATTTAGATGAATATTTAGATCCAGAAAAAAAATGGAATGAAAAAAAACAATTATTATTTAAATTTTGTGATGATAACAAATATGTACCATCATGTAAAACAAAATATGAAAATCAACCTATCGGTAAATGGCTACAAAGTCAAAAATCTAACATAAATAGTGTTGACGATAATTTGTATAAAAAATTATCGGTAAATAAATATATAAAAGAAAATTTAGATGAATATATCAAAAAAAAACAAAAATAATGTAATTAAAATGGTTTAAATCATCAATCAACTGTTATTACTGAATAACACGTAGTGCAGGTTATGATCTTTGTTGTAGGTTCATCCGCACTCCTTAATTGTAATTCAATCATATTACATTTAGTACCACCACATGTTTCACATGTATATAAATCACTTGTTGCCATATTATTTTTCTTTTCCTCTCTCATATTGATTTTTTTGTTTAATTCTTTCCAATTTTCTGGATGCATATCTTGTGGTCTTAAAAAAGCTAACGTTCTTGGATCAATATTTTTTTCTAATGCATTTTTCAATGTTTTATTCGCCAAATAACTATCTTCCCTTAAATTTAATTCAATTTCATACACTTTATCATTATATATTGCTGGAAATAATGGCAATGCATAATTTTTTGATGAGGCATAAACTAGAGTAAATTCAAAAATTCCTATTTCAACCTTAATAGCCTTGTTTATGTCCTTTAATAAACTCGTAAATTTACCAACTACCTCTCCCCTATTAACATTAAAATATAAATATTTAATACACGAATCATCAACTTTTTTAACATCCTCAGTTACAAAATTTGCCTTGATTTCATTTAATATAGATGGGCTCGTCACTATTGTGTTTAACCTATCTTGCATTTAATAATATAGATAGTCTTATATTTATGCTATTTATTTTATAATTCAATTTTTTTATATACTTTTTTAATATTATAATACTATGTACTCTCAAAAAGATGTAGAGTTAATAAAAAATAATATTGAACCAATAATTGACCAAATTGAATTAGATAAACTTAATATTTATGAACCTACTAAAGATGAACAAATGAAAGCAATAAATATTGTACTCGAATATGTAAAGGAAAAAAAAAGAAAAATATATGGCGGATATGCACAAAATAAATTAGTCATGTACAAAGATAAAAAAGATAATTTTTATAAAGAAACTAATATACCTGATATTGATTTCTATTCCCCTGAACCATTACAAGATGTTAAAAATATATGTGACTTGTTATATGAAGCTAAAATTGGTGAAAATGTAGTAGAAGGGAAAGAAGCGGTGCATAAAGAAACTTACACAGTGTTTTTAAACTTTGAGAACACATGTGACATATCTTATGTCCCTTTACACATGTATCACAAAATCCCGTTCATAGAAATAGATGGTTTTATCTATGTACATCCATCATTTATTTATTTGGATTTGTATAGGGTATTATCAGAACCACATTTTAGTTCTAGAACATGGGATAAACATTTTTCGAGATTATATTTATTACAAAAACACTATCCATTTAAAATATATAATGAAAAACTAAATAGTTCATATGACATTCCAAAACAAAACGAACAGAAAATATTACAATTAAATAAATTTATTTTAAATGAAATTAAAAATAAAGATAGTTTTATTATTGTAGGACAATGTGCATACAATTATTATTTAGAAGAATCACATATAAAAGATAAAATATATTCATACATAAATATACCTTTAATACAAATAATTTCAACTAATTATGTACATGATGCATCAACATTAATTAGAATAATAAAAGAACATGAAGATAGTATAACATTTACAGAATTTTATCCATTTTGGCAGTTTACAGGTTATTCTATAATAGTATATTATGATAACATACCATTAGTACATATCGCATCACATAATGATAGATGCACACCAATAAAAAAAGTTTCATTCAAAACATTTTATGATAATAAAGTAATTGAAGATAAAAAAAGTTTTGTACAGTTAGGATCTTTTGATACAATATTTTTAATGAATTTGGTAGCAGGATTTAGGTGTAGAGTTAATGAATTAAGTGATAAATGTTCATATCATAATGTATTTACCAGTCATTTAATCATGATAAGAAATTATTATTTTGAAAAAACTAATAAAAATTTACTAAATGACACATTATTTCAATCATTCATACCTAAATGCATTGGCCAAAGTGAGGATCCAATGAAAGAAAGATTGAAAGAAAGAAGAAAAAAGGCACAAGAAAACAAATTGGTCATATATAAATATGTTCCAGGATTAGGAATGACAGTGCCAAATTTTAAATTTGCAAATACATCAGGTAATCAAATAATGAAGGCAATCAATTTAAAGGTTACTAAATATGTTTTTAATCCAGATTTTTTGAATAAATAATTTATTCTTTAATTTGTACATATTCTTTATCATATTGACTTAATAATATTTCAATATCTTTCAAAGTGATCAATATAACATTAGGTGAAAATTTATTATTTGATTTCATACAATAACTATAACTTTTTTCTAAATGAATAGGAATATGCAAAAATTTTTGTTCTAGAGGTATTGGTTGTTTTACTTTAGAACATAAATATAAATTTTGAATATTCGGAAAAATTGTTGGATCTATCCATTCTTCAATAAAATGTCTATGACAATCCAAAACAAACAAATTGTTAGCATTTATGAATATAGGTTTATTTCTATATGGATATGCATAATGAAATTGTGACAATAAAATATTTTTATTTTCAATAACTTTATTACATAAATTTTTTAATTCAATTGTATCACCATTTAAATGTAAAATATATTTATTTTTTAAACTCAATATATTTGTATATTTATTTTTTAAACCTAATACTCTTTGTACATCAATCATTTTATTTAGGTTAATATTATACATTAACCTAAATATTGTTTTATTTTCATTTTTTTTAATATATACAATATATTATAGAATGTGTGGAATTATCGGAATTATATCTCATAAACCAGTATTACAGTATTTAATTAATGGTTTAAAAATATTAGAACCAAGAGGATATGATTCTTGTGGTATTTCAACTATACATAATAATAATATCTTGGTAACAAAATATGCTTCAAAAGGTTCGACATGCAATGCGATTGAATTGGTTGAAAATGATGTAGCAATACATGAACAATCTCTTTCAGGTATTGCGCATACAAGATGGGCTACTCATGGTTCGGCAACTGATACAAATTCTCATCCCCATTTAGATCAAGATGGAAGAATTGCAATCGTACATAATGGTGTAATAGAAAATTATGCACAACTTAAACGAACATTAATTGATGAACATAATATAACTTTTAAATCTGAAACTGATAGTGAAGTGGTTGCCCAATTAATAGGATTATATGTAAAACAAAATTTATCAATTGAGGATGCTGTAATGAAAGCTACTAATATGTTAGAAGGAACATGGGGATTATGCATTTTAGATAAACAAAATCCAGAAATTTTAATTGCTGCAAAAAATGGTTCACCAATGTTAATTGGTATTTCAAAAGGGAAAACATTTGTTGCATCAGAAATTGCAGCTTTTGGAAATCATGCTAATAGATATATCACATTAAAAGATAAAGAAGTAATAGTTTTACATGTTGAAAATAATATATTAGATATTACTAGAATACAACAAAATAATAATGTCAATGATTTTATTATGAGCCCAAAACCATACAAACATTGGACATTAAAAGAAATTTTCGAACAACCTGAAGCAATTAAAAGAGCTCTAAATTATGGTGGCCGAATATTTGGTGAAGATAATGTAAGATTAGGTGGATTATTAAGTAATGAAGAAATTTTAACTAAAATTGACCATTTGATAATTGTAGCATGTGGGAGTTCATTATATGCTGGATTATTTGGTGCACATATGATGCGTATGTTAAATTCATTCATTACTGTACAAGTAATAGATGGTGCTGAATTTGATTCATCAAATTTAGAAAATAAAGATAATTTTGGTGTGTTGGTAATTTCACAAAGTGGGGAAACTAAAGATGCACATAGAGCTTTAGAATTAGCAAAGATTAATAATGTATTTGTTCTATCCATAGTTAATACAGTTGGATCTTTGATTGCAAGATCAGCAAATTGTGGTATATATATTAATGCTGGTAGGGAAAATGCTGTTGCCTCAACAAAATCATTTACTTCACAATCTACTGTAATAACCTTAATGGCTATTTATTTTTCAAAACTTAGAAATGAAAATAATAAGTTTTTAGAAAGACAAAATACAGTGTCATGTTTACAAAAATTATCTGACACTATTGAACTTACACTAAATAATATATATGATAATTGCAAAATGGTCGCAATGAAATTGTTTGAAAATAATGTAAAACATATTTTTATTTTGGGGAAAGGGTTAGCATTGCCAATTGCATTGGAATCTGCTTTGAAAATCAAAGAAATCAGTTATGTCCATGCAGAAGGATTTTCAGGTGGAGCCCTCAAACATGGTCCATTTGCGTTACTCAGTGATGATATACCAATAATTTTTATTATTTTAGATGATATACATAAAGAAAAAATGAAAGTTGCTGTAGAAGAAGTTGCTGCGAGATGTTCAAATATAATAACTATCACTAATATACCAAATATTTGGTCTTCATATACTAAAAATATGGGTGAAGTCATTCTAATTCCATCAAATGAATTATTAACTGCATTATTAGCCATAATACCAATACAACTAATTGCTTATGAATTGTCTATATTAAAGGGTATTAATCCTGATAGACCAAGACATTTGGCTAAAACAGTCACTGTAGATTAATATTTTCTTGGTTGTTGAATATTATTTCTTTGTTTGTTATAATTACGATTTCTATTTGTTAATTTATGACTCCGATTATCATATTTTGGAAATATTTGTTTATGTATTTTAGGAATTACAGAACCTTCATTTAATAATGGATCAACAAATAATGTTTGTGTTTCTAAAAGTTCAAAAACTTCATTGGATGACTGATCAAAAAATCGTTTTAAAAATGTATCGGTAAAATGATCCCTGTTTTGACCTTTGTAACATTCGTGTTTAATATTTTGAAAACAATATTTACACTCGGTTTTAGTTAATGACTGATCAACAAATATTATTTGTTTTAAAGGCAGATTTGCTGTAAAATGATACCCATTCTGATCTTTGTAACATTCGTGTCTAATACCTTGAAAACAACATTTACATTCAGTTTTAGGTTTTTTTGTCTTATCACATTGTGCATGTTCCATACAATTACCATATGTGCATCTGCATTCACTAACATATATATGATTATTACATCCTTTTGTTAAGCATTTATGACTCGAATGTGTACAATTAAAAACACTATTATCTAATTGCCAATTTTCATGGCAAATATAACATTCCATTTTGTGTGTAAATGTTGTTTGATTCGAGAAATTAATATTTTTTAACTTTTCGGGATTTTTTATTTTTAAATTATACTCATTTCCGAATGCAAACTCTTGTAATCTTAATGGATCATACCTTCCATAAATATTATGGTTATTATGCCTAGAATTTATGATTCTATTAGAGACTTCATTTCTTAACAAAATATATGTTTCCAAATCCTGATCTGTTATTTTAAATTGTTCTTGGCAAAATACAGAAAACTTTATTCTAAACATTCGAGAAACATTTCGGAATACCAATATAAGATCTGATTTGAAACACTTACATGGTCGCATAATGGCGATATATTGCAGAATAACACTTAATATATCGAATGGAAATGCTAAAATATTCATTAAATATCCAAGTCAAAAACATCAAGTATCCACTAAATGGGCCCAGTAAATAGTTAATTTTTCAATTTTTTTGATTAATTATAATCAAAAAAATGTAAATTTAATTATGATTTTAATAAAAGTTTTTTATTTGATTGTAATTTTTTTGTTGCAATAACCATATTTCTCTTATTGTATAATAATAATTTAAGTTTTTCATGCATACAATTTATATATGCTTTATATTCAGCAGTATTCCTATTATTATCTGCATTTGCCCATCTTTCATATACTGCTTTTTCACCAACAGATAAATAATCAAAGAATACATCTTTATTATCTCTTATAAAATCACATTTAGTATCATAAATATTACTAATTACATCATCAGTATTTTTTAATTCCCATTCTTTATCAAAGACCATCGCATGTTTATTTTTAATATCTGGTATGTATACATTTTGGAATTCTGGTAATTGGGGATTGAAATGGATCCTATCTGTTAATTCTAAAACTGCATTTATTCCTCTTTTAGCAGCTAAAACTAATAATAAATTAGAATATTTACTAAGATCTTCTTCACCATGTGGGACAACATTAATATTTATTGTATTATTTGTTGTATTATTACTGTTAGTATTATTACTGTTATTATTTACTGTTATTGATTGTATGGTTTTAATTTCATCTTTTAATTTATTGATGTTTTCCTCACATTGTTTGTCCTTAACTTCTAACTGAATATCTTTATTTTTAATTTCTTCTTCTAATTGTTTATTTTTAGTTTCTAATAACATTAATTTATCAAATATTTCTTGTTTATTTTTATTTTGTTGTTTTACTATTTTACAAGAATTATTTACATGTCTATATAGTGCATTTTTTCTTGCAAATGTTTTGTTACAAAAATTACAAGTAATATTATCATCCAATAATACTTGTGTATCTGATATTGTATTTGAACTTGTAATTGAAGCAATATTTTGTGTATTTAGACCAATATTCTGATCATGATTTAGTACTTGTGTATTATTATTTTGATATATATTTGAATGTAATAATTGATTATTTTGCGCCATATTTGGAATAAAATTTAGTGAATATGGGATAATATTTTGAGGAATGTTTAAATTCAATAATTGTGTATTTTGGACCTGATTTGGATCAATAATTAATAATTGTGGAGATATAAATTGGGGTATTTGTTGTGCAGATATGGGTATTTGTTGTGCAATTTCAGGTATTTTCAGGGTATTTTCGGCCAAGACTGTGGTAATTTCGGATATTATTGGTTGGCATTTATTTTTCTTGTTTAAATGATTAACTAAATGAGATTTTTTTATAAAATTTCTTTGACATATAGAACATTGAAAATTTGACATTATATATTATTATATTATATTTTATTTTATATTAAATAAACTTAAATTAAATATTTAATTATTAATTTTGACTAAATTATGATTATATTGACTAAAAATAACTAAAAATGACTAAAAATGACTAAAAATAACTAAAAATGACTAAAAATGACTAAAAAATGACTAAAAATGACTAAAAAATGACTAATTTATGAAAATGGCCAAAAAAACCGCGCTCTAAACGGCCAAAATCCATTTCACAACCAATATTTTTATTTTATGTGGATTGAAAAAATTATTTATTTATTTAAGCTAAAATAGTAATTTGGGTACATAAAAGATATATGCACTTTTTGTATAAAATTAATTATCAAAATGAAATGTATATACACTATTTTAGCATAAAATTATTTTATCAACAAGTTAGTTGCCTAAAAGATATATGCACTTTTTGTATAAAAATTATAAATTTATAAAATTATGCATTGGAAATATGAATTATTTAAAGTATGATACAAATTATATAATATTAAATTATTAAGTTATTTAAGATGATAAAATTAATTTTTACAGATAATTATAATTTTTGAATTATCATAACAAAATGTAATTTTATAAACGTAAAAATATAATATTATTCAATTTTGACAATAGTTACTATTTATAATTATTATTAATTATTATTTATTGAATATTAATAAACATTATCATATCATATATATTATTGTGTTTAACTTGTATTTAAACTGAAATAATTATGATTCCACAAAATATATTTTTAAAACAATAAAATTGTGTTTTATGTTAAGTTAAATTACATATTACTGAATAATACGTAATTTTAAAAATATTGAGTTTAACATGTATTAAAAATTAATTAATCATAATTTAATGATTTTTTAAATTATGATGATAAACTCTAATACACACAAAGGGCTCATGATACAATGACTATTTAGGTGTCAATGATTGTATATTTTTAATTTTATTTTTTAAATTTTTAATTTCTTCACAATGTTTTTTATTTAATTCAATTTCTTCTTCTAATAATTTATCTTTGATTTCTATTTGTTTATTTTTATTTTTAATTTCCTCTTCTAATTGTTTATTATTTGATTCTAATAATGTTAATTTATCATATATTTCTTGTTTATCTTTCTTTTGTTGCTTTACTATTGGGCAATAATTTTTTATATGCCTAGTCACAACATCTCTTCTTGCAAATGTTTTATTACAATAGTTACATTGATAATTATCATCTAAATTATCATTTATTTTGGGTAAAATATTATTTAATAAATCTAATTTATCATTTAATGAACCATTATTGATTGGTACAATTGTATTATTTTGTGGTATGATTATATTATTTTGTGGTATATCAATTATTGGCTGACATTTAATTTTCTTGTTTAAATGATCATCTAAATGACATTTTTGCCTAAAATTTCTTTTACATGTATGGCATTGATATTTTGAACTTATTTGTTCATCTTTATTACTATTATTTATTACGTTATTTTCCTTATTAATTATTTGTTCATCTTTATCATTTATCACATTATTTTTCTTCTCAATTATCTGTTTCTCCCTAATTAATGTATTTTGTTGTGCTTGTTTTGCAATAAATCTTTTTGTTTTTACTGCATGACATGCATTACATAATGCCTGCAAATTATCATCATTATCATCATAAGATATACAATGTGGTACTTTATGGTCAATTTCATAACAGGATTCATCAAAATCCCCTTTATTAATTTTCCATAAATGACATTCAAAATCTTCTAACCCTTTAATAATTGTATCTGGATTATTTGCACATTTAAAATTTTGTTTCCCAGCCACAATTTTTTTCAATGATTCTGGTACATTTCGTATTGGCTTTTTGTCTGACATCAATAATTATTTAACACATGAATACTTTTATGTATTTTATTAAAAATAAACACATAAAATATATATCAAAATCACTTGTTACATGTAATGCATAAATGCCATCCTAAATTCTTTTCTAAACAATCAAATACTTCTTTTGGCATATATTCAAAATATTCTTTCTTTTCATATATGTAATTTTTATATTTATCAATTTTATATGGGAATATATGTGTTTGATTAATATTAATATTTTTGAAATCTTTTAATAAAACATATATTTCTTCATTAGTGTAAACATTAGCAATTGGTACCCCATTTTGTGCTTCATATTGATCTGTTCCATTTGTTATTTCTGCATATTTTAAAGAATTTTTTGCATACATCATTAGTTTAAATTCCCCTCCTGGTTTTAACATTTTCCATATATTTCTTATTGCCAAATCGGGATTAGGTATGTGATGTAATACCCCAAAACTATATACCAAATCAAATTGTTTATTGTTAATATTATCAAGTTTTTCTATATTTGCTTGAAATACTAATCCATTTAAATCAAATATGTCAAGTCTTTGTTTTGCTAATTCAATTGATCTATCTGATATATCAATACCAATATATGATGCTCCATTTTCAATGAAACTTTGTGCAGCAGTCCCAATACCACAACCAACTTCTAACACATCTTTACCTTTATATTTTTGAAAATTAGCAAATTCAAGTATATGACTTTCAACAAAATATTTCCTTTTGGTAACTTCTTCAAAATATTCTTTGGTTCCAATTTGTTTATCAGAATGTCTAATATTACATGGTCTACTATTCCAAAATTCATATACAGCTTTTGTTTTCTCTTGAATGTCAGGATTATCATTAGACAAAATAGAATCATTTACATTAATCTGAATCTTGGTATCATTCTTTATTTTATATTCAAAAATATTTCCAAATTCCTTTTTAACTTCTGTGATTATAATTTCAGTATCCAAAATAATTACCTTTTTGTGGTGTTTCACTAATTCTTTTGCTATTTTTAGTTTTGGGGATTCTTCTATAATAGGAATTACCGAATTTTCTTTATAACATACATTTTCAATTATATATGTATCTTTGTTTTGACTTAATAATTGGTTAACTTGAAATTTTACATGCTCTTCATTATACTTTATTGTAGCATATAACATATCTGACATAATGTCATTTTGATCCATTAATTGAGCTAATGCTTTAGTATCTCTTGGAAAACATGGACCCCCAAATGAATTTCCCGGTTTAAAATACTTTGTCCCAATTCTACTATCACTACCAATAGCATCTAAAACAATAGATTTATCTGCTGATAAATTATCACATAAATCAGATATCATATTTGCATAACTGATTTTATTTGTAATAAAACCATTTAATGCAATTTTTACTATTTCTGCTTCAATTGGTTTCATAAAACAAAATTTTGGTAACCTATTACTCATTTTTAAATACATAGATTCTAATTTTTGTTTTAAATCAATATTATTTGTTCCAACTAATATGATATCTGAATTTTCAAATCCTTTTATGATTTCCCCTTGAGCGACAAATTCTGGATTATAACTCAAATGACAATTCTCACAATCTGACAATAAACTAATACCAATTTCATCTATATATTTTGGCATAATGGTACATCCAATTATAATATTTTTATTTTTTGGTTTT
>Ga0315284_10011536_pt1 | contig 12597 bp, 20 predicted proteins | sample YL17G09_16_MG_FD_203696 | JGI IMG/M metagenome (GOLD analysis project Ga0315284, IMG submission 203696) | Sediment microbial communities from Yellowstone Lake, YNP, Wyoming, USA - YL17G09_16 | ecosystem: Environmental > Aquatic > Freshwater > Lake > Sediment | place: USA: Wyoming | collected... | reverse complement strand
GGAGCTAGGTTGATTTTGTTGTAAGCAATCGCCATAGCGTTGTACAAATCCTCGCCGTGTACACCAGAGGGGTTGCCTTGGAGGTTGAAGAAGTCGATGTTGTCGCCGTAGGTCGTGAGCCTGGCGTTTTCAATGGCCTTGAGCGTCACAGCTTCCGGCTCATTCAGGCCGGCAGCCAGAATTTTGGCGGCCTTGGCGCGGGACTCTTTCGAATTGTTGATTTCAGCCGCGCCAATAAACCAGCCTTCCATCAAGGCTTTCAGTTCGGCGCGATGGCCCTTGAGGAACTTGTTCTTGACATAAAAAACATCGGCGATAATACTGGAGGCTTGTCTGGTGCTCTTGAGGACCGATGCACCCTTGACAGCGTTGACACAATCGTCATCATCCGGGCTCCACACCACGGCTGCATCTACCTTGCCAGATTTGAAGGCAGCGGCGGCGTCAATCGCCGATGACACTTTCACTAGGTTGACGTCGGTATAGGCCATGTCACCGGCTTCCAGCAACCACAGCAGAAACGTGTTGGATGGCGTACCTTCGGCTACTGCGACGGTCTTGCCCTTGAGGTCTGCCACCGATGAAATTCCGCGCCGGACGACGATGGCATCCCCACCGCGTGACCAGTCAGCTTGGAAGATGATTTTCGGTTCGAACGCTTTCAGCGCATCAACTTCAGTAGGAAATGAGTCGGCGGTGATCCACAGCACATCAACGTTGTCAGACTTCCACGCCTCGCGTGAGTTGTTGAAGTCGTCGATCAGTTTGAACTCGACCTTGATGCCGAACTGCTTGAAGTAGCGGCTGTTCTCGCTGGCCTCAAACCCCTCATTGAAGTATTCACCACCAGCATATCCGCCCCAGGTGACGACACCGACGCGTAATGGGTGGTCTTGGACCAGACTGTCAGGTACACCGGGGGTTGGCGCGGTGACCGAAGCGTTCGTGTGTTTGAACGTGTCCTTGGGGATGCTCTGGGCCTGCTTCTCAGCCGGAGCCACTTTCTTATCAATGAATTCCAGGATCGGGCCAGAGAACTGATAGTACACGCCGTACAGAACTCCGAAAGCTAACAAACCTAGAATCACTTTTGCTGGTCGTTTCAATTCAAAAGACATAAAACCTCCAATAGACTATTTTGCAGCGTCTTCTTTAAGAATCTTTTTGGCTGCGATCATCACAGCATCCTTAGGGTTCTCATAATACTGATAAGTGAACTTGTCACTCATTCTAGCTTGGCAGTCGGGTATCGTGGCCATCCGGTAGGTCATGGGATCTCTTCTTTCTCTTTCACAGTCTCGCAGATGCCGACCTTCACCATTGTGTTGATGTGTAGAAGCGAGTCTACATCGAGTTGCAGGTCAAGGGTAAAGTCGTTGTCCTTGACCATTTGCGCCAAGACCTCTGGCCTTAATGTGCCGAAATAAGCCTCGGTATCTTTCTTGGCGTCTGGCTTCCTAAAGCGGACGTAGATATCAGCCGCGCAGTAGCCAGTGAACTTCAACAGCGCTTTCATGGCGCTTTCTCCACAGCGAGTTGCCACTTCTTGGCCGGGTCGGACAGCATAATAACGTCGCTTGAGTTGTGGGCCTGCTGAATGAGCAGAGGCTTTTCGGCGCCCAAAATTTTAGAGTCACTCTGCTTGAGCCAATCCTCCAGGCGCTTCATGCCCTCTTCGTCGAGGATGTTGTTCTGTAGATCGATGGAGTCCATATAGGACGACGACTGCTCCATAAAGGATTGGACCTCGCCCAGGCGGTCGTTGATGTCGTCCATGGTTTTGTCCATGGCCTGATCGTAGATGCCTTTGCTGTTGGGGTCGCCTTTGAGAATGTTCATGGCCGACCGCAGGGCACTAGACCCAGCAGCTAGTGCGGTACGCTCCGTGTCCTTCACCTTGATATCGAACTCGATGTCGTCGATCATGACTTCGCAGTTGTCGCGCATTTTGCGGAGCACACGCAAAAGCACTTCCATTCTAGTAAACACGTCCTGGAGCGTGATGTTGCTCTGCTCCAGTTTGCCGGCCTTCCGGATTTGCATGGTGATCCGGACGTCTTTAGGGTCGGCACCCTTTTTGGCGGCGAAGGCAGCCTCCGTCATCCTGGCATTGGCGGCAGCTGCGTTGTCTTTGATGGTCCGATTGAGTTTGGCCATCTGTTTTTCGAGGTTGGTGATCTGTTCGCCCATACCACCGAGACTTTTGCGCAGTTTGCTGACGTAGGTGCGCAGAATCGAGATTGGGTCAATGTCGATGAGCATCCCGGTAATACCGCGCATCAAACCCTGGTAGGCATAGCTAAAGATGGCGTGAATTTTCTTATCCGTCAGCACGTACCACAAGGCGATGACGCCAGCCAACAACAGTCCAGCTGTTAGCGTGTTGTGCAGCATAGTGATGGCGTACGGCAGAAACTGGTACAGGCCATAGACTAAGCCACCGGCTACGGCTACTAGGCCGATCCTGCCGGTGGTGCCCTCAGGGCGCTCCCAAAACGTTTTGATTTTGCTGTTAGGTTCCGCCATTGTTGGCTTCCTTTGCGCTGGCGTAAATACCTACGCAGATTACGTTGTTCAGTGTTTCATCAAAGCTGGTGCCACCAGGCGTCAGGCCGTGCCGCCGCCTCAACTCTTTGTAGAGGTCCTCGTCAATCATTCCTGTGACGCGCCACCTGGCCGGGTCTTTTATCGCCTCTTCTAACTCAGCATGAGGGCCGTCCGCAGCCGGCTCGACGCCAGGAGCGCCGTCTACTTCTTTGGCAGCTTTGTGTGCCTCGGCCCACGCCTGCTCGCCTTTGCAAACCGGACAGTCACTAACCTCGCCTAGATGGCCTGCGTAGCCACAAAGTGCTCTGGTCATCAGAGTTTCTCTAGTTTGCTGATGTTGTCGGCGATTTCCTGAGCCATGCGACTACGTACCTGCTCAAAGCGAGCCTTGAATCCCTCGATCTTGGCCGTCCAGTCGTTGCGGCTGTTGAGTTGCTCAGCGCGTAGACCGGTCAGCGCCGCGATTTCCTCGTTCCTAATCTTTATCTCAGCGTTCTTTTTAGCTGTAATATCAGTGATTTCGTCCATCAAGTTTTCGATGGCGGTAATTTTGGCGGCAATCGCTGCATCTTTGGACGCTACCTCAGCATCAGCACCGCCAACTTTGGTTTTGGCCTGCTCGTCCATACCTTGGTTGAAATGTGAGGCCTCTTCCGCCAGCACATCGAGGTAGAACTTGGCGCTGTCGATTAACTTCTGCTTGGTTACACCGAACGCGCTAGCAAACGAAAAGGTGGCCTTGAATCGCGTGACTTCGTCTGGAATCTGCGCGGCCAGTGCGCGTTGGCCGTCCAAGAATTTGAGGTAGTCGTATCCGACTGGGGCCTTGGCCTTGAAGGCGTTCACCAAGTTGGTCGCAATCTCTGGGTCCTCAGGGACAGCAATGGGCGGCGCATAGACCGGAGGCCGTGGCGTGCTAGGCTGCGCCTGGGCGACTTCCTTGGGCGCGTCGGGCTTCACATCCACTAGGGCATTCATGATCTTCTTAAACATCTCTGTCTCCTAAGCGCTCTAGAACTTACCAATAACACCAATCATCCGGTCTGATGCCATCTGGCGCCACCATTCAGCCAGTGTCAAGCACACGGTCACATAACCCTTGATGAACTTGCCTTGCTGGTCCGGCGTGATATACTTCTCGACGCTATCGATGAGGCCCTGCTCATGGCCGATTTCGAAGTCTTTGTGGCCGTCGATGTACTCGGCCATTTTGCCGGTGTAGCCATCTTGGCCTTTAAGCTTACAGAAGTGAGTCACGATGTGATCTACTGTATGGAACTCGGGGACAGCTGTTCCCTCCAACGCTACTAGAGAACCACAAAGGAAGCCTTTGCTCTCAGTGCGGAACACTTTCCGGAGTTTGCCCAGGAACGCCTTAGTGGCCGGTCCCATTGCTCGTCCGTCAGTTTCGATGCGAAGTTCATCGCGATAGCCCTGGCGCATGATCTCCAGGTGAGGAACCCCTCGCGTCTTGAGGCCCTTTTCCTCTTTGATGTTGTGTTCAATCTCTTTGCGGACGTCGGTCCAGTCCCACAGCCGGAGTGAAGCGTCAAGAAGAAAGTGCACGGCTTCCATCGACAGGTGCGAGTAGTCAACCAAGATGTATTCGGTTGTCTTGACGTCGAAGTGATGCAGTGTCCGGACGATCTGGTTGGTTTCTGGGACCAGGCCCTCGGTGCCAGCGAGAAACTCACGTAACTCGCCAATGATTTGCGAGAAGTCAGTGAACCTGCGTTCAGGGGCTGCCAGCCACAACGCCTTGGACCAGGAGTTTAGGAAATGGCCTTTGTTGTGTCCAGGCTTGAAGTCGCCAGCCCACTCATCAGACGATACGTTCTTCATTTTACGCTCCGGCTTTTGGATTCGGGCAACAACCGCAGTTACAGGTCAAGCATTTACAGGCCTGGCATATGTATGCGCAGCTGCTAATGCCGCAATAAGGACAAAGGTAGCTTTTAAACCATCTTACCAAGATGCTGATGTAGAGGAACCGCCACCAGTTAGTTGACCGGTCGCCTTGGCGTGGCGCTCCGCCCACAGTTGTACGCGATGCAGCATCATCGCTACATCCATCGCTGGCGTGGGAATCTGATCCGTGTCTTGAATCTGGTCCGATATTTCTTGGAACAGCGAGTCCAAGTGCTTGGTCAGAGCAGCCAGCGAGACGGTCTTTGCTCTATTGCTCAAATCAAGCAGTCCCTGTAGTCGATCTCAGCATTGAATATTTGCATTGCTTTACTTCGCCATGCGTCCAGGTGCACCAAATGCAACGGCAGACGGTTCTCCAAGGTTGAAACCAAATAACCCCAAGACATCACGTCCAACTCCGCTGGTGCGAGAGCGGCCATCTTATCATTTCCGCGCACTAAACGCAATGTGTCAAGATCTTCGGCGAGTTGATGGTGGACGGGCTCTGATGATGGGATAATCTTGAGGATAGCTTCCATGACCAGCATCGGCGGACGGGGAATACTCATTTTCAGCCTCTATTGGTAGTCGCGCTATCGTTTTACAACAGGAACGTCTTTGACTTCCTCAAAGGCTTTGAATTCAGCGACTTTGGTCTTCAGCTGCTCTATAGTGATCACGCCTTTTCCTTTAGGTCGTACTGTTCTGCGAATGGCGGGTCCATGGGTAGATCCACGCGGCCTTTTTTATCTGGCATGATGAACCGGATGCCACGCGGCGCGGCGATGGCTCTCACCAGAAACGGGTCGATTAGGTCGTCGTGCAGCGTGCCAGCCGCATAGATTTTGCCCTCTTTGATGTGATGCACGGCGTTCCAGAGAATCTGATGTCCAATCCTCGGATCCATCCAGAATGCGATTTCGAGGTTTAGGTGACCCCACGTCTCGACCAGACCGTGTGTGTGGAACCCCACGCCGCCGACTGCGTGGACGACGAATCCATGCTTCTCGATCATCTCGCGCTGATGTTCGCCGATTTCTTCAATTGACTTCATATTTTCTCCTCACGCTACCTTCCTGTGTGTTGGGTGTGACTGGATCAGCGCTGAGCCGGTATTGCCGGCAGCCGCATATGTTACAGGCTCTTTCCCACAACCAGCCTGGGCCGTGCAGCACCCTGTTCTCAATAGTAAACCCAAACCAGGGCCTCCAGCTGTGCATGCACGTCACTTCCTCGGCCATCCACCGAAGTGGCCTTTGATCAGGTGAGAGAGTTTGTACAGCGCCACCTTTTTGTGGATGGTGTTGCGATTCAGTCCCAGCAGCGCGGCGGCGTGGGCCTGGTTACCACCACACTTGGTTAGCGCCTCGCGCAGTAGCACACGCTCTGTGTCGGCCACTAAGCGTGCATGCGCGGCTCCAGGGGAACCGCGCAAAATGAGAGTCACAACTTTTGTAATCAGGTCGTCTCTAATCGTCACTTCTGCCTCATTAGTTTCCAGAATTCATCGGCGCTCAATACGCTTGCTCTCTTGACAGATACCGCAGCATCAGCCAGCTGTTTGTCCATTACGCTGTGATCAGCGGTGAGGATGTCTTTGCGCACGGTCTCCAGGTCTGGGCCGACCAGCGCACCAGTGTGGCGTTCGGCCACATACGTCTGGCCGTTCGGCGCCATCACGACGTAGCCCTGGTAACCGGAGCCCAGCAGGTAAGGCCCGGTGGCCTCGACCATGCAGGCGACAGGTGTATGCGGGTCGCCGGCTACCATGAGCGGCCGATAGGCTCGCGTCCAGATTTTGATTTTGACAAACCCCAGAACCTCCAGAATGCGACGTTCATAGTCGGCCCTGGATCGACTGAGGAATACCCACTCTTTCTTGGATTGGTTGTATTCGCGACTAGCGACAGTCTTGTCCGTGACCCTTTCGACGTGTGACTCGCGCCGGCCCGACGCGACCTTAATTATCAGCTGCATGCCTGGGATGGCCTTGGTTTTCATTCCGGCCTCGCAGACTGGCGTTCAGCGCGGACACGGCGAATTGTCAGCTTGATGTGGCCAATGGCTGCGGAGTCGGTAATGGTTTCGACGATAAGGTTGCTGTCGTCAACCACGATGATTTTACCAAGGTACTCTTTGACGACGTTTTCGGCGCACCAGATCCGGTTGCGGTGAGCGATGGCGTCGGCCTCGGGACAACCAACGATTTCGCCGTTGGCGTTGTACAACAGTCCGTCCAAGGCGAGAATTCTGCGGTTCACGCGGACCTCATCCTAGTAAAAAGGTGGCTAAACACTCGACAGATAAGAACCAACCGCACTGCGAGCAAAACCGCACAGCCTTGGAGCGTGAGCAGCGCCGACGCTTTAAACGTCTCGGCCCACCCCCGGAATGACCAGTCCAAACGCCTGGTCAGGCTGCCCAGTAGGAAAAGGCACACCAGCGCGACTGCTGCTAGTATGCCGTACATTTCGAAAATGGCGAGCATTTCACTCCTCGACCAGCTTGGCGCGGACCGTGTCGGTCAGTTTGGCCAGCTGCTCTTTCATCTCGCTGGCGGTGCCGTTCAGCACGGTCTCGTACATTTCGACCTTGTTCTTGATTTCCTGGTAGCGCTGGATGCGGGTTTCCATCATCTTATCAGTGACGTCGGCGCGGCTGTTGAGCTCCTTCTCCTGGCGGGTGATCTCGCTCTGGAGTTCGTCGGTCATGACCTTCCACATCGAGGAGCGCGTTTTGCTGGTGTCGGGCTGGGGCAACACGATCAACTCGGCCATGCCCGGCATCGCGTCCACGAGGCTCTGAAGGTTCTCCATTTCCGGGGCATTGGTGGCGGGAATGAAGTAAAGGCTGCCCAGGTCGCCAACGGTCAGGGCCTTGCACTCGCGCTTGACGTAGCGGAGGATTACCGTCCGGACTTGGCTGGACGTGTACATGGTCTTGAACTTCTCGTAGCCCTGCTCGATCACGTCCTTTTGGGCGCCCTCGACCACCAGGGCGTGAGTCTTCTTGTCAAAGATGACCTTGGTTTCTTGGTCAAAAGTGACGTCGTTGGCGGAGTCAACCTCGGTGCTGGCGATAACGAACGCCGACTCCGCGTCCTTCTCGGCGACTTTCCGATGGAACCGGTCTTTGCCTTTGGCGGCCTCTTTCGTGGCGCGAATCACCGCGTTCTTGTCCAGGGTCACGAGGGCCAGGTCCTTGGAGATGCCGTGGGCTTCCAGTAGGTTGCAGAAGTCGGCGTGCGGCATGTTGCAGTTCCGGACGTCCCAGCGGACGATCCAGCCCAGCACCGGGATACCCTCGTACTTGGGGAGTTCGAACTTGGCAGCGGCCTGCCTGGCGACGGTCTGCGTGACGGTCGCGAGGGCAGTTTTCGGAGTCTTGGACTTGACCTTGGCGCCAAGCTTACCCAAGGTAGTGGTGCCGGTGGCTTTGGTATTTTTGGTGCTCATTGGTCCCTCGTCTTGGTGGAAAAACCGCACATTTTCTTTTCGGGGCAGGAGGCTCCGAACTTGAGGTCACATTTCCATGCCGAATTCGGTCCGGCAAAACTCCAAGTGCATCTTCTTCATTCTCTCGACTTCCCGGCCCAGCTTTTTATTGATTTTTGGGTCGCCAAGGGCGGCCAGCATTTTGTTAGCATTCTTAAACTTGACGTGAGCCTCAGCCAACTCGATCTCTTTGTTCTTGAAGGACTCCAGGATACTCTGCACGGCGTCAGTGATCTCAGTGATCTTTTCACCCAGCACGTTGGTGTGCTTGTTGACTATCTTAGCGACCAGTTTAACCTGGTCAGTCGTGGACCACAGCACGTTCTTCAGGATTTCCAGGTGCTCCATCGTGGCCTCGGTGGCGCCTTGGTAGTGAGCGTAGCCCTTGACGATCCGGATGGCCTGGACCCAGCGGCGGTCCGACACGTAGATACCCTCTTCGTCAACCTCACGGCGCATTTGCACTAGGGTGTCGATCACGGCGTCCGGGATCGTGACCTTGGACGCCGCCTCCTGCTCTTTCGCCAGTTCGGCGAGGGTGATCGTCGGGATCGGCGCCAGAGCGGTTTTGCTGGCGATGCGCTTGAAGAGGTTGGTGGCAGAGCCATCAGACTGCATGCGGCTGACGACGAACCGGAGCGAGAACCGGTCATAGAGGGCGGCGAGTTCTTCGGCTTGCGGGATTTCGTTGCTGGCGCCGAACACGGTCTGCAGCGGGATTTTGGTTGGCGTGCCGTCGTTGAAGAACACACGCTCATTGATGACGGGGAGCAGCGTGTTCAGAATGGCAGAGCTACCTTTGAAGATCTCGTCCAGGAAGGCGATATCGGCCTCCGGGAGTTTGTTCTTGGTGACGCGGCGGTAGCTGTCCGACTCCAGGCCTTTCAGGCTCAGCGGGCCGAAGATTTCTTCGGGGGTCGTGAACTTGCCCATCAGCCAGGAGTAGTAGTTGCCGCCGATGGCGCTGCACAGCGCCGTGCAGACGTCGGACTTGGCCGTGCCTGGCGAGCCAAGCATAAAGAGCATTTCTTTGGAAATGAGTGCCGTCATCATACCGTCGATCAAGTCGGAGCGCTCTTCGAACCGGGCTTTGATGGCTTCGGCAATTTTGGCTAACTTGCTCATTGAGGGCCTCCGAGAGGGTGGAAAAAACCGCACTTCTTCTTTTCGGAGGGGATACCCCTGAACTTGAGTATTCGGTTTCTAAATGTTTAAATCTTATACATTTGGTCCGGTCCCGGTGATCTGGAGCGGGTTGGCACGGAGTTTGTCCGGACTATCGCCCTGGGCGAGACCCTGACGTATCTGCAGGTCCCGACCATCACGAATACCGGCAGCCATAGCCTCGTCGTCCCGCCAGATCTTAGCTTTGGCGTTGTTATCGGCCAGGTCTTTGGCTGCCATGTGGGCCATCAGCGCCGCGTCACCAATCCACACCAAGCCTGTTTCGGTTTGGACCTTGCGGTGCCTGGCCTCCAGGCGGACTAGGTCGTTGTTGGTCGTTGTTAATCGTCATTGTCGTCCTCACCAGAGCGCCTGACTTGGTGGACCCTCATTTTAAGGGGATCCAGCCTGGAGGCTTCCCTTTCCTCACCGACGAATTTACCGCCCATCATTCCACGGTTTAGGAACGTCTTAAAGAAGTAAAGGTTGAATTTATCGACGTCCACCGACTTAAAATCGGTGTACAACCCGAGGCAGACCCCCTCACGCGTGAACAGCTTAAACTCAGCACCATCTTTGCCGGCAGTTAGCGATCGGTGGTTGTCGTCGCGACCAAAAATGTTCCAGCAGAAGTGGGCAATCACCTTCATCCGGTCGTTGTGGTCGTAGCCTGTCCGTTGAATGTAACGGTCGAAAAAGTGACTGGTGAAAAACAGCCGCATGTTGTGATCTTGACCGACAATCGATGTGGTGTAGAGCAGCCCGCCTTTGGTGCTGGTCCATTGCACCAAACAATCTACGAACTGGTACTGACTGACCTTCTTTAGATTCAGTGGCAACTTCGGCTGAATCAGCAGTGTCGAGTTTTTGATGGGGCGATAAATCAGAATTTTCCGGTTGAACTCTGAGATGTTGGCTCGCGAAGCTTTGCCGTTGCCGCGTTTGGTGACTAATTCTAGAAGCTTTTGACCAACGAACTCACTACGGGCTGTAGGGCAGTCCTGTGCGTTGTACTCCTTGGCTAGATAGCAAAACTGGTCAATTACCTCGTCCAGGCGGTCAAACATTTCCCAGTTAGGGACCGAACTTACCAGGGCGTTGTCAGTTACCAGGGCGTTGTCAGTCATCGGGACCTCCCCAGGTCTTCCTTACGCCTTTTGTAAGATCGTCACCGGACGTCGGCCAGACTGTGTCGTCGTTGGCCGCTTTAATTGCACGTCCATTCGGACAGATGCAGTGACTACGAATGCCGACGATTTTCTTCCCGATGGGGTTGTGTAGCGTGTCGGTGGTGTCAATAATTCCACTGTTGCCACAGATACCACAGAGGCCATTCGACGTCAAAAACTCAAGCCAGGTTCTATCATCTACTGATGGCCTATTGTTTGCCATGGGTATCATCCTTTGCTGCAATGGAGGTCATGCGGACCTTGGCGAATCGCTCACGCAGGGCCGTCAATTGCTTCTCTGACATTACGATTTTGGGTTTGTACTGAACCCTACCGCGTTGGAATTCGTGCCGCAGCAGCTTGGCGACGTCACGCCCTAGGTAGTGCTGCACCAGCAGCAGATAGTTCGCACAGTATTCGCGTCCATGGGCAGCGCCGTTTTTCGGGGTGACGACGTGCGCCAGTTCATGCAGCATTACCCACTTGTTACGGGCGAAGATCGGCAGCTTGATGCGAGCGGTATTACCATACCAGAGGGTTCCGGTAGCGCGTCTAGACCCGGCGCCGTTTGCCAGATTGATTTTGGTGATGTTGGGCCAACGCTCACGGAACCAGGTGTGGCTAATCCACCGTTCAAGCTGGATAAGACAGTGGTTTAAGCCATCGATTTTAGCCGATGCTGCCGTTACTTGGATGGCGGTATGCTCCGAAACAATCGGGTCAACTGTTGTACCGGTTTGCATGAGCCGGAAACAGCGGTCCTCGGCCTTATAAACCTTGGATCGCTGCGAATCGATAGGGCGATCCACGAATTACCTTTCGATTTTGCCTGTCGCTTTAAGGTGGCGGTTGAACACCGCGCTAAGCAGCTTGAAATAGTCGTCCTCTTTCACAGACTTGACGATGCACCCAGCCTGCTCACCCAGTTGCTTCACCATGCGCTTTTCGTCGTAGTTGACGTGGGTGACGAAGTCCACGCACGCTTTCACGAAAGGCTTGTGGTTGACGAACCGGCCGTACAGTGGTGAATGGTAGCGAATCTTGTTGACCTTTGCCATGGTAACGTGGCCGTTGGCGATCTGGTCCTTCCTCAAGACCAGCGTGCCGCTCTTGGTAGCTGTGGCCGTCGCCTGGTTAACCAGCCGGTGGGCGTCACCCTTGACGTGGGACTCCGACGACAGGATCTTGAGCGCCAGCGTCGAGTCGAGGTCGTACTGCTTGGCGAAGACCTCGACCTCGTTGTAACTGCCGCCATCGATCTGGGCGTAGGCGCTGATGTAGTTACCGGTCTGCCAGGGCTTGGTCAAGGCGTGATCGAACATCACGTCGTACATGGCCTCGTCTTTGGTTTTATTGAGGATCAGGAACCCGATCTCGACGTTTTTGGATTTGCATGCTTGGAAGCGATGCTGGCCTGCAACAACGCCCAGCTTCACGACACCGCTGACGGTGATGGGAATAACGTGGATGGGGTTTTCCTGTCTGTACCCCTTGTCGGCGATTTCGTTTGCGATTTTGGTGACGTGTGCGACGTTGACCTGGCGGTTGGGGCCGGAATCATGGGCACCGCTGGCAGCGGGCAACATGATGAACAGGTCCCAGTCCTTGGTCCACAGCACTGTGATTGTAGTCTTGCGAAAGTTGTCCCAGGCGTTTCCGACGTGCTGAGGGCCGACTGCTGCGATTTTGTTGCTCACGTGATTTCTCCTGATTTGAGGAAGGTAAAAGTTCTCTGTAACACTTCGTCCGAAGTGGATTCCCATTCTTTATAACCGTCTGGCTGCGCCACGCGCTGCCGGCTACGCTGCGACCGACTGATCCAGTCCAGTTCCTTATAAAGGTCGGCGATTAGCACCTTCAGTTTGCCGTTCTCTTGGAGAACGGGGTCTGCCACCTTGACCTTGTCTTTTTTGATCCGGCTTCCAGTTTCCGGGGCTACAGTAGTGGCCTTCCAATGCACATTGTTGTCGGCACCGAGCTTCGACCTGATGGCCGACCCTCTGTCTTGGAGGCGTTTTAGCGCACAACGCATAGCGTCGTCAGTGAATGGCTTCGACGTGGTCTTAGCGTACTCCATCTTAATCTTTGCTAGGCTTATGGCGTTTGGATAATGGGCGACCAGGATGTTGTACACTTTATTGCGGGTCTGCGGGTCGGTGAGCCGTTTGGCCTGAGCGTCAGGGTTCATAAAAGCCCTCGTGATGGGTGATGCACTGCGCTATATGCGATGAGCCATCCTATCACAGCGAATACCACCCTGTCAAGATTAGGGTCTCGACAGAACCTAAAAGGGAGCCAACTTTGAGCCTAAGAAA
>Ga0315284_10011534_pt1 | contig 12598 bp, 21 predicted proteins | sample YL17G09_16_MG_FD_203696 | JGI IMG/M metagenome (GOLD analysis project Ga0315284, IMG submission 203696) | Sediment microbial communities from Yellowstone Lake, YNP, Wyoming, USA - YL17G09_16 | ecosystem: Environmental > Aquatic > Freshwater > Lake > Sediment | place: USA: Wyoming | collected... | reverse complement strand
AGCGGCGCATGAGCGGTTGACGGCGAGGGGCTACACCATCGCAGCCGATCCGGCAGCCTCGTGGCGCGTGCAGTGGATCGGGCCCGCACCGCGCGCACCGCGCGCGCCGCGCGCGGCGAGGCTATGACGCCGCGGCATCCGTTCTCCCGGCGACGCCAGGCGCGCGCCGGGCGCGTGCTGATGCGGCGCGTCCTTGGCGGGCATGACATTTGGGCGAAGGTGGCGCGCGATCCGCGCCACGTCGTGCCGCGGAACGCAGGCGGCGAAGGGTGCGGCCCCCCCGGCGCGGCGCGCCGTAGGCGCGGCGCTTGGGCTCGGCTCCACTGGGCACAAGAGCTGCGGGCCGAGCGTGAGATCAAACGCATGGCCGAGGTGAGGCACGCGCGCGAGCTGCGAGGGGAAGCGGCGCAAGAATTCCTCGACGACTTGATCGCGATGGGGTTCGAGTGACGGCGCGCGCCTCGAAGAAGCGGCGCGCGCCGCTCGCGCGCCGCGCGCCTCGCGCGCCGCTCGACCAGTCCGGCGCGCGCTCGGATGGCCAGCTCGTGGCGCTCTGGCTGGCTGGCCGTCCCGAGACCACGCGATCGGGGTACGCGCGCGAACTGCGATGGTGGGCCGTGCCGTCTCTCGCCGCTCTGCGGCTCGCCGATGTTGTGGCGCGCCTCGACGCCGCGCCGAGCTGTGCGCCAGCCACCACGGCGCGCCGCGTGGCGGCGCTCCGGTCTCTGCTCTCGTTCGGCCACCGCGTTGGGTATCTCGCCGTCAACATCGGCGCCGTGCTGCGGCCCGTGCGCCAGCTCGATCGACTCTCGGAACGCATCCTAGACCCCGAACAAGTGCTTGCCCTGCTCGCCGCGGCGCGCGCCGCGCCGAGGGAAGGCGAGCGCGATCATGCGCTCGTGCGCTTCCTCTACAGCTCGGCCGCTCGGGTGTCCGAGGCGCTCGGCCTAACGTGGGAGGCGGTTCACCGCCAGGCGGACGGCGCAGCCGTCACGCTTCACGGCAAGGGCTCGCGAACGCGCGCCGTTTGGATCTCCGAGGGCACGGCGCGCGAGCTGCTCGCGCTGCCCCGGCTCGGCCCGTGGGTGTTCTCGTCTTCCCGAGGCGCTCGGCTGGCCGTCCGCGACGCTCAACGCATCGTCACCCGCGCCGCGGCGCGCGCCGGGCTCGGCGCGGTCTCGCCTCACTGGATGCGGCATGCACACGCAACCCACGCGCTAGAGCGCGGCGCGCCGGTCCACGTCGTGGCGGCGGACTTGGGGCACGCAAGCGTTGGAACGACCACGCGCTACTTGCACGCCAGGCCGGGCACGGGCTCGGCCTCGTGGCTCGCGCTGTAGTAGTCTTGGCCGCATGGCGGCACTGAGGGGCAAGGACTGGCGGCGGAAACTGGCGGCGCTCGTGGTGCGCGACGTGTCGCGGCGAGACCACGCGGCGCATGTTGCGGCGCTCCGCGCACTCAAGGCCGAAATCGTGGCGCTCCGCGCCCGGCGTCGCGAGGTGCTCGCGAAGACGCGCGCCGGGTGTCGCGCGGCGCGTGTTCGAGCGCGCGCCGCGATACTCGCGCGGCGGCGCGCCGAGCATGAGCGGATACGGCGCGAACTGGCCGAGATGCGCCAGGCCGAGCGGAACCGTTGCGCGGCGCGCGTTGTGGGCGCGCGCGCCTCGATCGCTACCGCGATCGAAGGGAAAAAACGCCAGGCGGCGAAGGTACGGCGCGATGACCAGGCCGATCGACGAATCGCGAAGCACGGCGAGACGGAGCGCGCGCGAGTCACCGCGCGCGAGCGGCTTGGCGAGTCTGATGATGCGGTGCGATCGAACCTCGACGCGCACCTAGTCCCGATTTTCGACCGGGTGCGGAAGACGATCCACGCCTCGCCGCGCATGAGCCGCACCGAGGCGTTTCTACACTGGGCACACGAACACCCGACCGAGATCCGAGAGATGCAGGCCGAGAATTCGGAAAAGGAATTCGCGCGCCTGCTACGCGAGCACACGCGCCAAGAGCGCGAGACGGAGCGCGCGCGCCTCGTGGCGGCGCGCGCCTCGAAGGCCGCGGCGAAGTGTGGGGGGAGCTGCGGCGGCGCTGCAAAGCGCCGAGCGGCGCGCGCGGCGCTCGAAGAAGCGCCGTTCTAGTCGTTCGAGGTGGCAGGGGTGACAGGGGGGCGCCATTTGGCGCGCTGAAAAATACGCTTGCGCCGCGCGCATCCTCGGCGCGCGCTCGTCCATTCGACGGCCCCGCATCGGGACCGCTAAGGGGCACGGAAGGGCACAACATGAGCACAAGTCTGACGAGGAAGGACGCCGAGATCGAAGGTCTCAAGCGTTCGAGGCGCGCGGCAAATCTTCGCGCCGCATCGGTCGAAAATCGGGCAATGGGCAAGCTCGCCGCGGCTGGCGGCGGTGTGCTCGGCGCTGTGATCGACAAATACTTGCCCGCGATCATCCCGGGCGCGTCGCTCGATCATCCCGCGGTGCTCGCCGTTGGGCTCGCGCTCGACGCCTACGCGCTCAGCACGAACAGCGCGACGATCAACAGCGTCGCGGAGGGTCTCACCGGCTACCTCGTCGGAAAAGAAATCCTCGCCATTCTCCCCTGATTTTCAGAACTCAAAAGCAGCAGATCGGAACCTCGAAAAATGAACCTCTCTCTCGGTGACATGGACATTCTTGGCGCGGGCGAAATCATTCTCTCGGACGTGGACATCCTTGGCGATGACTCCGCGCTCGTCATGGAGTCGCTCGGCGGACTGAACCAGCAGCAGGCGCAGAACATCGCGCGCCAGATGGCCGCGGCACGCCAGATCGACCCCAAGGCGGTGCTCGTCCGTCAACAGCTCATGCGCCGGATGGGTGTCCAGGGCGCGGGCTCCTCGACGGTGCTCGTCACGCTCGCCGCGCCGGTCCAGCAAGTGAGCCTCGCCGTGTCGCGTCCGTTCAAGCCGACCGAAATCATCATCCCGAGCAACATTGCGCCGTTCTTCCAAATCAATTCGATCCAGGTCAACGGCGTGAATCAGCTCGCGAGCAACGGCCCCGTGCCGTGCCAGACGCTTTCCGAAGCATCGTTCCGCCCGAAGATGAAGATCGATACCGTGAACCCGAGCTTTCCTCTGACGCTCGAAGTGCAGTTGATCAACAGCTTGATCGATCGGACGTTCTCGTCCCTGTTCGTCGGTTGGGCGCTCCTCAAGTAGCGCCGTGCGCTTCCTCGTGGAAATACCACGCGGCGAGGGTGAGCGCGCGATGCTGCTAGCAGCAACGGCGCTCGTGCATCTTGTCGCGGGAGTCAACGCGCGGCGCGCCGCGCGCGGCGCGTTGCCTCGCCTCTACGAGAGCGCCATTCACTACCGGCCGGAACCCCCCGGCCACCCCGAGATGATCGACCACGCGGGGATTGTGCTCGCGCGTGGCTGGGGCGACTGCGACGATCTAACCGCGTACCGCCTGGGGGAGCTGTGGTCCTGCGGCGAGCGCGGCGCGCGCGCTCGCATTCTCTGGCGGGCGAATACCACGCGCTATCACGCCGAGGTGAGGCGCGCGGACGGAACGACAGAAGACCCAAGCCGGATCCAGGTCCGGCGCGAGAAAGCCAAAAAATGATCCTTCCTCTGCTCGTGGCTGGCGTGGCGCTGCTCGTAGGACTCGCGAGGCGCTCGGCGAAGGCGGACGATACGCCGCATGGAGGCGGCGCGCCCGGCCCCGAACACCACGACGATCCAGGCCACGCCGCGGCGATAGCCGATCGCGTAGCTGCGGCGCTCGCCTCTGGCGACCCTGACCGCATGGAGGCGCTCGCGTCCGAGGTGGCGGCGCAATATCCAGACGCCGCGGCGGACCTACGAGACGCCGCCATGCGCGCGCGGGCGAAGGGTGGCAAGGGTGGCAAGGGTGGCAAGGGTGGCAAGGGTGGCAAGCCACGCCGCGACGAACCGCGCCGCGACGAACCGCGCCGCGACGAACCGCGCCGCGACGAACCGCGCCGCGACGAACCGCGCCGCGACGAACCGCGCCGCGACGTTCCCGAGGACGCAGGCCGAGCGCGCGCGCTCGAACTCACCCGCTACCTGGGTTCGATCGGCGGAATCGATGCGAAGTACAAGGAAGACAAAGAGAAGGTCCGCGCATTCCAGAGCGCCGAGGGTCTCACCGCTGATGGTCTCTACGGGCCCGGCTCTGCGACGCGCATCATGCAGAGCTACGGCCTCGTGCCGGTGGCGCCGTTCTATTGGTCAAAGAAGGGCGGCGCGGCGAAGCAGTTGCAAGCCTTCGCGGCGCTCGTGCGGACGGCTCGAAGCGCGGACGAGAGCCGCGGCGCGGAATATGACCAGCTCATGGCCGACACCGCTCGCAGCTACCGCGGGCCGGGCAAGACCGGCGCGCCTCCCGGCGCGCCGAACCTCCCGCGCAAGGGCACCGAAGCCTGGAAGCTACAAAAGCTGAAAGCGGCCGAGCTGCGGCGCAACGGCTGGGGAACCTTCGCAGACGAACTCGAACGCCAGTTGAACGCCTGAAAGGGTCGCCATGTACGAAGAATTTGAAGACGAACAGGACTACATCAACGGGGACCACGAGGGGCTCGACGCGGAAGGGCTCGACGACCAGGCGCAGATACTCGCGGCGCTCGGCGATGACGAGGGGCTCGGGGATGACGAGTCGCTCGGCGGGCTTTTCTCGTGGGTCTCGTCCGCGGCTAACGTCGTGGCAAAGGCGACGGCCGTTATCGTCCATTCGCCGATCACAAAGGTTGTCGTCGGGGGCGTGGCGATCGTGGTGCCCGCGGTGGGCGTTCCGGCAATGGCTGGCCTCGTCATGGCGGACAAGCTCATGCGGACGGCCGAGGGCGCGCGCGGGACTCCCGCGCAACGAACCGCGGTGATCAAGGCCGTCAAAAACACCGTGAAGGCCGCCGCATCGGGCGACCAGGGCGCGAAACGCGCGCTCGAATTCATGGCGCTCGCGAAACGGGTGCGCGAGACGCAACACGCCGCGGCGCTCCGCGCCCCCAACGCGCTCCGCGGCAAGCGCCACACCGGGCCCCTCGTGGACGACAAAGGACGCATTCACCGCGGCGTGTGGGTGCGCGTTGGCTGAAGTCCTCGACGATCGATCCATTCGGCTGCTCGCTCGTAGCATCCTCGTGGAGCTGCTCGACGCCGCGCCCGATAAGGGCGCGCGCGGGCGCGCTTCACCGCTCGGCGGCTCGAAGTCTCTCACCAGTGACGGGATAGCGGGGTCGGTCCCGAATAGTGACCAGTCTGCCGTGGTGGTCGAGTTGATCCAGGCCGAGCCGCGCGCCTGGGTTATCTCCATGAATGGAATTGCGCCGCTCGTGACCGATGCGAACGGCTTCGACGTGCTGCCCTTCGCAAAATTCGTTATCGAGTGGGGCCAGCAGGCCGCAATCCTGAAAACGGAAGTGGACGCCTACAGCGACCAATATTTGACCGTCTTTGGCAATTTCGTCCGCGTTTCGGTGCAATGGGATCTAGACGAATTCCGGCGCGTCGATGCGCTCGTGTTCGCGGCGTTCGGGCTCCACCTGCGACTGCCGACGCTGCTACGCGCCACCGTGGCGATAGCTCCCGGGGAAGGCGCCGTTACGATGGCGCGGCGCACATTCATTTGCGTTCAAGACGCGGCGGCATCGGTGTTTACCTTTCCGGTGCCGCTCGCCGCGACCGAGTTTTTAGTTCGCGATCCATCGGCGGGCGCGCCGTGGCTGACGAATGGCGTCATCACCTGGCAGGTCACGCAGAACGTAACAACCGCCGTTGACGTGTGGGATCCGATCGTGAACCTCGTAACGCACTCTTTCCAGAAACCCGGCCAGCTCCCGAGCCTGGCGAACTTCATGTCCATCCAAGGGGTTGGCGCGCCGGTAGGCGCGACCGCGTATCTCGAATTCACGCTGAGACCCTGATGCTCCTACGCGAATCACCGACCGGCGCGATCACGAACGGCAACGCGCCGGGCGATGCGCTTACCTGGAACGGGCTCGAATGGCTCCCCGCGCCTGGCGGCGGTGGCGCGGGGTTCACGTTTCCAGGGCGCGCCGATTGTTCGGTGAACTCGGGCCGCGTTGACGGCGCGAACAGTGACGCGCCGATTTTGCGGACGCTCACAGCGGCGCCTCTCGCGGGCGGATACAACGGCGGCGGCACTGGCTCGAAATCGATTCTAGGAATCGACGCCGGGCATTTGCTCCCGCTCGGCGCGCTCGCCTCGTTCGCATGGACGAGCAAAAATCTGATGCCCTACAACCCGGCGCCGTGGCCGCTCGGGTACGTTAATTTTCTGCTCGACGTGAACGGCAACGGCACGTTGTGGAAGGTGCTCGTAGTGGATCCACAGAGCCCGCCCGCGCTCCTGGCTGGCGTCCAGACGCCGCACCTGGACGGCTCCGTCACGGTCTCGTGGACGCAAGCGGCAAACCTCGTGCTCATCGTCAACGACTTGCCCCCCGTGGTGCCTACCGTCTCGCTTGGGCCGACTTGGCCGAACCACGGTTACACCCTCGCGTCCATCCTCGCGAGCTATCCCGCGGCGCGCCTCTCGCGAGCAAACACCCTCGACGGTGGGCTACCCAAGGCGCAGACCCTCCCGCCCTTCCTCGTCATCAATGGCGACTCGACCAGCAACCGCACGATCGCGACGCGCGTTCCATCCGTCGTACTGAATGGGATTCAGGTCTAAAAATGCTCCTACGTTCATCACCGACCGGCGCAATTACTGAAGGCCCTGCGGACGGCGCTTTGCTCGAATGGTCCGCGGCGCTCGGCGAGTGGACGCCGCGCGCCGCTACGACCAGGACGACGCTCGGCACGTTCGCACACGGCATCATCCCGCCCGGCGCGGGCGCGATCCCTTGGTCCGTTGTGTGTGCGCTCGCCGTGCCAACGGCGGGCGCGCTCGTGCTGCCCATCGGTGGGCCCTTCCCCGCGCCGCTCGTGGTGTTTCCCGGGGCAGGTTGCACCGTGGCGGGCGCGATTGACGGCTACCTGCTCGACACGTCCGGCGCCGGACTCCCGGCCGCGTCCTATCCCGTCGTGTGTTTGGTGGTGTCCTGATGTTGCTCCGAGCCTCGCCTACTGGCGAAATCGTGCAGGGCAGCGCGCCGGGCGATCTGCTCATCTGGAACGCGGCGCTCGGCGAGTGGTTTCCCGGCCCGGCCGCGGGCGGCCTCAAGTTTGTGCAACTCGCCTCGACAAACGCCGTCTTTGTCCCAGAATCGGGCCGATTCATTCCCTACGACCCCCCCCAAGTGGATACCGGCGGCTGTGGTGTCTGGAACGTAGATGGCACCTGGACGCTCGACGCGGGCGTCTACCTGATTTCCTCGTTCTTCCGTTCGGATGACGCCGCGGATTGCAACATCGCGATCCGCCGAGGTGGCAACGAACAGATCGGTGGCGCTTCGTTCTCGCCGCTCGCGCCGTTCCCAACATACGAGCCGGGCGGCGCTTCAACGTCGGGCCCCTTCGTGGCGTTCGGTGGCGAAGTGATCCAAACGTGGTGCTATATCCGCGCGGACGGTACATCGCAGTACGCGACGTGCCTCATCCTGCGCGTCGGAGACGGGCCCCCGTCGTGAAGGGCCCCACGTCCCGTTTTCCCGCGGTCAATGGTACAGACGGACCGAGGGAGCCCCCCCCCCGCCCATGTACCCATTGTCAGCGGAGAATGGTACGCCACGCATGAACCGCGCGCTCGTAGTCGGGGGAGCGGCGGCGCTTGTCCTGCTCGCCTTCAGCGGCGCGCGGCGCGCGCCGCGCGCGGTGCGCGGCGTGCTCGACGATGGACGGAGCGGCGTAGAGGGCCCGGCAACCCTGACACCTACGAGCCACACCGAGGCGTTCCGGCTGCTCGGCGGGGCGTTCGAGGATGCGAGCGGGACCCGGCCGAGCGCGGACGCTCTCGCCATGCTGGCGGCTCAGTCCGCGGTGGAAACCGCCGGGTGGAAGAAAATGCACCGATGGAATTTCGGCAACATCACCACGAAGACGGGCCCGTTCTTTCGGCTCGTGAACGACACCGCGCACAAATACCGCATCTACCAGAGCGCCGAAGACGGCGCGCGCGCGCTCGTGGAGCTGCTACGCGATCACTATCCAGAGGCGTGGCGCCTGCTCGGCGCGGATGACGTGCGGACCTATGCCGAGGCACTCAAGAGCCGCGGCTATTACGAGGCTTCCCCGGCCGAATACGCGATCGCGCTCCGTTCGTGGTATCCGTCGTTTCGGGCGGTAACTCAGGGACAGGGGAACGCATGAGCCAAAAATCAGAGCTGCGAAGTTTGATCAGTGGGAACAAGATCGAAGATTTGACGAGCTACGCGACGCGAGCCGAGGTGGCCGAATCGCTATCGGTGAGCGTCGCCACAGTGCGGCGCCTGGAACGGCGCGGCGTCTTGCATCCGGTAGTGGACGCGGAAGGCACTCACCGCTTCCACCCGGCCGAGGTGGAGCACTTGAGCGGCGAGAGTGGCGGCGCGGCCGAACTCGAAACGGCGAACGCCCCCCCGATACCGTGCGCGCTCTGCGGCCGAGCGGTGGACGACGTGAGCACAGCGGCGCGCCTGCTCAATTCAACGATGGTGCCGCGCGAGAAGGCCGATCGGTATTTGTTCGAGGTGCTCGACCGCCAGGCTAAGCGCATCTCGGAACTCGAAGGCCAGAGCGCCGAGACGTGGCGCGCGCGCGAGCGCGCCGCGGACTTCACAAACGAGCGCGCGCTAGAACTCGCGAGCGCAACGAAAGACACGACGCTTCAGGACAAAATCCTAGAGCGTGCGATGGGCACTTTCGAGCGGATGACGGGCAAGGTCGCGCCGAGCGCGCCGGGCGCGCCGGGTGACTGGCTCGCGGGGCTGTCGCGCGAACAGCTCACAACGCTGCTCGACGTGCCCGATATGTGGGGCGCCTCTCAGCTCGCCGCGGTGCGCGCGGCGCTCGCGCGCCTCCCGACTCCCGAGGCTCCTCCCGAGGCTCCTCCCGTCACGACACCGACACCGACACCGAACAAGAAAGAGAAGCGAACAAATGGCACTCCTTAGCGGGCCGACCGGCCCAGTGATCATGGTCCCCGTCGTGCTGGCCGCTCCGCTGCTCGTGCCGCTCGCATTCGCGCCGGGCGCGGTGGCGAATTTCCTGGCTCAGGTCGCGCTAGGCGCCGAGGTCGGCGACGCGGTGCAGATGATCGTGGCGCTATCGGTGGCGAGCCATGCGGGCCTGCTCGTGCAAGGGGAATGCACGGCACCGAACACGCTCGACGTGTCAATGGTCAACACCACAGCCGTTCCGATGGTCGCCGCGACTCTCACCGCGCGCGCGCTCTGCTGGAAACCGCAAAACCTCCAACAGTGACCACGCTTGCGGAACCCCGGCGGCGCGGCGAGGCGCTCGCGCCGTCCGTGCTCGCGCGCGGGCACTACGTCGCGACGCTCGACCAGGGCGCCGAGGGCGCGTTTCGCGAGTGGCTCGCCGAGCGGCGCGGCGTAGTGCAGGCGAGGCGCTCGCCGAGCGGCTCGCGAGTGCGCTACGCGCTCGACGTGCGCCGCGGCGTTACCCTCCCGGCCGAGCTGCTCGCCACGTTCGAGGCGCGCGAGCGGCCGAGCGCGGCGCGCGCGCTCGGGTTTGGTGGCGCGGCGCTCGCCGTCTTCCTCGTGGCGCGCCGTCTAGTGTGAGGGCTCCATGCTCGACGTTGACGCGATTTTCCAGATGCCAGGCGAACAGCTTGCACGCCAGAACGTGAACGCGATCGCCGTCTACGTCCAAGACGCTCGGCGCGGCGCGCCGAGCCCGGCCGCTCTGCGGCTTATCGAGGCGTTTGAAGGATGGTTCGGCCAGCTCGAAGTGAGCACCCACGATCCGTGGTGGCCGCACATCGTCGGGGCGGAAGACGTGGGGGAAGCCAAGCGGCGGCGCTCGGCGCTGAACCGCGAACTCGGCCGGGCCCTACCGCCCAACCGAGTGCCCGCCGACAACCCCCAGACGCCCCCAGACGAGCCCGCGCCGCTCATCCCGCCCTTGGGTCTCACGGGTGCCGCGGTGGGCCTCGTGGCGCTCGCCGTGGCCGCGGCTTACGTCGTGACGAGCTTGCGGCGTACAGCCTGAACGCCCGGCGGCGCCTGGACGGCGCGCCACCCGTTGCGGGTGTCCAGTGTAGACTACACATCGCGCCAAATTTGACGCGCACACATCGGGCGAGCCAATATCTCGGCCCGTGAGACGTTCCGATCTGCGGGTGCTCGTGGGCCGTCCGGCGCTCCTACGACTGGCCGAGGCGCTCGAAGTGGTCCCCGAGGGACCGCGGCGCGTGGCTCGCCTCGCCGAGCTGCTCGGCATCGGGCGGCGGAACGTCCAGCTTCACCTAGCCGAGCTGCGGGCCCTTCCCTGTCGCATTTCAGCCCCCCGCGGGACACCCGGCCGACCGGGGCGCACAGATTATTTTTGTTCGCGCCGGAAACATCGGCGAACTCGCGCACTTCCGAACATTAAATGCGATCCCCACGATCGCATTTTCGAGCCCCTAAATGCGATCCCCACGATCACCATTTCCCCCCCGCACTCCTTACCCCCCTCTCAGATCAGATCAGATCCATCCGTCCAGAGCGCGCGCGCGGTGCGCGCCGGACGGACGGACTACGAGCTAGCAGCCGAGATCCAGACGCAGGCCGAGCGGCTCGCCGAGACTCCCGAGGACCAGGCGCGCGCCGCGCGCGCCGTCCGGCGCATCCTGGCGACGTGGCCAGCCACGGATCCCCGGTGGGCCCGGTGTACGCCGGGGGAAGCCGGGCACGTTCTCCGAACGCTCGTGGAGAAGCTCGGCGCGACGCTCGCCGAGGCGTGCGAGTGGTTCGAGTGCCACGCGCCGAACCTCGACACCGGCCGAGCGCACACACCTTGGCGAGCTGCTGCCAGCCGGGAACATGCCGGGGCGTGGCTCGCCGCTCGGCGCTCGCGCGAGCGGGCCGAGCTGCTCGAACTCGCGCGCGAGCGCGCCGAGCGGCGCGCCGAGCGCGCCGCGCCGGGCGAGCGCGCGCCGCTCGGCCGGTGCGCGCCACCGACTCCCGCGGCGCTCGCGTTTCTCGCCCAAATACGCCGAAAAACGGGCTAATTGCGCCGGTTTCTGCTAGGGTTTTGGTTCGGGGGCGCTCCTAGAAAGGATTTTCAGCAATGAACATGAAGCAAGACAACGAAATCCGGCGCGTTGTGGCCGAGCGGCTCCGAGCATCGGTGCTGAAAAACCGTGGCGATCTGCTCGCCGTGGCGCGCGAACTCGGCCAGACGCAGCGGACCACGCAGCGTTGGGTACTGACGCTCGGCCTGCGGCCGATGGCCGATCGCGCCGTTGCGAAGGCCGAGCGCGAGCGCGCCGCGTAGTGGGCTCGCGCGGCGCTCTGGTAGCGCCGTGCGCCGTCTTCGAGCGGCTCGGGTAGGGTCGGCCACCCCCCCGCGGCAAAACGCGCGAGCGCGCATCCTGGCGCCATTGGTGGCGCCGTCTTCGAGGGGGCCCCCAGTGGGCCCCCCCGAAACCGGACCCCCGTGGACGGCCCCACGTTCCGTTTTCCCGCGGTCAATGGTACAGTGGACCCGAGCCCGCTCCCCTGGCTCCATGTCCCGATTGTCCGCGGATAATGGTACACACCGAAAGGTTCCGACGATGCCCCGACCAGTCAAAGGCTACGAGCGACCCACCAGCGTTCCGTGCATCGTCTGCGGCGGCGAGGTCGAGGTTGCCGAGCGCGGACGGCTCCCCGAGGGGCACCCGGCTTGCGTGGCGCTCTCGCAAGACGTGACGCGCGTTATGACGGCTCTGGAAACAGCGCTCGAAGGACGCAGCCTCGACGAGATCCGAAAGTTGCGGCGTAGCCTCTGGCAGACTCGGATCCTTGGCGACGGTAACTCCATCTGGAACCGGGTGGACAATCCCGCCAAGCGGAAGGCGCGGGGATAGCGGCGGCTCGAAGTGTCGCACAATGCTAATTGTGCGACACTGGCTGTCATGGTTTGGCGGCGCGCTCAGTCTAAGGGTCCATGACCGTGAAAACACCGAAACCGACAAACCGACCGGAGCCAGATCGACGAACCATGAATCGCTCCGCGATCGTGGAAGCGTTGCGCGCCTTGTTGCGGCGAATGGACCAAAATCCAGCCCTTCCGACTTCCGCCCCCCCCGCCCCCCCCGCCCCCCCCGCCCCATGAAGAAGATCGTAACCCTCACCGTGGACGAGGCGATCCGTCTCTCCCGCTACCGCGCGGTCACATTCGGTGACGATGGCGGCTACTCGGCGCTCCATCGGCCGGGCTCGTGGGAATGGCAGTTAGCGCAAGCTCAGGCGGCGCATGAGCGGCTGACGGCGAGGGGCTACACCATCGCAGCCGATCCGGCAGCCTCGTGGCGCGTGCAGTGGATCGGGCCCGCACCGCGCGCACCGCGCGCGCCGCGCGCGGCGAGGCAGTGAAAAAGCGGCGCGCGCCGCTCGCGCGCCGCGCGCCTCGCGCGCCGCTCGACCAGTCCGGCGCGCGCTCGGATGGCCAGCTCGTGGCGCTCTGGCTGGCTGGCCGTCCCGAGACCACGCGATCGGGGTACG
>Ga0315284_10011533_pt1 | contig 12600 bp, 8 predicted proteins | sample YL17G09_16_MG_FD_203696 | JGI IMG/M metagenome (GOLD analysis project Ga0315284, IMG submission 203696) | Sediment microbial communities from Yellowstone Lake, YNP, Wyoming, USA - YL17G09_16 | ecosystem: Environmental > Aquatic > Freshwater > Lake > Sediment | place: USA: Wyoming | collected... | reverse complement strand
CGAAGTAGGAGAGCGTCACGCCGCCCGCGCTTGCCAGGACGTCTGGGATAACGTGGATCCCCTTTTTGTAGAGGATCAAGTCGGCTTCAGGTGTTGTGGGGCCGTTGGCTAGCCCGCAGACGATGCGGGCCTTGGTCTTCTCCGCGTTGTTCTCGTTGATTGCGTTCTCGAGTGCAGCAGGATAGAGGATGTCAACGTCAAGTTCCGGCACGCCTTCGCGGGCGATGCTTCTTGCTCCCGGGAATCCCGCCACAGAGCCGGTCTTCAGCTTGTGCGTCACGAGTTCTTTTGGATTCAGCGCATCAGCATTGTAGATTCCTCCCCGTGAGTCACTCACGGCGACAAGCTTGTCGCCTGCAACATTGGCGCGCAAAAAAAGAAACAGCTCCGAAATTGCTCTCGGAGCCGTTTGTGGGCAACAATCGCTGGGGATTTCGACTAAGCCAGCAGCTTGTCCACCTCCGCTTTGTCCAGGTCCATCACATAGGTAATGCCGCTCACCTCGGATGCTTCGCGCGTTAGCGCTGCAAGGTCGTTACGCGAAACGTACTCGAGCGCGAACTTCCTGCATCCGGCCATAAGCTGTCTTAGGCCCTGGCCGAGGCGCTCATAGAAAGTGTAGAGACCCAGCGCTCCGGCCGGTACTCTTTCGTACTCTTCAATTCCAAGTTGGTTCCTCAGGTGAGTAGCCGTCACGAAGATTTCTTCCTTGGTTGTGCCGAACCGCTCGACGTACACCGGCAGCTCGTCGGCTTCAATCGCCTTGCCGATCGTTTTGCCGACCATCGCTGCCGCGATTGGCGCTCGGGCCATGCCTACCAGCTTCACATATGGCGCGCCGAGTGCGAGGCCCTTGAATATCTGATCTTCGAGAACGAATCCGCCAGCGACGGCAAGCGCCGGGAGGTGCCTTCCCTTTTTGGCCAATCGATCGGCGTATTGGTAAAGAAGTGAATGCAGCTCAACAGTGGGCATTCCCCATTCGTTCATCATTCTCCACGGGCTCATTCCCGTGCCGCCGCCTGCCCCGTCAACCGTCAACAGATCAAGCTTGTACTTGGAGGCGAACATGAGCGCGCGGGCCAGATCCACTGGTCGGTAAGCACCAGTCTTCAGGAAGATATACTTCGCACCGGTTTTGCGAAGCTCCTCGATTCTCTTAGCGAACGCATCCTCGCTCACCATCCCAACGCGCGAATGTCGTTCGAACTCCCTAAATGCTCCTCGCTGGAATGCCTGAATTACGTGCTCGTCAGTCGGGTCGGGCAGAACGACATATCCACGCTCGTGGAGCAACTGGGCTTTCTTCAGACTCTTGATCTTTACCTCACCTCCGATGTTCTTCGCGCCCTGCCCCCATTTTAACTCGACGCACTCGACTCCAAGTTTTTCGATCGCATATTCCTGCACGCCGAGGCGCGTATCTTCGACGTTTGCCTGGACGATGATCGCTCCGTAGCCGTCACGCTGGAAATCTTTGTACAGATTCACGCGCCGCTTCAAATCTACGGTGTCCACGATCTTGCCGTTCTTGAAGAACGCTTCGGTGTCCATTCCGACGACGTTTTCCCCGATTGTGAGTCCCGTGCCCGCGAGGGCTGAACCGATCGCCAGGCCTTCCCAGTTGTTCTTGGCGATATCGGTCGATCCGATTCCCGGGATTATCCACGGGTAACGGAACTTCAATGCCTTATCGTGTCCGAACCGCACTTCGAGATTCACGGCGGGGAAGATCGCCTTGTCGCTGTCAGCTTCGATACCCTGGGCGCCGATGACTCCACCCATGATATTGAAGTGCGAATAGTCTATGGGGTAAGTTTTTTCAGAGGCAGTCGTGATGACGCCGAAGGGCTGCGGGTAGATGACCTCGTGTCCGCGGTAGGCCGACTTCCCGATTTCGCACATCCCGATGCATCCATCGACGCACGTAACGCACATGCCCGAGATCGGAACGACGGCGCCTTCAGTTCTGTTCTTCGTAAGTGTAGCAGCGGTAGCGTTTACTTTGGAAAATGACATTGTTGGTTCTCCTTTCTTCAAACCTTGATTATTTCACATGCCACACAGGGGTCCATGTAGCACATCATGTCTTCGAATTTCTCTTTCTCTAAACAAGGCGGACTCAAGTTCGCGCATCCGCCGCAGATTGCTTTTTCGGGTTCAGTGTAAGTACATCGGAGCTGACATGCGGGACAGACGTAAATGCATCCGCCGCAGAGTCGGCATTGTTCCGACTTGATGTCGAATGGTGTCCCGATCGTTCGGCGCTCGCCGCGTCCCTGGAATCCGATGGCGTGCGCGACCATTTGCTCTTTGCACATCCGCACACACAGACCGCAGAGAATGCAGTCCTCATATTCCTGGCGGAATCGCTGCTGGCGCACTTCGTAGGCCGAGGCAAGGTCTTGGATAATTTTCGATTGCGGACACGACGCCAGCAGAAGTTCGAGCACCATCTTTCGAGCGCGCATCACGCGGTTGGAGGCCGTACGGACTTTCAGACCTTCTTCCGCCGGATAGGTACACGACGACACAAGTTTCGCCTTCGGAGCCTCGCCGATTTCCACAACACACAAACGGCATGCGCCGTACGGCGTCAGTCCGTCCATGTGGCACAGCGTCGGGATCGGGAAGCCGAGGAACCGCGCCGCTTCGAGGATCGTCGTCCCTTCTTCGACCGAAACCGGCAGGCCGTTGATCTTCAGGTTAATCACGCTGTTTGTTCCTTCAATTCCAGTGATTTAGGTTCTTCTTTCTTTTGTGTGAATTCCAAATCGCATCGGAGACATCTTGTTGCCTCGCGCGTCGCCTCGTCGACCGACAGAGCCAATTCGACCTCGGCAAACTCTCGCTTTCTGCGGTCGATTGAAATACGAGGCACTTCAGCTCTCTTCGTGGACTGGTCGCTGCCGTTCGTTTTCGTCGCTTCGATGAAATGCGACGGAAGCTTCAACTGCGATGGCTGCCGGAGCTCCTCGCCGCGCAGATATCGGTCAATCATGACCGCTGTCCTCTTTCCGGCCGCAATTGCGTCGACGACCGTGTTGGGGCCTGTGACGACGTCGCCTCCGGCAAACACACCCGGACGGTTCGTGCAGAGAGTCTCGGCGTCGACGATGACAGTGTTCTTGCGTTCGTCGACGTCAAGTCGGTTGGCGCCGGCGACGGTCACGCAATCCGTGTCCGAGCCTTCGCTGATTGCTACGATAAGAGTATCCAGCGGAACGACGTGCTGAGTTCCGGGCATGGCAACCGGCCGGCGGCGGCCACTGGCATCCAGCTCGCCCAACTGGTTCTTGATGCATTCAATACCGGCGAGCCGTCCGCCTTCCGAAACAATTCCCGTCGGAGCGACAAGCGTTTCAATGCGGATGCCTTCCTGCAGAGCCGCTTCGATCTCTTCTGCGAACGCCGGCATCTCTTCTTTTGTCCGACGATAGAAGACGGTCACACTCTTCACACCCGGTTGTCGGATGGCGATTCGGGCGGCGTCAACCGCGGAGTTTCCGCCGCCAACTATTCCGACATGACCTTTCGCCAACTGCTCGCCGCGCAGGTTGAATGCTTTCAAGAACTGGATCGACGGATACACGCCGGGGAGATCTTCGTCCTTCAATTCCAGACGCAAGCTCTTGTGAGCGCCGATGGCGACAAATATGGCTCCGAATCCCTCGCCGAACAGACTGTCCAGCGTAATGTCTCGACCCAGCGTCGTGTTGCACTTGATCGTGATATTCTCGTCGATCAGCGATTCGATTTCTTTCCGAATCACTTCGTGCGGCAGTCGATAAGAAGGAATGGCGCTGAACAGCATACCGCCGGGCTGAGCATCGGTCTCGAAGACAGTGACCTTGTGTCCCTTCAGCGAAAGATAGTGAGCCGCAGTTAGCCCTGCTGGTCCGGAACCGACAACAGCGACGGGCGGATAACCGTCTGCTCCCGCGATTCTGAGCGGTTTGTAGGTCGCAGGTTCAATTCGATCGGTGACAAAACGTTTCAGTGCGCGGATCGTGATCGGCTCGCCGCCCTGAGTGCCTGCGCGGCACTTGTCTTCGCACGGATGGTTGCAGACACGCGCGCAGACCGAGGGGAACGGATTGGCCTCGCGGATGACTCGATAGGCCTCTTCGTATTCGCCGCGCTGGATGTGAGCAATGTAACGCCATGCTTCCGTACCGATCGGGCAGGCCGTTGCGCACGGAGCGCCGACAATGCCCTTGCATACGAAAGCATCGCACCGTTTGTCGTAGATGTGGCGCTTGTATTCGTCGCGGAAGTACCTCAGTGTGCTGAGAACAGGATTCGGCGCCGATTGTCCCAGTCCACACATCGAAGTGTCTCTCACCGTCTCAGCCAGTTCCGCCAGAAGCTGAACTTGGGCATCTGTTCCGCGACCTTCAGATATATCTTCGAGGATTTCATACATCCGCTGTGTGCCTTTGCGGCAGGTGTAGCACTTGCCGCAAGATTCATCCTTCAGGAAATTCATGAAGTACTTCGCGATGTCGACCATGCAGGTATCGTCGTCCATCACGATCATTCCGCCGGAGCCCATGATGGAACCTGCCGCCGTCAGGCTGTCGTAGTCGATTGGAAGGCCGAACATGTTTGCCGGGATACAGCCGCCCGAGGGTCCTCCAGTCTGGACCGCCTTTATCTTCGCCTTGTCAACGGGACCCCCGCCGATCTTGTTTACAATTGTGTCGATCGTGATGCCCATAGGCACTTCGACGAGTCCCGTGTTCTTTATTTTCCCGACGAGAGAGAAAATCTTCGTGCCTGTGTTGCCCGGTACCCCGATCTTCGCGTATTCCTTCGCTCCCAGATTGATAATTACTGGGATATTGGCGAGTGTTTCTACGTTGTTGATGCAGGTCGGATTTCCCCACAGTCCCTTCTGAACGGGGTACGGTGGACGCTGACGCGGTTCACCGGCATAACCCATGATGGATTTGATGAGAGCGGTTTCTTCGCCGCAAACGAACGCACCTGCACCCCTCACTATCTCGATGCTGAAATCAAACCCTGTTTTGAAGATGTTCTTGCCAAGCAGGCCCAATTCAGTGGCCTGTCGCAAAGCGATCAGCGTGTGTTTGATGGCCAACGGATACTCGCTGCGCACATAAACGAATCCCTGGGTAGCACCGATGGCGAAGCCGGCAATCATCATCCCTTCTATGATCGCATGAGGATTGCCTTCTAGCAAGCTACGGTCCATGTAGGCGCCGGGATCGCCTTCGTCGCAGTTGCATACGATGTACTTCTGCTGCCCCTTTCTTCCTGCCGCTCGGGCAAGCTCCCATTTTTTCCCCGTCGGGAAGCCTGCGCCGCCGCGCCCCCTCAGGCCGGATTCCGACACCTCGCGGACAACCCACTCGGGATCGTTCTTGACCAGCATCTTCTCGAGTGCAGAATATCCGCCGTTCTTGATGTAATCGGAAATACGGATCGGATCCACATGCTGGTTGTTGCCAAGGACCGTGCGGGTTTGGTACTTGAAGAAGGGGATTTCGTCCTGATCGCGATAGATCTTGCCTTCCCAGGGTTCCTTGTAGATCAACTCGTCATCGACTTTTCCACTCAGAGCGGCTTCGATGACCCGGGGGACATCGGACATCTTCAGTCTCGGATAGAGATGTGAACCGGGTTCGACAACTATGAACGGGTCTTTTTCGCAGAAACCTTGACATCCCGTGATCCGAAGTCCGATTTTCTTTTGCAGGTTGTTTTCGAAAATGTATCGCTTGACAATCCTGAGAATGTCATTGGCGCCGCTGGCTTGGCCACCCGTGCCAGCACAAATGACCAGCGTTGGTCTGCTATGCTTGATGCCCTTCTCGCCTAGTACTCGGTTACGGAAATCAATGAAGTCTTTGAGTGTGCTCAGCTTTTTCATATCGCTTTCGATTCCATGGGGGCAGGGAGTTTTCGGATTACTCGACAGCCGTTGTCGAGAGGTCGAGCATGTGACTCTTGCAGCCGCGGCGCGAGCAGATTTGGACTATGCCTCCGCCTTGCACGATCATTGGTATCATCGGCGCGCTGCAATCTCCGCAGTTCCACGCTCCTATCAATTCGGCGTTGCAGTGCGGGCAAAAGAAATTCACCAAGGTCTCCGGCGGTATCTCATTCCCAGATTCTACGGCATAGCTGCCGTAGAGCGAAGACAATCTCATCCAACCGTGTTCCTCGCCGTACGAAATCGTGAGGCGAACCGACGGATGACCATCGATGAGACGTTCTCTATCCATAAGGGTATGATTACACTTCGGGCACTTGACTTCGAGCGGGAAGACGCGTTCGTCTTTGCCTATCTCGACCCGATCAAGTCCCGTTCGCGTTCGATCAACTATGTCCTTGACTCGGCCGGTGTTGACCTGCGGAAAATAATGACCATCGACAACTACAACAGGCGCAATCGCACATGCGCCAAGACACCGGACTGTCTCGAGCGTGAATTCGCGGTCGGCTGTTGTGTCGCCACGGCTCTTGATCTTCAATTCGTTCTCGAATTGCTCGGTGATGGTCTGTCCGCCTCTCACGTGGCAAGCAGTGCCCAGGCACACCGAGACGAGATGTTTGCCTCGTGGTTTCAATCGGAAGGCCCGGTAGAATGTCGCGACGCCGTAGACGTCGACCATGCTCAGCCCCATTTCTTCGGAGATTGTTACCAGGGCCTTCTGAGGTAAATACCCATATTTTGCTTGAACTTCTTCCAGAATGGAAATCAATCCGCCGCGTGTGCTCCTGTATTTCTCGATGATTTTGGTGACGTCTTCGTGGTTCATGTTGATGATTGTTTTGGGTTTGTGGCTTGGTCAGAAAACGAAAAAGCCACAGAGGTTTCCTGTGGCTGTTGATAAGATCACGGGAAGATCCCAAGCGCTATGTACGATTCGCCGACTTTCGAAATCGCATCTATGAAAGCGGCGGTCCGGAGATCAGTACTGGGATGTTGCTTCCAGATTTCACGTATTTCGTGGTATGCAAGAACCATCGTGTCCTCAAGTCCTGAGTCCACGAGCGCGGCTTCGTCCGGCCCACGCACTAATTTCTTTCTGTCGGCTTCCGTGAAAGCCTTTTCCGTAATTCGTTCGATTGTCGAAAGCAGTTGGCTGGCCGACGATTCCTCGAACCGTCTGCTGATCCTACCCATGCGGACGTGCTGCAGATTCTTGAGCCACTCGAAGTACGACACGACGACGCCGCCGGCGTTCACGTACATGTCGGGCAGCACCAGCACTCCGTTCTTGATCAAGATGTCCTCGGCTTCCGCCGTTGTCGGGCCGTTTGCCGCCTCAGCGACGATTTTTGCTTTGATGCGCGGCGCGTTTTCCGCCGTGATCTGGTTTTCAAGAGCCGCGGGAACAAGGATGTCGCAATCCAGTTCCAAAGCGTCGTGAGTCTTCGGGAGATTCGTCGCGCCGGGGAAATTCAGAATCGAGCCGGTCTCTTTTCTGTGTTTGACTACTGCTTCGAGATCAAGGCCTTTCGGATTATGAATGGCGCCTTCGTATTCGGCCATGCCTGTGATAACGCACCCGGCTTCTTGCAGAAACTTCGACGTATGATAGCCGACGTTGCCTAAACCCTGAACGACGACTCGTTTTCCTGCGAGGCCCGCCGTGAGTCCAAGGGATTTCATGTCCTCTTTCATGCTGCAAGCTTCGCGAACGGCGAAGAAAACTCCTCGTCCCGTTGCTTCCCTTCGGCCGATGATTCCGCCTTGGCTGATGGGCTTGCCTGTGACGCAAGCCAGCGCGTCGATGCTGTCGGGGTGAAATGCCATGTACGTGTCAAGGATCCATGCCATTTCGCGTTCGCCGGTACCGTAGTCGGGCGCGGGAACGTCGATGCCCGGCCCGATGAAATTCTTCTTCACTAGTTCTGCTGTGTATCGCCGCGTGATCCGCTGCAATTCCTCGACCGTGTATTTTTTGGGATTGATCCTTACCCCGCCCTTACCGCCGCCAAACGGAACGTCGACGATCGCGCATTTATAAGTCATCAAAGCGGCCAGGGCCATCACCTCGTCTTCGTTGACGTCTTCGCAGTATCGGATGCCCCCCTTTGTCGGAAGTTTGTGTTGGCTGTGTTCAACTCGCCACGCGTGGATGACTTCGATCCCGTGATCGGTGTGAACGGGGAAAGCAAAATGATAGGTGCTGTTGCAGACCTTGATCTGCTCGAGCAAGCCGGTGGGATAGTTGAGGCGCGCTGCCGCCTTGTCGAAGTTGCGAAGGACGGTCTCGAAGAAACTCTTGTTCTTTGCCACGCGTTAGTCCTCAGGTCGTCAGTTCAGGGAAACACCCGTTCGCAGGAGCGCACAGCGATGGAACGCGAAATACAGCACGAAAATACCGAAATTCTTGGCGACAAGCAACGTGGCTAGGCAGTAAGCATTCGCCACCGCATTTGGAGTTTCAAATGCTGTGCCAGCAGAAGGAACGAAACAACTTGTGCGCTTCGAGTTTAATCATAGCTTCGCCTATCGCACTCGATTCACATTATCATGCGTGAAAAAAGGATTCTCAGACTTGATTGCTCTTTGTCGATGCCTGTTGCCTCATAACAAATGGTCGGAGCGTCTTGATTTTTCTCAGGGCGAATCATACCTTTTCTGCAGGCCATTAGGGTGGTGCACATGATGCAAGGGAGTGCGAGGGCCCCTTCATCGGCATCCAATGGGACGCGTCACAGGAAAAGACGATCCGATCAACTGTTTTTGCATGAAAACGTCGACCAGAAGTTTGAAAGCAAGCCGCCTGTCCGCACGAGAAGTTCTCCCGTATCTTGGTCCCGCCTTCCTGGTGAGCGTAGGATATATGGACCCGGGTAACTGGGGCACGAACATCGCGGGTGGCTCTGGTTTTGGATACCGGCTCCTTTGGGTTTTGCTCATCAGCAATTTCATGGCAATACTGCTTCAGGGTCTCTCAGCTCGCCTGGGGATCGTGACGGGCAAGAGTCTGGCGGAGAATTGCCGCGACCATTTCTCCAAACCTGTCAGCTTTTCTCTGTGGCTGATGGCCGAGGCGGCAATGATGGCAACCGACATTGCGGAATTCCTAGGAGCAGCCATCGGTTTCTACATCCTCTTCGGCATACCGATGTTCCATGCCGGTCTGCTGGCGGGTGTAGTTGTGTTTCTCATTCTCGGTCTATACCGCTTTGGCTTCCGCGCGGTCGAGTTTGTCATCATCAGTCTTGTTGCGATCATTGGCTTCGCTTATGTCATCGAGCTCTTCCTAGCGAAACCTGATTGGTCTGAAGTCGCTTACCACGTCGTCGTACCGCATATCGATTCGGCGAGTATCTACGTGGCGATGGGCATGTTGGGTGCGACAGTGATGCCGCACAACCTGTTTCTTCATTCCGGGATCATTCAGACAAGATCGCTCATGCTGCCCGACGAGCCGGAATCACGCCGGACGAAAAAGCTCTTCCGCTTTGCCGTGATCGATTCTCTGCTCGCGCTGAATCTTGCCTGGCTCGTGAACTCGGCCATGATTGTCATGGCGGCAGCCGTGTTCTTCACGAACGGCATTGCCGTGGATTCGATCCAGGAGGCTCACCGTACGCTCGAGCCGCTGCTGGGCGGACTCTCAAGTGTCGCGTTCGCGATTGCCTTGCTGGCGGCGGGACTCTCGTCGTCGACGACCGGCACGATGGCAGGTCAGATTGTCCTTGAGGGATTTCTGAAGATAAAGATCAGTCTCTGGCTGCGGCGCTTGATCACAATGATTCCGGCCCTCGTCGTAATCGCGCTCGGGCTGAACGAGTTGGATGTGTTGGTCCTGAGCCAGGTAGTGCTCAGCATTCAGCTGCCATTCACTATCATTCCGCTAATTCTCTTCACGCGGAAAAGAGAGATCATGGGCGAGCACGCTAACGGCAAAGCGACGAACACACTCGCCTATGCTTCGGCTGCGCTGATCATGGGTCTTAACATTCTGCTCATCTATCAATTCATGGGAGGAACCTTCTGATGGCCGATGCAGGGTATGAAGAGGAATGAAGCGCTCGGAAGTCAGTTGGCGCGAAGTGAGCTCCTGGTGCGGGTCTCATCGGCCGTGCTCTGTTCGCTGCCACTTGTCCCTTTCATGACGGGTTGCACCGGAACCGGGATGGCTACCTACCCGCAAACACTCAGCGGAAACCGGGTCGTACCTAGGTTGCCTCGGTATCCGGAGCCTGGGAATGAAGGTGCGGCAATTCAACGCAGCGTCGTGGAGGTAGGTTGCGGAAGGAGTTTGGCTGCTTCCGCCGTCCAGACCATGGGTCGGCGTGTCGCTCAGACGGAAGTGTTGCTTAGGGCCCGGCCGAACTGGCGCTTCTATCGCGTGGCGTAGGGCTTGTGGGGGACCGACTGTTGTTTATGCCTTAGAGTGAGGTCGGATTTTGGGCAGGGGCAATGTCTTTCACTTCGAATCGGCACCCGTGAGCCTGCCCTCTTCCAGTGATCTCTCGTACTCGGTCTTGTAACGCTTCACGCTGGAGAAGATTGCTTCTGCGACGCGCTGCTGTCCATGTGCGCCGCGAAGGAACCGCTCTTCCTCGCGATTCGAAAGGTATCCAGTTTCTACCAGCACGTTGGGCATCGATGCCCCGACCAACACGTAAAAGCCGGCTTGCTTGACTCCGTTGTTCACCAGTTCGAGGCGCTCCGAAATCTCCTGCTGGAGCATGTCGGCGAACAGTTCGCTGTACCTCACGTACGCGCTCTGTGCCATAGTGAGAAGGATGAAGTTTTCCTCATTGAGTTGTTGGTAGCGCTGCTCGTAGCCTTCCTCGAGTTTCACCACCTCATTCTCCCTCTCCGCAATCCGCAGGGCATGTTCCGTCTTGCCCGGACGAAGCAGATAGATTTCAAAGCCCTTCGCAGGATGCGGCTTGCGCGGCATCGAATTGCAGTGCAGACTGATGAAGAGCTTTCCTCCGGCCTGGTTCGCGATCTGACCCCGCCGGTATAGTTCGATGAATTCGTCGGTCGTCCGGGTGTAGATGACTTTGACGCCGGGTAGATGGCGCTGGATGAGTTTCCCCAGTTTCAGAGCAACGCCAAGCGTCACGTCCTTTTCCTTCGTCCGTGCGACGCCGATTGTCCCCGGATCCTTGCCGCCGTGGCCGGCGTCGAGCACGATGACGTCGAGCTTCCACTTCGCGCGTTCCTTTTCGAGATTCCGTTCGATCTCCCGCAGGCGTTTTGCAGCAGCCTGCTCAGCTGTGGGGGTGTGGATGGTCAATAGAAGATCGTTACCGTCGTCCGCTTTCAGCAATTCCGTGCCGCTGACTTCTCCACGCAACCGCAGCGTCAGTTGAACGGAACCGGGTGACTGGAATGCCAGAACCTGCCTTACAAGGCCCTTCGGCTTGACCGCGGCAACCGTTGCCGTGTCAACAGTCGCGTCAACGATAGTGAGATAGAGCCAGTACTCGGGCGCGGACCTCGGGTCGGCCAGCTTGATCGGCTGCAGCCAACTCTCGTAGTCCTTCACTTCCTTGTGCATTTGGATTCGGACGAGCGTCCCGTTTAGCTTCTCCTCCAGCGCAATAGCGCCGACCGTGAATCTCGGAGCCGGAGCCAGCGGACCGGCCGTGATCAATCGTCGGTCGGATTCGTACGCTATGTCTTCCTCCATGACTATGTCCAGGATGGGGAGGAATGACTGGGCCGGGGCGAAGTACGAGCCGGCGGCTGTGAGGCAGTTTTGGGGAAGCTGAAAGATGTGCGCCGTTCCGTCGCGGTCCGTAAGAATCACAAACGGATTGTTGGCTGTGGCCTTGATGGAGTAGATTTCAGTCTTCAACTCGATCTTCTGTGCTTCCTTGTTGATGTACATGTCGAGCTTGAAAACCGCTGCGATGTCGTTGAGAGAGCAGTAAGTGGTGTGCTGTCGCTCGATTGCACCGATCACGGTGCTGCGATCGGGTTCAGCGGCGAAGCGGACTTCGATAGAGTACTGGCCAACCGCGGACGTGAGACACAGGAAGAATAGAGCGAGCGAAAGCCTCATGGCGTCGCCGCAATCAAGACCGTCCCCGTAGGGGGAGGTTGAGGGTTTTCGGTTTCTGGTCCGCCTGGAAATTGCCCATCATTCACAACTTCACCCCGAAAAATACACGGAGGCAAATTCCCAAAAGGGAAAGCCGTGGAAAGCGCGTGAGTACATCGAACCGGTTATGCACTTCCTGCTGGCTCCTCGGATCCTTGGAGATGATGATGATCGAGAGTGGACGTTTCATGTCAAGTTCTCTTGGATGATGATGTTACGCCTCCGAAGCTCTTCAACCAGCGGTTGAGCCGGAACGCATTCCTCCGGGGGCATCGTTCCGTGCGAAGCAATCTCGCCCCGTGCTATCATCTGTGCGATGATGGAAGTCGGATATGAGGTCGTGCGCATCATAGCCGTGATTCCGTTGGTATCATCATAATAATCTACCATCTCATACGCAAGCGTGCACCGGGCACCCCCGGCGATGCCCGTTATGGTTACGCGCAACAAGACAGCGTCTGGGTCGCTGCCGCTGAGCTTCTTTGTCAAAAGGTCTGTGAAGATCTCTCGCGCCGTCCAGATCTGATCACCAATCATGATCGGC
>Ga0315284_10011532_pt1 | contig 12600 bp, 12 predicted proteins | sample YL17G09_16_MG_FD_203696 | JGI IMG/M metagenome (GOLD analysis project Ga0315284, IMG submission 203696) | Sediment microbial communities from Yellowstone Lake, YNP, Wyoming, USA - YL17G09_16 | ecosystem: Environmental > Aquatic > Freshwater > Lake > Sediment | place: USA: Wyoming | collected... | reverse complement strand
AGGTGCGTTGTTTTAATGTCCCCACGGCGGGGAGCAAAAGAGAGCCGCATGCTCCTAGCTCTCGAGCGATCTCCGAAAGACAAAACACCTTCCGCCGGTCACACTCACCACCACTACACCACCACACACATCCTCACACTCAACAGGCGAGGGCGCAGCCGCTCACGCGGCGGGTGCGGACGACTTCCTGAAGGCGACCGCCAGCGGGCGGTGGGCGGACGACGAGGTCGACGAGCGTGCGTTTTTTTTGGAGAGGGGATGGCGGGTGGGGAAAGACCGCCGGCACACCCGCTCTCTCTCACACTCTTACCACCCACACACGCGCAGTCGACCTGCCTGGACAGTCCAGCCTGCTGAGCCGGCCTTCTGGCGGCGGCGCGCCGCTGGCATCGTCCGCCGCGCCCGCCCGCGGCGGCGGCGGCGGCGCTGCTGCCGCTCTCGCTGGGGCCGGCCCGCCGTTCAAGCTGTTTGTGGGCAACCTGCCCAACGACGTGTTGGCGGCCGACCTGGCAGCTGTGTTTGCCAAGGACTGCAAGGTGAGGGAGGAGGTGGGCGGCGGGTCTTTGCAGTTGGGGCGCAACAAAAAAAAGGAGCTGGGGGCATTGTTTTTTTTTTTTTTTTTTTCTTCCCCCCTCTTTCCTCATCTTTTCTCGCTCCTTTCCTTCTAGGTCATCGACTCGTACCTGCTCAAGCCCGGCGACGCCGGCCGGGCCCGGGGCTGCTTCGTGGAGGTCGCCTCCAAGGCCGACCTGGGCCGGGCGCTGGCCCACGACGGCGCTCTGCTGCGGGGCCGGCCCCTGCGGGTGGAGGTTGCCGCCGCCCGGCCTGGTGGTGGTGGTTCAGGTGGAGGTGGTGGTGGCGCGGGCGGCCCGGGCGGCCCGCCCCGGGGCGGCGGCGGCGGCGGCTTTGGCGACCGGTACAACGACCGGGCGGGGCCACCCCGCGGCGGGCCGGGCGGCTTCCCCACGGCCCGCGGTGGTGGCGGCCCCCCCTTGCCGGGCCCGTCCCCGCCCAGCCGCTTTGGTGGGGGTTCCGGCCCGGCGGACGCGGGCGACCGGTGGTCCCGCGGCCCGCCCGCCCCGGCTGGCGGGCCGGCACCGCCCTCCCGGGCGTCTCCCGCTGGAGGCGTGCCGGTGGTGCCCGATGCGGGCCCCGGCAGCGCGGCCTCGCTCACCATGCCCCCCTCCGCTGCCAAGCCCAAATCCAATCCGTTTGGAGATGCCAAGCCCGTCGATGCGGCTGCCCGCTTGCGTGAGATCGAGGAGCGCCAGGCGAAACGGACCGCCGAAGTGGAGGTGGCCGAGAAGGCGGCGAGCATGGCGGAGAGTGGTGGTGAGGGCGGCGCGGCGGCCAAGGCCGACGCGGCGCCTGCGCCGGGGGCCGCCCCTGCTGTCGCTGGCCGGGAGGGCGGCGGCGCTGCTGCCGGGCGTGGTGAAGCCGGCGGTGGTGCCGGCGCCCGGGTCGGGGAGACGCACCGGCCTGGTGGGCGTGCCGGCCGCAGCGGCGGTGGCGGTGGCGGCGGCGGCGGCGGTGGCGGCGGTGGCGGCGGCGGCGGCGGCGCCACCCAGCGCGGTGACCGGGTGGGGGGCGGCGGGGAGCGTGGTGGGGGCGACCGCCGCCGGGGCGGCAGGGCCGAGGGTGGGGGTGGCGGCGGCAACCGTGACGGCGCCGCCCCCTCGCCCGGCGCCCGGGAACGCCGGAGTGGGCGTGACCGGCGCAGCGGGCGGGACGGCAAGGCCAGTGGCGGCGGGGGCGGCGGCGGTGGTGGCGGCGGCGGCGGCGGCGGCGGCGGCGGCGGCGGCGGCGGCGGCGGTGGTGGCGGCGGCGAGCGCCGGTCAGGCCCGTCTGGCGCGCCGCCCGGCCTGCCGCCTGGCCTGCCCATCCCATCACCCGCTGGGGGTGGGGTCGGTGGCCCGCCCGCCGCATCCGCGCCTCCTCCTCCTCCGCTGCCGGCCAACATGTTCCACGCTCTGGGCGACCACCACGAGTAGGTTGAATGGTGAACGATGATGAGAGGAGAGAGAGAAAATGGATGGGGGGGTGAAATGGTGCTGGGCGTGGTGCGAGTGTGTGTGTGAGTGTGTGTGTGTGTGTGTGTGAAGAGTGCGCTCCTTTCTTTCCTTTTATTCCCAGGGTGCTTCCTCTTCCTACTGCTGCGCTGCGGTGTGCGTGCGTGTGCGAGTGCGTGTGCTATGGTGTGCGGCGGTGTGTGTGGAGACGTCTTTTTTGTTGTTCGAATTTTCACGCACCCCTCTCTATCTCACCCCCTCGACACTCCCTTCTTCTTCTTCAGCCCGCCCCTTTGAAAAAGAGGTCGTACAGGGACACCCCGATCTCCGCGGCGATCAGCACGATGATCGTCCACTCCAGCGTGTCTGACTTTTTGTTCTGCATGATCTCCAAGAAATACTTGAGGTTGTCCTGGACAAAGGTCAGCTTGGCGCCCAGCGTGGCCAGCCGCCCATCAATCTCCAGGTCGTCCCGGAGGTGGTCGTACACGGCCGCGCAGGTCGGGTCATGCCAGGCCACGTCCAGGCGAGACATGATGCCGATGGCGTCGCCCCGGGTGGTGGTCGGCGGGGCGGGCGCACCGGCCGCCGCTTCGGGCAGGCCGGCCACCCCACCCCCACCCCCACCCCCACCCCCACCCCCACCACCCCCGCCCCCTTTTTTCTTCTTGCCGCTCCCGGCGCCCGCGCCCGTGTACGGGTCCGCTGCCGCGCCCGCCCCGCCGCCCATGATGGTCGCCATCAGCACATTGTTGCGGGCCACCGCCTTCAGCAGGGCTTCCTTGCTGGTGCCGGCCTTGAAGGAGCCGGTCGCGGCCATTGACGCGTTGGCGCCCCGGAACCGCTCCAGGTCGGCGTCGACCTGGGCCTCATAGAAATGGAGGGCGACCGTCTGGGCGGCGACGCAGGCGACGGTCTTGATGACTGCCGTCCCCGGGTGGCGCAGGATGAGGGCGTCCCCCGCCGTCCGGGTCGGCGCGTCCAGGCCGGGCGCGACCAGGAGGCGGACGTTGTCGGCGTGGGTGGCCTCCCCGCACGTCAGCCGCCCGCCCGCGGTCAGGCGGGCCCACAGGGCGGCCTCGGCGTCGCCGCCGCCGCCGGGCGTGTTGAAGAAGACGACCGCGCCCATGGGCGCAAAGACGGCAACGTACTGGTCCGTGACGGCTAGGCTGGGCGTGGAGGCGTCGGCGTCGGCGGCGGCAGGGGAAAGGGCGGGGGGCGGATGCAGCGCCGCCGCTCCACCCTCCTCATTCTGGTCGCCCGCACTCCCGTCAGCCCGGCCCAGCCGGAACATGACGCTGGATGGCTCATCCCACACCGTGGCCAAGCCATCTACTGCAGCCGTCGACCGGAGGCGGGCCAGGCAGCCCTCTGCCCGGCGGCCCACGTAGAATGCGCGGGCGGTGAAGGAGAAGGCCGGGCCGCAGTCGGCCCAGGCGGACGAGTTGTCGCCGTCGCCGTCGTCGTCGTCGTCTTCACCAGCTGCCACCACCGCCAGGACGGACACATCGTTGTTGTGCTCATCCCCACCTTCATCAAGCGCAGCCGCCATCGTCACCGCCCGCGGCCGGGACGCGCCGACCGTGTCGGCCCCCGCCTCGACGGCCGGGCGTTTGGGGCGAGCCGACCCAGTCTTGGCCAGGAAGGCCAGGGGCCCGCCCGCGCCGCCGCGACTGCGCCAGGCGGTGGCAGCGTGGGCGCCCGCCCCACCGTCTGCGCCCCCACCCCGGCGCGGTGGGCGCAGCAGCGGGCGGGGCGAGAATGAGGGCGGGTGCTGGGTCGAGGTTGGGGCGGCCCCTGCCCGGCGTGGGGCCTGGTTGCCGCCCGCCCTGCTAGGGCTGGGGGAAGTATCGGCATCGCCAGGAGATCGGGCGGCATCCGCAGCGTACCCTCGGCTAAATTGGCGGAAGGCGGCGACCCGGCGGGCGAGGTGGGCGTCGTGGTTGTGAGTCTGGGCAACGAGAGCAGCAGCCCTGGCCGTCGTCGGGAATGCCGCAGCGACGCGGGCGCGCACGCCCCAGCTCGCGGCCCGTCCGGCGCCAGCCAACCCCGCGGTCGAGCTGGACAGGAAGCGAGCGACCAGGGCGGCATGGTCGACCCGCAATGGTGCCACTTGTGCCGTGGAGGTGGAGGCGGTAGCAGCGATGGCGCGGCCGAGCGCGGCCGACGCCGGCGCTCGCATCAGAAAGCAGGATTGAGGCACACGTGTGTGCGTGCGCGCCGGCCTGCCAAGTTGGGAATATGGTGGGGGGAGCAAGCTTCCAGGCAGGTCGTGTGTACGTGTCACTGGCGCGCGCGGGGTGGCGCCCGTGGGGTGAGTTGAAAGCGAGAGCGCGCCTAGGAGTGGCCTCGAGAGTCGTGCGCTATTTTCGCACACTTCTCGTAAACTCCGCACCCTCCTCCTCCTCCCCCCTCCCTCCTCCCCACGCTCAAAACCATGCCCCGCGACCTGACCGGCTGCGGCCGGTACCCGCCTCAGCCAGCCCACAAGCCCATCGCATTCTACTCGGCCGTCCGCTTGGGCGACAAGGCGGCGCTGAGCGCCATCATGGCGGACGACCCTTACTTTGTGACCCAGGACAACGGCGCGGGCGGCCCCGCCCACTTTGCGACGACGTACAAGCAGCTAGACATGTTGGCCCACCTGGTGGAAGACCTGGGCGCGGAGGTCAACCAGGCGGATGACCGGGGGCTCACGCCCTTGCACCGGGCGGCCTACCTGGCGCACTACGATGGGTAAAGAAAAAGAAAGGGGGAGGGGCGGTTACACAGGCACACGCGCGCAAGGGTGCCTCCTCCCATTCTCACACGCCCCTTCTCTTTCCCTTCCTCCATCCAGCTACCTGGAGATTTACGAGTACCTCCTGTCCCGGGGCGCCGACCCAATCATCCGCACCAAGGATTATGACCCCTACCTGGACCCGGGCCGCAAGACGCCAGCCGAGGTGGCGGTCCCCGACCCGGCCATCCGGGCGGCCCTGGACGCGCTGGAGGCCAAGTACGCGGGCACGCCCAAAGCCCGGCGCCCGCACCCGGACATCGGGTGCTGGTGGACCCTGTACGATTACGGGGTGGACGTGGTGAAAGGGTGGGCGGCGGACTATGTGCACCCGTACCCAGGTGAGAGAGAGGAAAGAGAGAGATGGGAGACAAAATGCGCGCTGCCGCGTTCTCTCAACCCTTCACCATTCCATTCCGTTCCATCCCATTTTTTTTCAAATTCACGCCCGGCAGAGGAAGGCAGGCGGGCCAAGGACAAGGCCGCCCGCCGGGCCAAACGGGATTCTCGGGCAGCCGCCGCGGGTGCGGGCGTGACGGTGGCGGGCGCGGCCACCTCGACCGCCACCGTCACGCCGGCCGCGCCCGTGCTGCCCCTTCTGCCCCCCCACCCGCCCGTCCCGGACACGCCCGTCGCCTTCCTATTCCCGGGCCAGGGCGCCCAGACTGTTGGCATGCTGGCCGCCGTCGCCCACCTGCCCGCCGTCCAGGCCATGCTGGCCGACGCGCGGGACGTGCTGGGCTATGACCTGCTGGCCAAGTGCGTGGCTGGGCCGGCGGCCGCCCTGGACGCAACGGAGGTCGCCCAGCCCGCCCTGTTCATTGCGGGCCTGGCCGCCGTGGAACGGCTGCGGGCGGAACGAGGCGAGGCCGCCGTCGCCGCCTGCTCCGCCGCGGCGGGCCTGTCCCTGGGCGAGTATGCAGCCCTCGTCTTTGCCGGCGCCCTCTCCTTCCGCGATGGCCTGCGCATTGTGGCCGCCCGCGGGGCGGCCATGGCGGCCGCCGCCCGGGCGGGAGGGCGCCCGCACGGCATGCTGTCTATCATCGGCCTGGACGATGCGGAGGTGGAAGCCGCCGCCGCGGCGGGCCGGGCGGCGGGCGGGCCCGGGACCGTGTGCGCGGTCGCCAACCGCCTGTTCCCGACCGGGCGGGTCCTGGGCGGCCACTCGGACGCCCTGGACGCGGCCGCCGCGGCTGCGAGCGCGGCGGGCGCCCTGAAAGCCGCCCACCTGGCGGTCGCGGGCGCCTTCCACACCCCGCTCATGGCGCCCGCCCGGGCCGCCCTGGAGGCCGCCCTGGCAGGCGCGGCCTTTCGCGCGCCGCGGATGCCTGTCCTTTCCAACGTGACGGCCGCCCCCTTTCCGGGCTGCCCAGGCCCGGGCGGGGCGCCGGGCGATGATGCGGCCGCGGCGGCCGGCATTCCAGCCCTACTGGCCCGCCAGCTGGTGGAACCCGTGCGCTGGGAGGAGACGCTGGCGGCCCTAGTGCACGACTGGCGCAAGGACCGCCTGGTCGAGGTCGGCCCGGGCGGCCAGATCAAGGCCATGGTCAAACGGGTGGACGGCGGGGCGTGGAAGGCGATGGAGTGCGTGGGCGTGTGAGCGGAAGGGAGGATGAGAGATGTGTGCGTGTTCGCACGCAAAGTGCTACAGGCGGGCCGGGGCGTGAAACGTGAATTTTCTTACTCAAAGAAATAACCTCCCGAGTGCAGGCTCGCGCATTTTCGCGCACTTCTTTCTAGCCACCCCCACCCGCCGCTGTCAGCAGGTGCGCGAAAATGTAGACGTTCCACAAGGCGTGCGCCGCTACAGCCGTGCCCAGCGACCGGGTGTGCACAAACAGGGCCCCGAACAGGCCGCCCAACAGGAGCAGGGGCACGAAGCGCGGCACGGAAAAGTGGGCGAGCGCAAAGACGAGCGCGCTGGCCGCGACTGCGGCCGGCGGGCGCAGCGTGGCGGCCAGGGAGGGGAGCAGGAACCCCCGGAAGATGGCTTCCTCCCACAGCGGCGCGCACAGGGCGACCACCGCAAAGTACAGGCCGGACGTGGCCGGGTCGCCAGCCGCGATGGCGGCCTCCAGCAAGCCCGCGCCTGTGCTGCCGCCGCCGCCCCCCCCACCTCCAGCCGCGAGCGCGTCGGCCGCTGCATCGACGATGGGAAAGAGGGCGTGCGCCCGAGCGGCGGCCGCGTCCACCAAGGGGAACGCGGCGACCGTGGCAGCCAGGGGTAGCACCCAGCCGGACAGGGCGGCCCGCACGGGGGCGGGCAGGGCGGCGGCCAGGCCCGCGGCTCGTGGCCCGGCAGAGACAGCCGCCGCTTCGGCTGCGGCCAGGCGCGCTGCGCGCACTGCTGGCGGCGCGCGCGCCCGGAACCAGCCGAGCTCGCGCGGGCGATACCGGCGCAGGCAGCGGGCTAAGACGCCGGCTGTGACAGCCAGCTCGCCACAGTCCAGGCCCAGGTGGACGACGGCCTGCGCGGATGATGGAGATGGAGGTGGAGATGAGAAGGGGGGGGGGGGAGCACCACTCCTATTCTCTTCTCTCCCTTTTTTTTGTATTTTGTACCTGGCTGCGCGGGCTGAGTGCCTCCCGGGTGATGCCCAACAGTTCCAGCAGGCCTGGCACCACGATGTAGCCCAGCGCCCAGAAGGCGACCAGCCACAAGGCCATGACGCCGACGACAGTGTCGAAGCCCCAGGGGACGGGCAGGAGGGAGCCCGGGAAGGCCGGCGCGGGCGGTGGGGGTGGTGGGGCGAGGGGGTCGCCGTCACCGCCTGCTGGGGGGGCGGCAACGGGCGAGGGGCCTGCCAGCCCGCCATCGCCAGCCTCCTCTCCCTCGCCGCCGCCAGAGTCGGCCGCCCAGGCCGGGCGGGCTGGCCTGCGCTGGGCAGTCCCGTGCCGGCAGACAAATGCGACGGCCACCCCAGGCGGCGGCTGTGACGGCGGCTGGGGCGGCAGGGCACAACCTGACCCTGGCAGGCTCACACCAGACGGGTATACCAGCCATCGGGATAGGCTCAGTGAGGGCAGGCCCCTTGCCTGGCGCGCCAGGCGGCAAGGCCGCCCGGACGCGCCCGCGGGCGCCGGCGGGCGAACGCTCGCGCGTTGCGCTGCCGCCGCCCGCACGGTGCCCGGCCCGGCTGACGTGCTGGCCAGGCCACCCCTGGTAGGGGACGGTCTGTCCATGAAACCCCACACGGGCGGGCTTGGTGTGCCGTGCTGGTGTGAGGGGGGCCGCGGGCAATTGGACGAGTGAAGCGAGCTAGCGCGTTCTGTGTTTATTTTTAATTTTCTCCTTCTTTTTACCTTCTCAGCGGCCCTGGCCCTGCCTCCTCTCCATCACCCGATCTTGGCCTGGCTGAAATCCATTTCCGGGTGGGCAGCCATGAACTTGCGCAGCGCGTCTGCCCGGGCCGCCTCCTCGGAGGTGGGCAGGCCCAGGGCTTTCTGGCGCTGGTCCCACATCATCTTCTCCACGGTCGCCCGCGTCTCGCCGTCCAGGTCGCCCAGCTTGGAGGATTCCGGCTCCACGGCCGCCGTGTCAATGGCCGGCTGGCCCTCCACAACCGACCCCCACCACCGCATGGCGTCCACCTTGGCCAGGGTCAGCTCCAACGCCCGGCCGTCCACCACGCTCCACACGCACTCGTCCGCTTGGACTGGCGCGGCAAGCGGGCCGTCCAGGGTGGGGGGCCCGCCCTTGGCGCCCGCCCGCAGCTGGGTGCGGGTGACGGACACGTCACAGTCCGCCGCCCGCAGGCGACCGCCCGGCCCAGACCCGGTCAGCGGGATGGTGACGACCACTTCCGCCAGCGTCTGCGTCCAACTGTATGCCAGCAGGTCGGCGCCGTTGCCGGCGTTGGGTTTCAGGACGGAGGAGGTGGCGGCGGCCGCGGCGGCGGCGGTCACAGCTGCCTCCTCCGCCTCCTCCCCTTCCTGGTCACCGATGCTGGTGGTGGAAGCGGGAGGCGGCGGGCTGGCGGCCCCTGTCACTTTCGCGGCCGGGCCGGCAGGAGCTGTACCACCATCATCTTGAGACAGCGGGGTGTCCTCGACGGGTGGCGCCGCCCCTGCCACCTCCACTCCACTCGCCTCGCCTCGTCGGGTGGCATCCTGTCCCGGTTGTGCTTCACCCCACAGGCGGGCCAACTCACCCGCAACGTCCGCGCCCTCCGGGAACGGGGCAGCCCGCGCCGCACACCGAAATGCGGCGGCCAGGAATGTGCGGGTGTCGCCGCCGAGCGATGCCAGCACGGTCGCCAGGGCGGCGTCCGCTGATGGGGAGGACATCCCGGGCAGAGGGCGGCTGAGGGGGCGAGGAAGGGGGTGATGAGAGTGTGGGACACACGCACCTGCTTGTGTGAGCGGGAGGGCGAGAAACGAATTGCAAAGTAACAGGGCCTCGCGCTTGCCGGGCCGTCCCGCACGGTAGAGCATGCAACCTTTTGATCTCTCTTCCTCTGTGCGCTCAGGGCCCTCACCCCCGCCGGCCGCATCCTCGCCTACGCACCAGAGACACACACACAAGGACGCACAATCACAGAAGAAGGACAAAAAAGCGCTCTCAAACCAAATCTAAAAATGAAGCAACAAAAGCTCTCAACCACATTCATCTCATGCCCGCCCCGCCGCCGCGCTCTCGCCGCCCAGCAGGTGGCGCACCCGGGCCAGAACCGCATCCTTTTCGGGTTCGTACGGCATGTCTTTTGAAGGGATCTCCAGGATGGCCGGGACGGCGGCGGCGTGGGCGGCGATGGCCGGGCGGATCTCCTCGGCCACCGGCTGGGTGACGAGGATGACCGCGATGTCCGGGCGGGCCGCAAACTCCCGGAAGGCCGACTCGATGCGGCTGGCAGGGGTTTCTGGGGAGGGTGTGTTGGGCACGTGTGGCAAGGGGGCGGGCACGTGTGTGAGCGTGTGCGCGGAGGAGAGCTGGGCACGGGAGGAGAAACGGGCGCCAGGGGGGTGGGGTGGGGGGGCACTCGGTCGAGAGAGGTTGAGATCGAGGGGCGGGGGGGGGGGGGGGGGGGGGGGGGGGGGGGGGGGGGGGGGGGGGGGGGGGGGGGGGGCGCCCGCCCCCCCCCCCCCCCTTCATCTTCTCTCCCCCCTCACACATCCACCTCTCTTGACTCACTGTCGTTCACGATGAGGAAGTTGCTGTTGCGGCGCAAGTCGACGTGGCCGACGCCGGCGAGGAGGAAGCCGGTGACGGTATCCTGGTGGAGAGGAGAGTGGGACGTGACGTGCATGGGGAGGCATTTTGGGGCGAACACAAGGCGCTCTCGCACACGCCCACCGCCTACCTCATCCCCGATGACGGCCAGGAGGGAGCCCTCAGGGGGTGGGCCGGACGAGGGCTCCATGTGCGGTGGGCGCGTGCGCGTGCTGGGGGGAGGACGCGCCCGTTTCTTTCGTACGAGTGGGGCGCGTTTCTTTCGCTACTTTCTCACTGTCGGTTTTGCGGGGCGAGCTCTCTCCGGCGTGGCCTCCCCCCCGTGCGTGGGGCCCTCCCACGCCCACGCCCACGCACCTGGCTCGTACGCTGGCACCAATGCTCCCCCCCTGACCTACAGCGCGAGCGCTGTAGCCGGTGTGTTACGCGCCATCCATCGCTTACCCCCACCCAATGGCCGCCGTCGACCCGCCGCCGCCCCGCCGGCGCCTCCTCCTCGCCACCGCCCACCCGGACGACGAGTCCCTCTTCTTTGTGCCCGCTCTGTTGAGGGTAGGGCGTGGCAGGGGCCCGCTGGGAGGTGTGGTGGTCGTGGACGTGCTGTGCCTGTCGACCGGTGCGTGGAGAGGAAAGAGGGGGGGAAGGCAAACCCTCTCTCCAGGCAGAGTGGTCGTTTTTTTCTCCCGTTCTGACCCTCTCCCCTCCTCGTCTTCTTAGGCAACGCCGCCGGCCTGGGCGCGGTGCGGATCAAAGAAGTGGCCGCCGCGCTGCCGGCCCTTTTAGGCAGCCGCGCAGGAAGGGTGACCGTGATCGACCACCCGGGCCTGCAGGTAAAAAAAAAGTAGGGGGTGATGGGGACAAAAAAAAGAGGCCTCCCCCCCCTCCCCCCCCTCTCTGCACGTTTCGAAGCAGTCCCGCGCCTTCCTCCATGGGCTGGGCTGTCAAATTTCGTGCTACATTTAACTCAGGGCCCTTGCTGGCTGGGGTTTTGCGGCCGGAGTGGTGTCGGACGCCTTTATTTTGTCAACGCCCCACCTCCCCTTTGTTGTGCCGCTCCCCATTTCAACAACGCCGGTGGGCTCACAATCACATTTTCTTCACTTCCCCCCCCCCTCCCCCCCCCCCAGGACGGCATGCACACGGCCTGGGATGTGGGGGCGGCGGCCGACGCCATCATTAACGCCCTGCGCGCTCAGCCAGGCACGGCTGTCCTGCTGAGCTTTGACCGCGGCGGTGTGACGGGCCATCCCAACCACGCGGCGACCGCGGCCGCGGTCGGCCGGGTGGCTGCCGCGAGGCCGTCGCTTCCGGTGGGCGCGCCGCCGACGGGGACCCGCCACTTGACGGTCCCACTCACGGCGTCCAGCCCCACCGCCAACCCGTCGCAGGCTAGGAGGACGGTGGCGGCCGTCGCGTCCTGGCGCCTGCGCAGCCTGCCTTGGTATCTCGCGTGGCTGGGGCCGGCCGCGCTCGTGGTGGTGCCCGCCCTCGTTGGGCGGCCACGGCGGTCGGGGCGGGAAGGGAAGGGAGGGCCCATCACCATCCTGTCAGCCCCGACCGGCCCCGCGGCCGTCCTGCGTGGCCTGGCAGCTCATTCCTCCCAGTTGACCTGGTGGCGTGTGTTGGGCGCGCTTGCCCGGAGTGCGAGCTATGTCAGCGTGCTAGAAGAGATCAGGGGCTGACTATTGGGTTGGCTTTTTCATGTTTGTCTCTTACAATGGTGGGGCCTCATCTCGTTCTCCTACAAGTCGAGTGCTCGCCACCGAGTAAAAGCATTCTTCGGTGACCTGAGGGTGAGCGGCAGCCCAGCAAAGTCGGCCTCTACTCCGGAGTTTCCTCCGGAGCAGAGTCAGAATCTGTGCCAGACTGTGGCCAGTTCCAGACGACCAGGGGGTAGTAAGCGCTTTCCACCCAGCGCCGCCAATGGGCGACTAGCGCCCCAAGGCCATCTTGCTTTGGAAATGTAGAGAGCGTCTGACGGCCTTAGGGTCTGGATTTCTTACAGTGCGCACAGGCGCTACGTGCACGCTATGCTATGCATGGCTCCACGAGTCCACGCACCTGTGTGTGCCAAGCCCGAATCTGCACGCCCGAGAAGCAAGCTTTCCGGGCGTGAAGTTCGGGGCCCGCGGCCTGGTCATTTTATTTTTGTATTCGTTTTGGTGGTGGGTGGCAGGGTGCCCACACACGCCCACACGGACCCGGCCGCGGGCGGCGGAGGGTGCAGTGTGTGGGCGGGTATGGCGCGCGTGCCACCCGACCACAGAAGAAGGTAGAGTGAAGGCGGCGTGACTGGTTCAAAAGAGAGGTTGAGGGAAAAAAGGAAAAAGGGAAAAATGGTGAGAGCAGAAGAAGGCGTGTGGGGGGTTCGGGGCCGCCCGCCCGGCCCGGCCCCGCCCTGAGGGGTGGGGCAGCCCTCCCCTCCCCTCCCTCCATCCATCTGTCTCTCTCTCTCCTCGGACAGGCCCTCCCGGGATAGGCCAGATGGGGCCGGGCGTGCGCCGGAAGCGTGAGCAGAGGGAGAGAGAAAAAGAGGGGGGCGAGGGCGAGGGCGGGGGTCGAGCCGCGCGTGCCTGTTCAGCTTCCGCCCCCGCCCCAGGGCCCGCCCCGGGCGCCGCGCCGCCCGCCCGCCCCCCCCCCCC
>Ga0315284_10011531_pt1 | contig 12600 bp, 6 predicted proteins | sample YL17G09_16_MG_FD_203696 | JGI IMG/M metagenome (GOLD analysis project Ga0315284, IMG submission 203696) | Sediment microbial communities from Yellowstone Lake, YNP, Wyoming, USA - YL17G09_16 | ecosystem: Environmental > Aquatic > Freshwater > Lake > Sediment | place: USA: Wyoming | collected... | reverse complement strand
TCGGCACCGGCCATACGCTTGGGATCATCGGGCAGAACGGCGCCGGGAAATCCACTCTTCTGAAAATTCTCTCCGGCATTGTGATCCCGGACAGCGGTTCTATCCAGATTGACGGGAAAGTCACGGGATTGCTTGAGCTCGGGACCGGTTTCAATGCCGAGATGACCGGTCTTGAAAATATTTACATGAACGGCACGCTCATCGGCATGACCCGGGATGAGATTGACCGGAAGAAACAGACCATTATCGATTTCTCCGAACTGGGGGAGTTCATCTACGAGCCTATTAAGACCTATTCCTCCGGCATGACGATGCGGCTCGCGTTCTCGATTGCGATCCATGCGGACCCGACCTGCTTCCTTGTTGATGAGGCACTGTCGGTAGGTGATGCGTATTTCCAGCAGAAGTGCATGCGGAAGATCCAGGAGTTCCGGGCGGGCGGGGGATCGATTGTATTTGTATCGCATGATATGAATGCGGTGATGACATTATGTGATTATGCGATATTATTGGATCATGGGAAGATGATATCGTATGGGATTCCACGGAGTATTGTTGATTTGTACATAGCAAGGATATGCATACAATTACACAAAGGAGAAAAACCGGTAACTCTCGTGGATACAAAAGAGTCTCTCAATATTCATTCGAACATATCAACGCGTGAAATTGAATTTAATTCAATCAGGATCCTTAATTCATCGAAAAATGTCATCACACATGTTCATAGTGATGATGAGATCATCATATCCTTTTCATTTCGCAGTTTACGCTATATCGAAGATCCAACATTTGGCATATTAATCCGGAACCGGTATGGGATGTCAATTTTTGGAACAAATACCCATCTTTTGCACCAAAAAAACAATCCTCTCCTGCCGGGGAAAATGTATCAGGTGTCCTATCGACTAAAAGTGCCTTTACAACCTGATGATTATCTGATTACCGTTGCCATTGATAATAAAGGAAAAGCAATGAATTCTTTTGATGAATACTTACTACGTCTCAATGACATCGCAACATTAAAAGTTGTGCGCAACGAAAAACAACCACTGTATGATGGAGTCACTAATTTAAATCCTACGATCAATGTTGAGGCAATTACTAACGGAGTATCATAAGGAGTGCTGAATGGACGAAAATCCCCTAGAAATCCGCGATGACGAGATCAACGTCGAAGAGATCATGGCAAAGATCCGGGAGAATATCCGGAGGAGACAGGCAGCAGGGGAACTGCCCCCGGATCCGGATTCTGTAATCGGATCCCCTTCAAATTGCCATGGGGACGAATCGGAAGATGCAATTCAAGGTGATCTCTCATACATCAACTCCAATTGGGATATCCACAATAACAGTTATTTTATCAGCTCCCATCATCCCCATATCGGCAAATTTCTCGTTAAAGGACGCCAAATGGTTCACGGGGAAGTCCGCCGGTATGTTGATCCCATGATCTCCCGCCAGACGGAATTCAATGCCAGTACCGTCAGGATTATTACCCGGGTATCACAACAATACCGAAATCTGGAAAGTTCGTTTGTATGCCACCAGAAAGATTTCGATCAGAAGATTTCCGATAACCTCTCTAAAGCTCAGCGGGAACTGGATACAAAGAAAGATGCCCTGGCAGTGGAATATCAGCAAATCCTTGATAAGTCACGAAACGCGATCGACCAAAAGTTTTCCGATAACCTCTCTAAAGCTCAGCGGGAACTGGATATAAAGATAGATACCCAGTCAGTAGAATATCAGCAAATCCTTGATAGGTCACGAAACGCGATCGACCAAAAGTTTTCCGATAACCTCTCTAAAGCTCAGCGGGAACTGGATATAAAGAAAGATGCCCTGGCAGTGGAATATCAGCAAATCCTTGATAAGTCACGAAACGCGATCGACCAAAAGTTTTCCGATAACCTCTCTAAAGCTCAGCGGGAACTGGATATAAAGAAAGATGCCCTGGCAGTGGAATATCAGCAAATCCTTGATAAGTCACGAAACGCGATCGATCAACTAATTTTTTCAACGGTTTCAAAAATCAAACAGGACATTTCATCGGATCTTGACAGGATTAAAGAATATCGTGATACCGAGATTGAATCAATACTTAAGAATATTGAGACAATTAATCCCCAGATTGAAAAACAGATTCAGGATAGATATATTCACGAACGCTTCCTGATAAAAAAATATGTTGATACTGAAGTCGACCATAGATTCAATAATATTCACTCAAAGAGTCCTCCGCAAGCCTCCTTTAAAGATATCAGTTATCTTCTCTTTGAGGAGCAATTCCGGGGTACTCATGAGGATATTAAACTCCGTCAGGAAGTATTTCTTCCTTACTTTAATAATCGATCCAATGTGCTTGACATCGGATGTGGCAGGGGAGAATTTCTTGAGATCCTCAAGGAGCACAACATTTGCGGCCGGGGTATAGATATTGATTCGGATATGGTTGCACACTGCCGTTCCCGCATGCTGGAGGTTCAACAGGTGGATGCAGTCACGTATCTTGAAACACTTGATGATGGAAGTCTTGACGGGATCTTTATCGATCAGGTTGTGGAACACCTGGAGCCCGATTATCTTTTCCGGTTGCTTGCATTGTGCTACCAGAAGATGAAATTTGGATATCATATTGTCATTGAAACTGTGAATCCATTGTCATTTGTATCGTTTGTCAACTTCTACATCGATATGACCCATAAGAGACCAGTACATCCGGAGACGTTGCAGTACCTTCTCAGTGCTGCGGGATTCCGGGAATGCGAGAAGAAATTTTTCTCACCGGTTTCTGACGAGAGCAGATTGAAAAAGGTTGAGGGGACTGCTGATATGAATGAGACTGAAACAAAGAATGTTGAGGTGTATAACCATAATGTTGAGATGCTGAATACGGTACTGTTTGGTGCTCAGGATTATGCGGTGGTTGGGAAGAAGTGATTAGAGAACAACTATATGCTTTTATTAAACACAATAGAAAATATTTATTAATATGAAAATAAAGGGGCTGTAATTTTAATGAAAATTGCTTTATGCACAGTTCAGGTTCCATTTGTAAGAGGTGGGGCAGAATATCTTTGTGATAATTTGTATAATGAGATGATAAAAAGAGATTACGAGATTGAATATATAAGAATCCCTTTTAAATGGTACCCCCCGCAAGAGATTATTTCAAATTCGCTCATCTGGAAATTATTAGATCTTTCTGAAAGTAACGGTTCAAAAATTGATGGGGTAATAACCACAAAATTTCCTTCTTATTTAGTGACACATCAAAACAGCGTAGTCTGGTTGATTCATCAGCATCGTTCTGCATATGATAAAGCCTATACACAATTTGACGATCTTATACCCTACGATAAATATGGTGATATCGTAAGAAAAAAAATTCATAAAATGGACAATCAGTCTTTGAAATCGGCACAAAAAGTTTATACAATAGCTCAAAATGTAACAAATCGTTTGTTAAAATATAACAATATTAAAGGAACTACGTTATATCCTCCTCCCCCATTGATGGGTAAATATTATTGTAAAAATTATGATGAATATATCCTCTACCCCAGTCGGCTTGACTCACTTAAACGACAGGATCTGGTCATAAAAAGTATGAAGTATGTTAAAAGTGATATCAGACTTAAAATTGTTGGAGAAGGGCCAGAATTAATGGTGTATAAAAAATTAGCTTCGGAATATAATGTGAATAAAAAAATTGATTTCTGCGGAAAGGTTTCAGAACAAGAATTACTTGATTTATATGCCAATGCTTCCTGTGTTGTATATACTCCCTATGATGAAGATTTAGGGTTTGTTACGATGGAAAGTTTTTTTTCAAAGAAATCTGTAATAACCTGTTCTGATTCAGGGGGTTCATTGGAATTTGTTGATGATGGCATAAATGGATACATTGCTGAACCCAGACCTGAAGAAATTGCAAAAAAAATTGATCTGATGATACAAAATGCTACATCACGACAAATGGGCGAGAGGGGATACGATAAAATTATAAAATTAAATCTGTCATGGGACTCAGTTATTAAAAAACTGGTTGGGTCCCTGCTATGAGAATTGCTTATTTTACACCGGTTAGTCCCCAAAAGACAGGCATTGCCGATTATTCTGAACGAGAAATCCTCCCCTATCTATCGAAATATTGCGATATTGATGTTTACATTGATCAAGGTGTTAAACCAACGAATCCCGGTTTAATTAACAATTTTGATTGTTTCAGCTACGATCAATATAAAAAAAATGCACATAACTATGATATCCCACTGTACCAGATAGGGAATAGTGAATATCATGGGTATATTTACGATTCTTTAATAAAATATCCCGGGATAACGATATTGCATGATATTTATCTGCATGGATTATTGTGGAGCCAGTCACTTGCAAAAGGCGATTCGAAACGGTATATTTCTGAATTCGACTACTGTTATGGGGACCGGGGAGTGAAAATTGCGCAGGATGCTATTCAGTCAGGCGCTTATCCGGAATTTACTTATCCTCTGATTAAAAGAATTATCGATAAAAGTTTAGGGGTAATTTGTCACAGTGAATTCGGTATAAACAAAGTTTTAACGGAGCAACCGAAGGCAATTTGTACAGTTATCCCTCAACCATTTACAATAGATTGTAATAGATATGAGATTGAAAATTCAGAAAAAAGACATATCCTGCAAAACTGGGGGATAGAAAACAAATATCCCGTTTTGGTAAGCTTTGGTTATATTTCCGTTCATAAAAGATATGATGTAATCCTGGATGTATTTAAAAAAATTTTAGAAATATTTCCCCATGCACACTGGGTGATTATTGGTCAGGATAAAATAGATTTAAAAAGTAGAATTAATGAATACGGATTAAAAAATCATGTAATAATCACAGGATATGTTAGTGACGAAACGCTTATTGATATTATAAAAATATCAGATTTTTGCGTAAATTTGCGTTATCCTACCGCCGGAGAAACGAGCAGATCCATCCTGCAGATTATGAGTCTGGGAAAACCAGTAATTGTATCTAATATTGGATGGTTTTCAGAATTACCAAATAATTCCTGTTTTAAGGTAGATGTTGATAGTTATCAGGATACGGTTTTATTAGAATTCTTTAAGTTACTTACAGAGGAAAGAAAAATTAGTACCGTTATTGGAAAAAATGCGAAGGAGTACATTATAAAAAACCATGATCCTGAATTCGTAGCTAAAAGATATTATGAGTTTATTAAAAATATATTGAACGGAGATGAAATTATTATGAATAAAATTTCACGGAGTTTTATTGAATTAGGTTTGAATGAAAATGATGATGAATTAATGAAATACCAGATCCACAAAATGAAGGGATTGCTATAATTTTTAAGGTTAATTGAGTGAACAGATTTACTTTTTAAGTAACTTTTTTTTAGGGTAAGGGGTCATTATATCCCCTAAATTCAACAATGATTTAAGAGGTAGTGTCTCAATATTGCTGTAAATTCGGAACAACCTGTATCCAGAGAGATCATCTCACTCTTCATAGATAAATACCGGTTACCGGTAATCCATTCCTCGTTAATATCGATAAGAATCGAACCGGCGAGTCTGAGCAAAGAAGCATCATTCGGAAAGGCCCCGATCTTTCTGCTTCTGCGTTTGAGTTCTTTATGAACTCGTTCCGGGAGATTGGCAGTCCGGATCTTTTTCCAGAACTCCGGAGGAAATGACCGATAATTCATCAACCCGTGATGGAACCGGTGAATAGTATCAGCTGCACGAGAGAGACCCCGGTCATCGAGTTGAAGTGCGTATTCCTGTAGTCTACCGGAATCAGATAGGATTCAACAAACAAAGGGTCATGAGAGCATTAACCATAATTCGACATGTGATGACAACAGATGTTCCCGAAATCTTCTCCGGAACTGTTGAAGTAATTGAAACCTATCTCGGAGGTCAATGGAAGAACAAACAAAGATCCGTACGCTTCCAGGGATCTAATCGAGGACGAGGTACAAAGAAGCAACCGGTATTCGGGATCCTCTGTCGCAATGGTACGGTCTAGACCGAGGTTGTCGATGATGTTGGAGCTGATACTCTTCAACCTCTTATCTCATAAAAAGTTACAACGGGTTCTATTGTCTGTTCTGATACCTGAAAAGCATATACTGGCATCGCGGCACGAGGATACGTTCATCATCTCGTCAATCGTGGTGAAAAACAATACTCCGACGTAAAAGGAAATCATATCACTGGTCTTGAGGGATTTTGGGGTTACCTGAAAAGAAAACTATCATCAAAAGGTGGGATTCGTAGAGAGAGAGACCTCTCTTATTAGGGGAGTACGTTTGGAGGTATAATCATCGGACCGATCTGGAAAGGATTAAAATTAAACGACTCATTCAATTGTTAAATGAAAGTTAGAGGCTAAGTTGATACTTTACCTTCAGAAATCATTATTTTATGAAGGATATCTGCGAAATGTAGGATTTACGATGCATCAATCATTTAAACCAAATGAAATCATTTGACAGTGATATTTTTCACGGCTATATTTAAACATCGTTTATCTGAGCTTTTTAAATTTGTGATAGCATTTGGTTGATCACACCCTTCTTCTACTTGTAAATTAAGAATATTCTCCCCTTTATGAAGATCGACCGGAAGAGTTATTGTTGTAAATCGTGTTAACACAGTTGTCTCCACGATGTGCTGTTCTTCTACCGAAATGTTAAGCGTTCTCGGATGATAAAAACTTGAAACCTGCATACTCATCATGGCGGACCGATTTTGATCCGAGTAAAAGATGAGGGTCGCATTGGATTTCATCCAGCGCATTGGTGTCCCTCCTGACAAGTTTTCGATTTCATTCCATCCAGTCCCGAGAATGACAAATGGGTGGTTTTGCGCGGTCCGGTTTTGTTCATACACAACCAGCCTCTTATCTTCATAGACTTTTGGCAGGGGGGGGTTGCACCACTGAGCAAGAAGAGATTCCGCAGCCTGCAATTGATCGTGGGATAAAAAATCTTTGTGTAAAATAACATATCGGATATTATAGTGCTGTAAAATGGAATTTCCAACACCGGTTATATTTTGGTTGACAATATCTTTTTGAGATTTGTCAAGGAATGTAATTTCACGGATAAAGGGCGTACTCTTTTCAAAATTACGTGCATCGGCAGGCATTCTTCCTGCTTGTCCTCCTACAATAGGTTTGCCGTGAATTGTCTGGTAATATTCAATTTTCATGCCGGCACCGTACATCAGTGTGGCCGGGATTTCCAGGAGTGCATAGGTTGTATTATCCAAGGAGATATTCTTGTAGAAGACGGGTTGATCCACCGATGACATCATGACGGGAATACTTAGAAATTCAAAAACGATCAACCCGCAAACTAATACAGGTAACAAATTTTTTCGTGTACTGGAAACCCTTAGCAGCTCAGCAATCCCATAACCGGCCAATACTGCAAATGCGAGAGAAGCAAATACGAATATTCGCCCCGGAGTTCTGGAATTTTCTAAAAATGGGACAACCTGGGATAATATCGCATACGGGAGTGGAATCGTAGTAGAGGTATTGAAAACAGTGAAGATCGTTTTCCCATTGATATGTAATATCGGCCCTAAGCTGAAAATGGAAAATACAACTGCAGATAACAGCCAGAATTTTACCTCTATCTGCTTTCGTAATTTCCAGAGGGCATAGAGAGAGAGAACGAGAATAGTATATCCAATAAAAGTCGTATTTTCACTCCAATTTCCTGAAAAATTATGATTAATAGGTTTCGTAATACTATTGAATACGGGATGTTGAACAGACGGCAGGAAAAAACTGAAAAGGTCAGCTGAATAAAGTGCCGCTTCTCCTGGGGAGGGTTTCAGATAATTAGAGGAAGATGTTGCGACCGCAATATCATCGCTGACAAGCGGCAAGATTCCGATGCAGACTATCAATCCGAACAATAAATATTTTTTCAGGATATTCTTGATATTTTCTGAAATATCTGAGGGCTGTCGTATTTCCTTGGTGCACACTTCAACCAGGAATAAAAGTCCCACAAATATCCCCATGAAGACCAAATACTGAAGATCACTCATACCGACCAGGATACAAAAGATGCCGGCAAGAACAGAGTATTTCAGATTATTTTCACGGAACATCATCATTAAAAATAAGGCACAAAACGGGATCCACTGAATTGTTGCTGCCCCTTGATGACCCATTGCATGAACAAAATGGAATGGGGAAAATGCGAACGCGATACCCGCGATAAACGCAGCAACTGAACTGCGGGTCAGATAATCGACAAGGAGATAGGCACCGAATGCACCGATGACGAATGTTAAGAGCCACAAGAGTGTGTATGTCGTGGTCAAACTAAGGAATTGCAGAAGGATTACTGCAAGGATTTGATTAAACGCGGAACCAAAGGCCATTCTTGGGATTCCATCAGGCCAAAAAAGCATGAAATTGTGGGTTAATGTGGTCTGATTGGTGAAAACTGCCAGATGGGTATGCCACAATACGTACAGAGAGTTATAAACATCGCTCTGACCGGGGATTGCGTTACCTATTGTGAATAGTACTGGATAGGTAAGGAGTGTCGTTATTAATGCATACAAAAACAGGATCAGTAAATATTTTTTTATTTCAACAATCCTTTTTTTAAGCGATGTGACTGGCACCATATTCGACCACTCCCCTTTTTCATTGGAATTTAATATAATTATTTCAGATTCCTTTGGATCCGGGAGTGCATTTTAATTTCTTATCCCCAGATAAGAAGTATTTCGATGTTTATCGATTATAATATATCCTAAACTCCTCAATGATTATCAGAAACTGGTGTAATATTTGATGGACAGGCAACGCATAATAAAAATAATCGCTGTTCTCGTCAGTCTGGCACTCGTCTTTCTCCTGCTCTCTCAAATTCAGCTAGGAGATGTCATCGCATCGTTATCTGCTATCGATCCTGTGTATATCATATTGGGTTTCATTATTTACCTTTGTAGTTTTTATATTCAGGCAATCAGGTTTCGGGTCCTTCTGCAAGAAGAAGTACCTGTATCTGATCTTTTCAATATTGTCTGCATTCATACGTTCATCAATAAACTGCTTCCTGCAAGAACCGGGGAAGTATCGTACATCTATCTTGTAAAAAAGATGTGTCGGAGAAGTACCGGGGATGGTATCGCTTCTCTCGTTGCTGCACGGATCTTCGATTTTCTCATTCTTTCAATATTTTTTTTGTTCTCCATTGCTCTCCTTGAAAATATTCCTGCGCAAATCAGTGATATTCTGCTGATTATCCAGGTCCTCCTTATTATATTAATTATCACCCTTCTATTGGTTTTGTATTTTGATGAACAGTTCCTTCATATCCTTTATCGCTTCATTGAGGCGTTCAGGTTAGACCGGTATAAAAAAGTTCAATACCTGATCAAAATTGCAGATGAGACGATACAGAGTTACAAGGTGATGAAAACACACCATATTCTCTGGAAAACATTTGCCACAACCCTCGGGACATGGCTGGTGATGTATTTATTCTATGGGATTCTCCTGTATTCCTTCAGTATCAGGGTTCCATTTCCTGTAATTTCCCTGATAGTATCTGTTGTTGCAGTTCTCCCCCTTTTGCCGATTTATGCCATTGGGGGGTTCGGTACAACAGAGGTTACTACTACGGCATTCCTCATCGCTTTCGGGGTGAGCAGTGAAACAGCAATTGTAGCCAGCTTTGGAGTCCACATAATCGGACTCATCTACGGAGCAATTGCAGGGCTCTATGGTCTCTGGAGGATGAACTGGAAGATACTTTAAAAACCATCATCACCTATCCTTTTGAAAATCGGATGAAAGGTGGGATATTATAGTCGTTCCTCACCATTTTTTTCCTGATACCAAATAAGAAAATTACATGATGCCGATAAACCGGTATATCAAGGGTGTTGAATAAACCTCTAGGTTCACCAGCTCTTTTATCTGTTACTATCATTCATAGCGAACCGGTAAAACACGAAAACAATTCCTCAATAGTTCTATCTCGCGGCCATTTTTTCGCATCAGATCGTTATCAAATTAAATGGTACGATGCGAAGAAAATTGTTGATGTACCGGATTCCGCCTCTCACTTTGAAATATGTTGCATCAATGAACAGGTACGGAGATGGGAATCGATCAATCTCTCTCAAGACATTCTGACCTGTTCATCAACCCCGTGTGAGACCCATAGGACGGTATGTGTTATACATTGTTCTTGTTATTGGTAAGAAAATTCAGTACTGTGTACCTTGAATACATTGCGGTGTTTTCTATTCCCCAAGTCAGTGGTGAAAAGCGGGCTTTTTTACATTTTTCCACTCGTCATACACGAAACATATATATTTGAATCAAAAGAAACAAAAAAGAATGGTTATTGGACAATCGCCAATTAAAAATTCAGAACATTTGAAATTTTCAAATACTCTTAATAAATTTTTAAATTTAAAAATCATTATACCAATTTCAATTTTTTTGATTGCATTTATTCCACGAGTAATAGACCTTGGTACGGGTCTTTCGGCGGATGAAACAATATGGATAGACCGTAGTAATGCATTTATTCATTATATATCAGCGCTGGACCCGGTTCAAACATATATAAACGCCCATCCGGGAATTACGACTTCATGGCTTTCCGGATCTTTTTTAACATTATTTACCAACGAGGGAATGAATTTTCCTTTACAACTGGCAATCGGAAGATTTCCGATCGTTCTTGTCACATCGCTGGGAATCCTTCTGATGTATTTTTTATTAAAAAAACTCTTTAATGATAAAGTTGCGTTATTCGGCGCAGTTTTTATTGCGTTAGACCCATTTTATCTTGCTTACTGCCGGTATATCAGACTGGATGCACTTTTGACAACATTTATGGTCCTGTCTCTCCTTTTTTTCTTCCTGTTCCTTAAACGACCTCAAAAATCAGTTTTTCTGATTTTTTCAGGAATATTTCTCGGGTTGTCCTTATTAACCAAGTTACCGGCATTTTTTTTGATCCCGTTTTTTGTTTTTATTCTGATTATCTGGAAACTCTACGATACGGTTATCGTGAAAAAGACGCCTGTGAATAATATAGGCTTGAGAGAGATTCTTCATTCATTGAACCCAATTTTGATCATTTTCTCCATCGGAGCAGTTGTATTTATACTTCTCTGGCCGGCAATGTGGGTTGAACCACACATCATCCTATCTGATATATTAAACATGGCTGAAAGGAATTTTAGTAACCCGCATGGATCCGGTTTTTTCATGGGAGAGATCTCCGATGGGAATTATGGACGGCTATTTTATCCCGTTGTTATCTTATTAAAGACAACACCTTTCACGCTTGTTTTTTCTCTCGTTAGTATCGTCTGTTTATTGTACCAGGTACGGAACCGGAAACTGTCTACGTATGGTATTGCCATAATATTTTTTATTCTTTATATTTTATCGTTTTGTATTATAATGGGGAGTGCTGAAAAAGAGGGGGGCCGCTATATATTACCGATTTTCCCAATACTGGATATCCTTGCAGCCATCGGGTTCTATTACTGTTATTGTTCGATTGTTGGGCAACTGGAGAAGATCAAAGAAAAAAACCAATCATTCAATCTGATTTTATTCAGGAATGCTACCTTTTTTTCATTTTTTGTGGTTTTATTCCTCTTCCAGCTTGCCTTACTGATACCTCTCGCTCCGAATTTTGTTGCCTATTCAAACCCCGTTGTCTTTGGCGGGCCGGAACACGTTGCTGAAATCTATTGCACGGGCACGGGAGAAGGCCTTGATCTTGCGGCAGGTTACATGAATTCCAAACCAGACGCTGAAAATCTTGTTGTTGCATGTCAATATTGGCAGATTTTTGCCTGGTATTTTGTTGGAGATACCGTTTCATTGGACAATAAATCCTCAGATTATACTATTTTTTATTTATCCGTACTCCAAAGAGGATTTAATCTGGATATTTGGAATGCCTATCAAAATGAAACACCTGAAAAAATTATCAGATTGAATAGTATTGATTATTGCTGGATCTACCCCACCCATAAAACTCAGAATGAGTGGCAGATCCCCGCATTACCTGCCCACAGCCAAGTCGATACGTCACTCCTTAACAATGATTCCGTGACAACCAAAATCTACTGGGGAAAAAGCACGGATATACCGGTCACGGGAGACTGGAACGGGGATGGCCTCTGGGATGTGGGGATATTCCGGCCGTGGACTCATACGTTCCACCTCAAAAATGGTACAACAACGACAAGACTGAGCTGGGGAAAAAGCACGGATATACCGGTTACCGGAGACTGGAACGGGGATGGTCTCTGGGATGTGGGGATATTCCGGCCATCGACCCATACGTTCTACCTCAAAAATGGTACAACAACGACAAGACTGAACTGGGGAAAAAGCACGGATATACCGGTTACCGGAGACTGGAACGGGGATGGTCTCTGGGATGTGGGGATATTCCGGCCATCGACCCATACGTTCTACCTCAAAAATGGTACAACAACGACAAGACTGAGCTGGGGAAAAAGCACGGACATACCGGTTACCGGGGACTGGAACGGGGATGGC
>Ga0315284_10011528_pt1 | contig 12603 bp, 12 predicted proteins | sample YL17G09_16_MG_FD_203696 | JGI IMG/M metagenome (GOLD analysis project Ga0315284, IMG submission 203696) | Sediment microbial communities from Yellowstone Lake, YNP, Wyoming, USA - YL17G09_16 | ecosystem: Environmental > Aquatic > Freshwater > Lake > Sediment | place: USA: Wyoming | collected... | reverse complement strand
CATCCGCAATATCATTATTCGCGTCCGCCCTTGAATAACACTCGAAAAATGAACCCACCTGCATCAACAATATTGTTTTTTTTCCATATTTATTGGAATATTCTCTCGAGATGCGAAAATATTCATCGGTTAATGATGTTGCTGACATGATTTTAATTGCGCATAGATATATTTATTCGTGGTATCATTTTATATTCATTTTGTAAATAATATTTTTAATAATTGAAAATATTATTATCGTATCGTGTACCCTTAATGTCTTTGTCTTTTATAACTACTTTTCTTATAACTGCGCCGTTTATGCTTGCGCTTCGATTTCGATTTTGGATTGGACTTTCTACGGCGTGTTAGTTTGCGCCCGCCTCTAGCAACGCCGCTCGTCGTATACCAACGATAATACTTTAAACCATCACGGCAGTAGGTTTCATAAAGTTGATTCACAAGGGGGTCATTCATTTTGATAATTTCAGAAAATAAAGTTTCAAAATTTTCTAATGTCTTACGAGTATGAGAATCAAACCAAATACCACCAAACATATTTAATAAAGACGTTAAAAACTCATTTTTTTCATATTGTTTCTGCATACCGCGAATCATCGGTTCCCATGAGGTTTCAAAAAAAGATTTATACTCCGGCGAGCCGACGATAATAACACCTTTTGAATGATCAGGATATTCAGAACTTATTTTTCTGGGTACATTTCCATACATATTACTCATTTCAGCAATAATACTATGCATAGAGTAGAGCGTTTCTTGACAAATACCTCTACCTTCAAGTTTTCTTAAAGTAATAAATTGTCGAATAAGTGTATAAAATAATCCTAAATTACTAAATAAATTACGTATTGGTTGTTGACTATCCCCTACAAAATCTTCGCGCACAAGGACCTTTGTATCTTTTAACCAATTCAACAAGTCGGCATATTTTACCTCATCTGCTTGCGGCGGCAGCGGTTCTTGTTCCATTATTATATACTAATATTCTGTATTCTGTATATTATATAATATAATTATATAAAAATATAATTTATTTAGTTATAATTATATAAAAATATAATTTATTTAGTTATATTTTTCTAACGACTAGCTAACGATTCGATACACGCTTCATAAAACGATAGAAAACATATAGAGAAAATCCAGTCATAAAAATATAAAATGCTTTCACATACACGTCATCCGGCAATTTCGAAAAATCATTCATAATGTTAAAAGCTTTCATTGATGTTTTAGATTTGTTTCGACGGTTTTTTTTATTGCCGTTATTGCAATCAACTCTTTTATAATTCGATAGATTGCAGCCATTCTTTCTTTTATTATGAGTTGAATGTGTCGAAAATATATTTCCATTACCGCCAGTAATATAATCCTCGTCATCGCTCGAGCTTGAATTGCGATCACAATTTTTAGCATCCATTCGACTCGTAAATGTTTCCGTGCACGTTAACGACGGGTCGGCTGGGTTTTTCTTATCATTAAAAATACACGGGTCCATATTTTTCACGTCCGCTACAGCCACAAATTGCGTCTGATTACCAATATTGTCTTTTCCTGTATCATTTAAATCGGCATCTGCAACCGGAACAATGGTTTCAAGAGTCACCGACATGCAGTCCGGATTATCACCCATCATGAATGATTTGAATAAATTCAAAGGGTTCAATTTCCCTAAATCGCCCAAAAGCCCGGGAATAAGTCCCTCAAATTCCGTAAAATCGGTGCCTCCAAGCCCAGAAGAAATAAACGGAATGTTGCCATTCGGCACATTATCAATGTAAATATAGCGGTCCACTTTTTGCCCGGATGCAACGTCGGTGCACTGTCCGCCCGTTTTTAAAAAGAATTTATCACCCAGCGGTCCGCCGGTAGTCGACCCAGCATTTCCCGAAACCAACACTTCAACATAATCGATAAGTCCGTTCACGTTATTGGTTAGTGCACCGAAATTGCCGTCGGACGACATGCCTATATCCGACGGTTTTAAAATGCGTTTCCAATACAAGTAATCGGGACCCAGCAAATTTTGCTCCATTCCCTTCATATCCGTTATTATATCCGAAAAAAAATTCGACATTTTTTATCTTTTATTCTTTCTTATATTTTATTATTATTTATTATTACTGATATTTATCTATAATAAAAAAAATATTGTTATTTTTACATTTTTACATTTTAAATATAATATTAATAAGCAAAAAAATATGCAGCACAGCCACCTCTGCATGAAACATGCGCGCACGCACATCATCTAATCATCATCTGAAAACACTGGTCGTCGCTCATAGAAACAATCGTCATCAGAGTCATAATACATTGCAGCATTCGGATTTTCTTCATATATGAATTGAAACCTTTTCATGTTTTTCAAGTATGTGGGTGAAACGTGCCAACGAATTGGAGCTTTTTTCCCGAGAGTTTTGATGTCTTTCACACTGCAGATGCCAGTTTCGCCGCGGTTCACGCCGTAAACTTTGTACTTGGATGGCGGCACATCATCCTTAGGTCTTGATGCCGCCATTCTACTCATAGACATGTTTGGCCACATGTTTGCTTTTGTCGACATGGTCCAAAGCGCATCTTTTGCAGGAAACTCTTGATGGATTTTCCACTTCCAGTCATCAATCCACTGTAGTTCAGCCGCTTCATTGTAAACCTTTTCAAAATCTTCCACAGTGCGGCATCTGCACAATTCATCGGCTCGGTTATACAAGAGCATTCCCACGAAATCCCAAAATGTGTCAGATTTTTGTGTCGAATTCCACGGAACCAGGTACCCGTAATCCGATGGGGGAACAAAGCCAGGACATCGTTCTACCACACGCCGCTCTTGATCCAAAGTGATGTACGATTTGTAAACTTTTCTAAATCCCGCAGCTTCTTCCTCTTTTGTCATGGAAGTCATAATTGGAACAGCGCGCCAGCGTTTTTCTGTGCGCCATTTCTCCATTTCTTGATGATGGATTTCATTCGAGTACTTGCAATTTTCCTCATATTCATTGTCTTCCCATTCCTTTTTTTCAGTTTCGTTTTTGAAGATGGGAGCGACAGTTGGAGCACCGGGTCGAATCAGGGTTTTGTGAGATGGACGAGAATGTTTGGAATGTGACATGCATTGAGTGGGTGTGACTAGTGCGATTGATTCGGTTGATTGTTGTTTTTCCGAGATTTGTTCGGTGGGTGCAACGGTGGGTGCAACAGTGGGTGCAACGGTGGGTGCAACAGTGGGTGCAACAGTGGGTGCAACGGTGGGTGCAACAGTGGGTGCAACAGTGGGTGCAACGGTGGGTGCAACGGTGGGTGCAACGGTGGGTGCAACGGTGGGTGCAACGGTGGGTGCAACAGTGGGTGCAACAGCGGATACAGGTTGTCCCCCTCCACCAACTCGACCTTTTGGTTTTGTTTTCATTGTCTTCAAAGTGAATATATCACCTTCTCTAGGCATTGCTGCCGCTGCTGCTGCTGGTACTGTCTGATTGGACTGCGTGGAAGCAGGGGGGTTAGAATTTGCTTTAACAATTGAAGCCCAAGAAGATTTCATCGAATGTATTGGAACGCTATAATTGATTATTTTAATATAAAAAAAATCAATTTATCTTTTTATAACCTTTAAAATTTATATTTTTATTATTTTTTATTATTATTATTTTTTTTTATTATATATTTTTACTGAACACAAACACGATAATACGTTGAATGAATCGCCGATTTACTGGCCCGGTCTATTTTACACACATCGCCGGGTCGCATTCCAATCGCCAAAGCTACCGGATCATACCTCGAAATATCCGGCAGCTGCGATTTATCACCAACATTATACTTTTTCATCATCTCAGTGAGTTCCTCGCTGGACAAAATCGTGTGCGGCGGAACATACTGGTGATTCAAAATGTTAAACTGAAGCCGGTCCAATGAAAGTAGAACAATAAATCGGCCCTGCAAAAAGAGCTGATTCAAATACTGATTCATGGTTTTGACTTCCTGTTTTGTTACAATAATTAGCGTATCCCTTTCCGTCAAAACGGTGTCATTCGCATTGGTCGATATTCCCATCCCTCCAATTTCACCCCCGGAACCCAGCACATACAAATCTTCCACCAAATCATTAATGTGCCCCGCGCTCAACATTTTCTCAAGATGGAACTTGATGTACGCCTTTTTCTTTGGATTACCTTTACCTTCCTTCTCTTTACTTTTGTCCGACGACGACGATTTCGTTTCCACCAACATGTCAAGCTGTTTGTGCGCATACATGGCATTCACCTCATTCACACCGAAATTCGTGTAACCCTCTACATCATATCCCTGCGCCGTCATTAATTCCAATAAATTTTTCCTCGCGTTATACAGTCGCGCAATTGTTTTACTCGCATTCGATGACATTTGTCGTGAGTATTTTTGTCTTCGCTCTTCGCTCTTAACAATAATATATGTACGTATCTTTAATTCAATTTTTATACTATTTTATTCATTTACAAAAAAATAATTAAAAAAATAAAATAGTATAAAAATAAAACTAATAATAATAATAATATTTTTATAATAATGTTGAAAGGGTTTTATATAAATTTAGATGAAAGGGTTGACAGAATGAAACATTTTGAAAATTTAAAGGTTAAATATGATTTTTTTAAAAATATAAAAAGATTATCTGCTACAAAAAATAGTAATGGAGCCATAGGTTGTGGAGAATCTCACATTGAAGCATTAACAAAATTATTAGGATATGACGATGATTATTTTATGGTATGCGAAGACGACCTTTGCATTTTACACGATGATAATTATAATAAATTTGTTAAAGATTTCAATAACATTAAAGATAAAGAATGGGATATAATTGTTATTACACCTAGCGGAGATAAAATACCGTGTCTACCACATGATAATTTCTACAGAATTCATAATAATCAAACAACTACTGCCTATATTATAAAAAAAACATTTATTCCCATTTTAATATTTAATTTTAAAGAGTCAGTAATCGGACTAATAAAAGGAGGTAATCCAAATACGTATGCAATAGACCAGTGGTGGAAACAATTACAAAATCAATACATATTTTGTTATTATAAAGATATTTATGCAGGACAATTAGTCGGTTATTCTAGTATTGAAAATAAACATATAAATTATAATGAACGTTTCCTTCGTCAGTAACGATTTTTGCTAACTAGAGATATGTGCGTCACGAAAAAAACGGTCTGATAAGAAATGTAGCGCATTCTTCTTGAGATGTTCGTCCATATAATAACCAATTGCATGGTCCTCTATAACATGTTCTTTAATGTGCTCTTTTTTGCACACTAGATTTACGACTGCTGCTTTGGATAAAAAATAAAATCGACCACTACAATAACTTGTTCTTCTTAATAATAATTTTTTAGGTAATTCAGAATGAACCGTGTAATATGTCGAATAATGATCATTCACATTAAGTAATCGCCCGCCATAATTATAGTTTTTAGTTGAAAGTGTTGTCATCATTTTATTAAAAAATCCATCGTCAACAAGTTCCTGGTCATCGTCCGTCTTAAAAACATAGTCATAATTAAATGTATGATTTACAGCTTCAAGCGCCGTGATAACCTTGTGAGGTAAACTCAAATAATCGTCCTTTGTTTTCGTATAAAGAATTTTATTATGAAAATCAAAAAAATAATCGGCATCATTATTTTTACATTTCTCAACGTCGCCAATCACATGAAAATAAATTATATTGTTATTACTGTTATTATTTTTATTTTCTAGTTTTTTAAGCCATGTTTCAATCTGCTTGTCGGCCTTGTATTTGTACTTGTAACAATTGAGAATTAATAAAATATATTTTTGGTCAATCATTTCAATATTTTATTAATTTTATTTTATTATTTTTATTATAATACGAATTTACTTTCTAATTGATTTACTGAATATCAACATGTGTTAAAAAGTGACGCCTGCAACACATCTTCGTAAATCCAATGTCGTCTAGAACTTGCCCTTCTGCCGTTTTTTTAATATTGTGCTTCGTCAAATAAAGCACCTTGTCAACCGCAACATCTCCACCTCCTTGTTCCTCCAGATTCTTCTCTCTCACTTTATTCAAGTAGTATCGATACTTGTCTGCAATTACCTTGCCGCACGTATAACACTTGATCGGAATAATCATTTTTGTTCTTATAATGCTCCTCGTCTATATAATCTATATAACTATATTATTTTATATCAATTTTTATTTTAATTCTTTTTTTTCATTTATTGTAAAGAATTAAAATTGGGGAATTGTTAAATCTGCGACTGATTTTGTAATAATAAAAATTTACTTAATAATGAAACTATTTAAATATTTAAATAATAATTATTGTATAATATAATTATTTAAATATTTAAAATGTATATGAAAATACCCCCAAAATACATCGATGCATTGCGTGACACTAATTTGTATAAGTTATCAACAAAAGAAGATCCTATGCATATTCACAAATGTTTAGGTCTTTTTTCATTGTTACATTTCACTTATCGTTATTATTTATTGTTTGTTTATGGTTCCATGTTTATACAAAATCAATTTGATATAGGAATTATTGCAATGCATGGTTGTTTGTCATTGTCATCAATCATGTTTCGTATTCCACAAAAGAGGCATGCTAAGCTTCCCCTGATATACCCCGAATTCCGCTTACATAGCATCGCATTTGGATTACGATCTATAATTTGTTGTTTTATAGATTTTTATGGAGAAACCTACAAGTTATATTACAAAATTTGTGTATGTTTTGGAACAATGATGGTTGCGGATTTAATAACAAAATACTATGCAGAACCTGAAGACACAACAATGAGAGCAATGCCGTATAGTGAAAATATTTCAAAAAAAGATATAAATAATATTACTAGATTTCATAGTAACCAACAAGTAACTGCAACTATATTTATGATATGTAATATGGATTCTGCATTTAGTCCATTGTTCGCAATTCAGTTTGCAGCATTTCTAATGACCATGGTGAGAAAGAGTATCATAGGACCAAACAATTGGCATTTGTTGTATTCATTGTCACTAATGATAAATGTATTTGTCTGTTACACATTTAAATTATCACAACTATTAAATATATTTATTGGAATAAATTGTTTTCGATTACTACGAATGAAACTTCGAATGAACAAGTATTTGGCGTGGATGTTATTTTTTCGATATTGGATTTAAGATATATTAACTCATACATTTACGCACAAGCCATAATTCATTTTGTAATGACGATATATATTGTTAAAAATATATATAACACACGCGTTTTATACAGTTTAGAACGAAAGTAAACTAATCGATTCATTTATTCATTAAAAATTCATTAAAAATTAAAATTTAAAAAGAAGAACAGCGAGGTCCGCTCTTCGCATCCTTGTAATAATAGCAATCTACATCTATTTTTTTACCAGAAGTATATCCAAATGTCATACCGGTTTTGCTTCCGGAACGACACACGCCGTCGGGATTATCCGCTGTAACCACCCATCCACAACAGTCCGTATTTAAACAAGACGAATTTCCAAACACTTTGCACTCATTATCAATATCCGTCGCCGAACTGCCTTTACTCGTATGCATATTACAAAATCCAGATTTTAACTTTTTTTCAAGATCAATTGATGGACTTAACAAGGTATTTTCAGTAGTAGTGGCAGTAACGGCACTAACACTGCTGTCGCCAGTATTTCCCATGCTATTATCTTCGTGACCGTCGCCATCGTTTTTTTCACCTTGTTTATGCTCCATTGTCTCAATAATTAATCGCTTCGTTCTTGTCATTGGCGCTTCAAATGTTATATCCGCCATGTGGATGTAAATAAGTATTCCAAAAATAACAACCATTATTCCAATCATGTATGTAAAATTCTCATAAATGAATTTAACGATTGGAGAAGAAGATGACGAGGGCGACAATTGTGGTGGCGAATCGAAAGCAAAAGATGAAGGTATTGAATCTATAGAATCCATTTTATATTTACTTTTATAGAGAGATAAAGAGATAAATATTAAAAGGATTAATTTAAAATGTAAAAATCGTTTATTTTATCTTATAATATATATTATAAATTTTATATTATATATTTTTTACATTATTATTTTTTACATTTTTTTTTATATTGGAAAATTGTGGACTTACAAAACATATTGCCGTTAATACAAAACCATAATATTTTATTTTACTTGTTTTATTTTTCTTGTTTTGTTTTTCTTTTTTTTATTAATTGATTGTGACATCGACTTGTTTCGACCTTTTAATACTGGAAACCTGTAACTTAAAAAACAAATCGCAGTAAAAACCGAACCATGCTGTTTGGATACCTTTAAATCTTCATACACAAAATGTTTACCCGGATGGATATTATACCCCTTGTCTGTTATATTATCTTTAAACAGCGCCGGATTTTTCATCTTACCGTACCCCCTTCTCTCAATCATTCCAACAATTGATTCCAGCAACGACGCCCCGGCCTCTTCCCTTGTTCCCGACCCCGAATATTCACACGCGAAACCGCCTAAATATTTACCACTCGGTTCCGTAACCGATGTTGTAATAACGGCCGCGCTAATTTTCGATCCTCGTTTTCCATTTGCTTGCGCTTTAATGCATTCTAACACTTCCCCCCACTGCAGTCGCTTGAGACCTTCCTCTTTTAGAATTTCTTTCGATTCTGTCGGCATGACGCTGGTATATTCTATCACATTGGTATTCTGGATTCCTGCGTCAAATAATGCGGCATCATACGAACCCGTTTCATACGGAAGACCCTTGGAACCTGCATCCGATTCGCCCTTTCCTTGTGTTATAAAATATTCATAAGGAACCCTATTTCCTAAAATTATCATATTTTTTATTTATTATATATATATTATACATTTTATTAAAATTAATTTTTCTTGTCGCCATTCATATAATTATGCATAAATGTATCGCCTCCTACATTTACGACTTTTCCCGCCATATTTGCATCTTCATATATTTTCCGCAATAAATTTGATGGAGCGGTCGAACCCAATTTCAGTAAATTATTTTTTATTAATTCGTTTTTCACATCGTGTATCGGAACATTCTTTAATTCGCGTTTCGCATCCTGAATTTTTTTAATTGTCTTATTATTCTTAATTAAAATACTTATTTGTTTACCATATTTCCCAAGTTTATATTTCTTTACCGTTGTTTTTCGTTTTATTTGTTTTATTTTTCTTGGTACATGTTTCGGCTTGCTCGATTTTTTTTTATTGTTTTTAGAACTTGACGCGTCGTTTACATGACTTTGCGCATGAATCCCCGTATGCCGTTTCAATGTTTTATTAAAATATTCGCGATACGATGGTTTGGTCCCCATTTTTAGAGCACCATACGGTTTATCTTCGGGAACATTATATTTAAATGGTAAAACGTCTTCTTCGCCTTTATCGCCTTCATCACCTTTATCATCACCCATAAACTCTTCATATTTTACTGCGGACCGTGGAGGTGGCGGAGGTGGCGGTGGCGGTGGCGGTGGCGGTGGCGGTGGCGGTGGCGGTGGCGGCGGAGGGGGTGGTGGAGGGGGTGGCGCTCGATCGCCGCCTTTCTGTTGTTGCTGTTGTTGCTGTTGTTGCTGAATTTGTTGAAGCTGATTCTGCAAATCAGAAATTGTGGTTGTAATGTCCTTTATTGGAGCGGCGGGAACAAGAGCAGGAACAATAGAAGGATGAATAGTAAGAGGGTTGAGTGAAGGAAGAAAAGACGGCATTTCTAAAGACATGGGCGAAGTAAAGTCGCTTGGAACATCCAACATTGCAGGAACTGAAACTACATCTTTCAGATGTTGTCGCTTTGGTGTGATCGAATGATGATGATTCTGTTGTTTAAATGATTTTAAATAATTTAAAGATTCTTCAAAATCTTTTGAAAATATATTTTCATGTTTTTTTTTATCAAATGTCGGTATCAGACCATCTTTTGGCTGCTGTTTCTCTTGTTGCTGCTGTTTCTCTTGTTGCTGCTGTTTCTCTTGTTGCTGCTGTTGCTGCTGCACTTTTTCTTCGCGTTTTTGTTTCAATAATTTAATCAAGTTGTTCTTTAATTCACTCGGTCGAACAAACCCGGGCATTTTTTTCAAGGTTCGTTTCGAACTTGTATTAGAACCATTTTTACCTCTTTTTTGCGCATTCGGATTTAAATGTTCGTGATTAATAATAATTTTTTTCTTTACTTCGCTCATATTTTTTATAATTTATAATTATTCTCTCTATCTCTCATTAAAAAAGAAAAAAAAATCTATTTTCATACTTAATATCTTAATATATTGATTATATAATTTTAATCTAATTTCATTTTTTCATTTCATTTTTCAATTTATATATGTAAGAAAAAATATTTAAAAATAAATTGATTATTAATTGAATAAGAAACATTTTCATAAAGACCACGAACCGAATCAATATGGAATTTTGTGCCGCTGCTTCATCGTCGTCGTCTGGCGAATATAGTAGGTTTGCTATAAAAAAAGATTATAGTGGATATCATGAAAATGGAAAAGAAAAAGAACAAATTGCTCATATTACAGCGTCTGAATCTGCAGCAGTTGTTGTCACAAAATATGACTATGATGACGACAATCATGTCGAATATGATGAAGCACCATGGAAAATTATTGGTTCTTACTTTGAGGGCCAACATTTGAAACGATTAGTGCGACACCAAATTGAATCGTATAATGACTTTGTAAATAACCAACTGGAAAGAACCATTCAAATGTTCAATCCGGTGACCATTGCATCAGAGCAAGATTTTGATAAAAAGGCGAAAAAACATAAACTTGACATCGAAGTCACATTCAGTGACTTTCACTTATATCGTGCCCAAATTCATGAAAACAACGGAGCTACCAAACTCATGTTTCCCCAAGAGGCACGTCTTAGAAATTTTACATATGCATCTTCAATGACAGTAGATGCAAATATAAAATATACCATTCGCACCGGCGAAAATCTTGAAAATGTTCAAACCTTTCATAAGTCCATTCCCGGAATTCATATTGGAAAAATGCCAATCATGTTGAAATCGTCCACATGCATTCTCAACCAATACTCGCACATCAGCGATGCCGAGACGGGCGAATGCGCATACGATGCCGGCGGCTACTTTATTATCAACGGCAGCGAAAAAACAGTTCTCGGACAAGAACGAGCGGCCGAAAATAAAGTGTACTGTTTCAATATTTCAAAAGGAAACACCAAATGGAACTGGCTCGCAGAAGTAAAATCTGTTCCCGACAACAAGTGCATTTCGCCCAAACAAATCAACATGATGATTGCGTCGAAAAATAACGGGTTTGGATTTCCCATTTATATCCAAATTCCACGCGTCAAACACCCGCTTCCCCTATTCGTTCTGTTTCGCGCACTGTCTGTTCTTTCCGACAAGGACATTTGCGAGAAAATTATGCTCGACATCGGAGGTGGGGATAACAACGCAGCCATTCTCTCATCGCTCCAAGCGTCCATTATTGACGCCAACACCGTTCTCACACACGAAGACGCCATGCGCCAGCTCACGTCGAATGTAATGTACACACCAATGTACATGGACAAGGAAACCGGCGCAAAAAAGAAACGTGATTTCGCAGTTGACATCCTGAACTCTGATTTGTTTCCCCATTGCAAAACTGCAACACAGAAAATCTACTTTCTGGGATACATGGCCCTGCGTCTCATCAAAACCAGTTTGGGAATATTGAAACACGATGACCGCGACTCATACATGAACAAGCGCGTCGATTTGACCGGCGCACTGCTCAACAACCTGTTTCGAAACTATTTCAACAAGGTGGTCAAAGACATGACGAAACAAGTCATTCGAGAAATCAATACGGGCTCTTGGCGCTCCACCGAAGATTATGTCAGCATCATTAACAAGACAAATGTCTACAAAATTATCAAATCAACAACCCTTGAAAATGGCATCAAGCGCGCACTTTCCACCGGCGATTTCGGAATCAAAAATACAAACACCACCAAAGTCGGCGTTGCTCAAGTCCTGAATCGATTGACATACGTTTCCAGTTTGAGCCACCTTCGAAGAGTCAATACACCCATCGACAAGAGCGGTAAACTCATCCCGCCTCGTAAATTACACAATACCACATGGGGATTTCTCTGCTTGGCCGAGTCGCCTGAAGGTGCCAGCGTCGGTGTCGTCAAAAATATCAGCTACATGAGCCACATTACCACTCCAAGCAACCCTGAATCGCTTCATACCCAAGTCGAGTCCCATATCGATACGCTGGATAAATTCGCCGATTGCAAAGATTTATACGATAAAGTCAAAGTGTTTGTAAACGGCGCATGGGTTGGAATCAGCAAAGACCCCGTCGAACTGTACACGATTTTGAAAGAGAAAAAATGCAGGGGCATGATAAACGTCTACACCTCCATCGTCTTCGACATTCGAAACAAGGAGATTCGCGTGTGCAGCGACGCCGGTAGAATCACCCGCCCCGTTTTGCGCGTAAAAGACAACAAGTCGTTCATTAGTGCCGACCTCCTTCGCAAATTGGACCGCAAAGAATTGAGCTGGGACGACCTCGTAACCGACT
>Ga0315284_10011527_pt1 | contig 12604 bp, 8 predicted proteins | sample YL17G09_16_MG_FD_203696 | JGI IMG/M metagenome (GOLD analysis project Ga0315284, IMG submission 203696) | Sediment microbial communities from Yellowstone Lake, YNP, Wyoming, USA - YL17G09_16 | ecosystem: Environmental > Aquatic > Freshwater > Lake > Sediment | place: USA: Wyoming | collected... | reverse complement strand
GTAAGATGAGGCAAAGTGGTTCCCCTCGCCCTGCTTGATCGCGTCCAGGAACGTAAACGACTGCCGCCCGACCTTGCCGAACGTCTTTATGCCGCAGTCGATGTCTCCGATGCGGCGGCTGCAATACGCCTCGTCGTCGATGAACATGTGGCAGCCTTCGTATAGAAACGGCCTCTTCTCCTCGGTGCGCCGCTCGGTGTAGGAGTAGTCTATGGACGTGACCGCATCTTGAACGTCGGCGAAATCCGGGTTGTAGGTCATCATGGCGACGACGTTGTTGGGCAGCTCTTCTTTGTAGTCGAACCCGATCTGGGTGAAGGAGTTATCCGGCGAGCGGGAGCTTACCGTATAGGGCATGAATATCGGCCTGGTTTGCCGGGCGGGCAGTTTGAGGTCGGTAACATCTGCGTAGAGGGCCAGATCGTTATTGGGGCCGAGGTCGGGCCAGTAGCTCGATTCCTCGATCCTGGGTATGTAGCGCTCGAACGCGATACCGATGGTGTCCGCCCTGTTCGGGTAGCGCAGCATCCCAAATGGAACCGCTATCTCGGCGATCCAGCCCGAATCGGATATCTTCGCCGCCGCCCGCCAATCGCCGCGCCAGGTGATATTGGCCGCGGCGCTGTTGGGAATCTCCTCGTTCTGCGTACCGAGAGCGTTGACCTCGAAACTGTAGTGCTGAAGATGGGTGTGCAGCGCGTCGATGTAGACGGTTACGTAGTCGTCGGACTCAATCGAGCTGTTGCGCTGTCTCTGGGCGGCGTGAATGAGCGAAGGCTGCGAGTCGCGGCAGATCAGCGCGACATAGAGCGTGCTTGCGTCCCGGCAGATCATCGCCTCGGTCGGCTGGTTCGGATCGCTGCCGTTGGCGGTGACTTTGAAGCCGGAAAGCCTGGTTCTGCCCTGCCAGCACGCATCATCGAGCGCGCCGTCGATGGTAGGCGCAGCGACCTCCTCCGCGCGCAGGATCGGCACGCTCGCCGCCGTCTGCGTCCACGCTGTCATGCATGCGACCAGCGCCGCCGCCGCCCCCAGAGTCGCCAAACCCATTCGCCGTCGAGCAGTCATAATCTGCTCTTAGGCGTAGAGCGCGACGATCCCTCCAGCAAAGGAAACAGCCGGCTGTGCGGCGAACGTAACTGTGCCTATCGGCCTTCGTCTAAGGACTTAGGAGTGGAAGCAGTCATTTTGCATCGAAGGGAGAGTGTTGAGATGAGAATCAGAATCGCATTCGTGGCGCTGCTTGCGTTGGCGGTGGCGGCTTGCGTGTTCGCCGAGCCGGTGCGCGTGGTAAGGCCCGCGAACCAGCCGGTCGTCAAGCCGCAGTGGTGGGGCCCGGCGCCGAATCCCACGCCGGTCGTCAAGGGCATTGTGGTGGGCATCGGGCCTGACCAGATCACGCTGAACCTGGAGCGGGGCGCCCAGATGTTCGCCGTCACGCCCAAAACGGAGATATTCGTCGAAGGCAAGAGGGCGACGCTCGCCGACATCAGACGAGGCGATCCGTGCGTTATCAAGTTCCAGATCCAGCAGACCGGTCCTCCGATCGCGCTGGCGATACAGGTTCGCCAGCCCGAGCAGCCCAGGAATCCGGTCGTAACGGGCATTGTGGCGAGCGTATCGGCTGACCAGATCACGCTGAACCTGCCCGAGGGGCCTCGATCCGCCGCCGTAACTCGTCAGACTCAGGTCATCGTCTACGGCAAGAAGGCGACAATCGCCGACGTCAAAGTGGGCATGAAGGCCGAGGTCGCGTTCCGGCCTGTCGAGGGCGGCCTGCCGATCGCGCTGCGCATCAACGTCCCGCAGCCCAGAGCCGCCGGGCAGATCGACGCGATAGACGGCAACGTGCTCACTGTCCGTGGTGAAAAGGGCATCATTTGGAAGATCACCGTTCCCGACGGCGCGAGGATCGTCTGTCACGGCTACCAGGGCACGTTTGCCGACCTCAGGATAGGGTATCGCGTGGGCGTCGGCGGGCAGTTTAACGGCAACAATGTGGTCGCGGAAGTGGTGGAGTTCGCGCCGATCATCCACAAGGGCGTGGTGACCGCGGTTGACGGCAGCACGATCACCGTGGCGACGGTCGAGCAGACGATCATCACCGCTCAGATCAGCGAGGCGACGATAATCCTCGTGAGGCCGCGAGTCGGCCCCAACAGGCCGGGCACATTGGCCGACATCAAGGTCGAGTGCCCAATCGATGTCGGCGGGCACATGAGCGAGGGCGGCCCGTATCAGGGCGGCACGATGCAGGCGCTGTTCGCGGACGTGCTTGTGGCGCAGTAGGGGAAGTCATCAGTTGTCAGTCATCAGCCGCCAGTCCTTGCGGACCGGCGGCTGATTCACCGTTTTCGGGCCCGTGCCGCAGTCTACGCCGTCCCAAGCTGTTTGCGCATGATGATCTCCGCCGGCTCATCGGGCAGCAGGAGCACGCCGGCGTCCACGTATCCCAGCCGCCTGTAGAAGTGCTGCGCCTCTTCATCGGACTGAGTGGAGGTCAGGACGAGATCGAACCCCTGCTCTCGCATGTCCCGTTCCCATCGCTCCACAAGCTGCCTGCCGAACCCTTTGCGCCGATGCGGTTCGAGAATGAACAGCATATTCATAAACGGGATGCTGTCCCAGAACAGGCCATAGCGCAGCCAGCCTATTATGTCTTCGTCCTCGGAGCTGATCACGTACACACGCGCATCGGCAATCTTGCGCGCCATAACCTCGCGCGTGACATGCCGGTCGTGCGCGGCGACAAACTCCAAGTCGTCGATCGTCGCAATGCGTATCATCGCACCGCCTTCAGCTCTTCCTTCACATACGCCGCGTCGTCGATCAGTATTGCCTTCCGCTTGTCTTTGTCGTAGCGGCCCAGCGACTCGTTTTCGATGCACAGGTCGCCTTTGTACCCGGCGTCCTTGAGGGCCTTAAAGACGAGGTGGAAATCGATATCTCCCTCGCGCAGCGGGCTGCAGTACTCCCCGTATCCCCACCCGATCTCGCGCTGGATTTCGCGCTTATCGGCGGGATAATGAATGTTCTTGATGTGCGTGTGTTTGACGCGCGGCGCGAAGTGCTTGATGATTTCATGCACCTTGGCAAGCGGGTAGCCATACCAGTAGAAGTTGCCCGTGTCGAGCGTGAGGCCGACGCGCGGCGAGTGCACGGCGTCAAGCACCGCGTCCAGAAACTCCTGCTCGTTGCCCTTGTGACCGTGGTTCTCGATGCCCATCGCGACGTCGAGTTTGGCGGTCGCGTCAAGAATCCTGGACATGCAGTCGGCGAAGTGCTTGGCGCGCTTTTCGAGCGGCCACTGATCCTGGGTGGACAGATACGCGTCGATGCGGATCGCCTTGATGCCCAACTGGCCCGCCGCCTTGACCGCCGAAACGACCCAGTCGAGTTCGCCCTGCAGGTCGTCCGCGCCGAAGTTGTTGGAAAGCAACAGCGCCGAGGGCTTGATCTTAAGCCCCGCGCTGCGGTAGGCGAACTGCTCCATCGCGGCCTTGTCCGCCAGTGACTCCCGCGCGCCCGTTGTCGAATCGAGCGAGGCGACCGTCTTGTCCCGGTTGTAGTTCAACTCGACCGCGTCGATGCCCATTGCGTCCAGACCGGCCTTGATGGTCCCAAACACCCCAGGCAGGTGCCCGTCTCTTACTGATATATACATGATTGCGTCCCTCCAAGCCAATCATCCACTTAGCGGGTCGCAGCCGTGTTCCTTCGCCGGAGTTCGAAGGTTAGAAGGTTAGAAGGTTTGAAGGTTAGAAGGTGACATTAGCCGCTGGAGTGGGGGGATGCAAGCAGTGAGTCTCACCCGAAGGGGCTTTCTTAAGCAGATGGGAGCAGCGTCGGTCGCGCTGTCCATGGGGGATGCTATGAACACCTTTGCCGCGCCGCCGCGCAAGCCCAATATCGTCTTCGTGTTCAGCGATCAGCAGCGCTGGGACACGCTTGGCTGCTACGGCCAGAAGCTGGACATAACGCCGAACCTGGACAAGATGGCCAAACAGGGAGTGCGGTTCGAGAATTCCTTCACCTGCCAGCCCGTGTGCGGACCGGCGCGCGCGGCCTTGCAGACGGGCAAGTACCCGACTGAGATCGGCTGTCACACCAACGGCCGCATGCTGCCGCTGGATGAAAAGACCATGGCCCACCATCTCTCGGCGGCCGGCTACGAGGTCGGCTACATCGGCAAGTGGCACCTTGCCTCGGGGCCGGGGCACTATGCCACGGTCGCCGTTCCGCCGGAGCGACGGGGCGGCTACAAGGACTATTGGCTGGCATCCGACGTTCTGGAACATACCTCGCACAGCTACGACGGACACATGTTCAATGACAAGATGGAAAGTGTTGAGTTTCCCAAAAATTGTTACCGGGTTGACTGCCTGACGGACTTCGCGATTGACTACTTCAAGACGCGAAAGCTCGACAAGCCGTTCTTCCTGTTCCTCTCGTATATAGAGCCGCATTTCCAGAACGATCACAAGCACTTCGAGGGGCCGCACGGGTCGAAAAAGAAGTTTGCGAACTATGAGGTCCCCGGCGATCTGGTGGGCACGCAAGGGGACTGGCGCGAGGAGTATCCCGACTACCTCGGATGCTGCAACAGCATCGACACCAGCATCGGGCGCATACGCGAGGCGCTCGACAAGCTGGGTCTCACGGATAACACGCTTATCATCTACACCTCCGACCACGCATGCCACTTCAAGACCCGCAACCCCGAATACAAGCGTTCGTGTCACGACGACTCCATCAGGACGCCTCTGGTTATCTGCGGGCCGGGGTTTGCGGGCGGCAAGGTGGTGCGCGACCTGGTCAGCCTGATCGATCTGCCGCCCACCGTGCTGGCCGCGGCGGGTGTCGATCCCCCGAAGTATATGCGCGAGCGATCTCTGCAAGGCCTGGTGGATGGAACCGCGAAGAACCGGCCCGAAGAAGTCTTCGTGCAGATAAGCGAGGACATCATCGGCAGAGCGATAAGGACCGCAAAGTGGAAGTACTCGGTCGTCGCGCCCAAGCCTGCCGAGGGCCCCCAACCCCCGGGCAGCGACGCCTATGCCGAGCACTTCCTCTATGACCTGGCAAAGGACCCGCACGAGCGGAACAACCTCGTGCGCGACCCGAGATACGCCGACATCAGGGCACAGCTCGCCGGTGTCCTGAAACGCCGGATGGTCGCGGCGGGCGAGAAAGAACCAACCATCAGTCGCGCAGTTCAGGTTTGACAGCAAGCCCAGGTAGGGGTATCATCCCTGCATCAGGCGATCCATCTAACCCGCATCATTCATGTCATTCTGAGCGAAGCGAGGAATCTGCTTTTCGGAGCGAGATTCTTCGCTTCGCTCAGAATGACAGTGTGCGGAGAGCCTGATCACATCGTGAATAATGCGCTAAGGAGCAGCTATGAGAAGACTATGGTTCCCGTTTGTTGTCGCTATGGGACTTGCGGCGGCGGGCAGCGCGTTCGCCGCGGCTAAGCTCAACGTCGGCGATGCCGCCCCGGCGATCAGGGTCGGCAAGTGGGTCAAGGGGCAGCCCGTGACCAAGATCGAGTCGGGCAAGGTGTATGTAATCGAGTTCTGGGCCACCTGGTGCGGGCCGTGCAGGAGCAGCATCCCGCACCTGACCGAACTGGCGAAGAAGCATAAGGGCAAGGTGACGTTCGCCGGGATAAGCGTCTGGGAGCACGGGGATGTGGCCAAGTTCGTCAAGGAGATGGGCGCCAAGATGGACTACAGCGTTGCGACAGACAGCTCGGACCTATACATGGCCAAGCAGTGGATGGAGGCCGCGGGCGAGAACGGCATCCCGTGCGCGTTTGTCGTCGGCAAGGATCGCAAGGTCGCCTGGATCGGGCATCCCATGGGAGCACTTGAGGAGACGCTCGACAAGGTCCTTAGCGGCAAGTTCGATGTCGCCGCATTCACCAAACAGCGAGCCGAGGAGAAGGCAAAGCAGGAGAAGCGGGACCAGTTGCGGACCGACATCGAGACCCTCATTGCGCAAGGTAAGCCCAAGGAGGCCTTAGACAAGCTCGACAAGTATGTCGCCCAGGACCCGTCGTTTGAGAAGGACTGTGTCCCGACCAGGCTGCAACTGCTGCTGATGACCGACGAGAAGGCCGGCTGCGACTACGCAAAGAAGCTGGCCGATGGGCAATTCAAGGATGAGCCGTTCGATCTGATCGGTATTGCCTGCTTCCTTGTTGACAAAGACAACAAGGTCAAGTCCCCGAACTACGACCTGGCCCTCTCGATCGCCGGCCGCGCGCTGGAACTCAGCAAGGGAAAGGACGCCTACGTCCTTGCACAGGTGTCCGAGATATACGAGGGCAAAGGTGACGTCGCCAAGGCCATCGAATACCAGGAAAAGGCACTCAAGGCCGCCCAGGTCGATAAACAAGTCCCGCCGGGGGCCATCGACATGCTCAAGTCCCGCCTGCGGGAGTTGAAGAACAAGAGCAAGTAGCCACCGACAATGCCCACACCAAAGCCGCCACGAACCTATCGAGCGCTCGCCGCCATTCTGATCGGGTTCGCGATCCTTGCGCTTGTCTATTCGCTCGTCACGCCGCTGAAGTACGGCCCCGACGAGCCGGCGCATTTCATCTACATCCGGTCGCTGGCGACGACGTTCTCGCCTCCGCCGATCGCCCGCACGCAGACCCACACCGAGGACTCGATCGCCAGCCACGAAGGCCATCAGCCGCCGCTCTACTACGCCGTAATGGCCGTGCCCTACGCGATCCTGAACGCCTTCGGTCCGCCCGCCGACACGATCTGGCGAGTCCTGCGTATCCTGGGCATCGCCATCGGCGTGTTCTGGATATACTTCGTCTACCGCCTCGCGCGGGAGTACTTCGCAAGCGAAGCCTACGCGCTCGCGACCGCCGCCTTTGTCGCGCTCATTCCCAACGCCGCGTATACGGCGGGCGTGGTCAACAATGACATTATGATCGCCCTGCTCTTTACGTGGGCGATGGTTCCCATCCTGCGGTTCTTCAAGACCGAGAGCCTGTCGAACCGGGAAGCTGCCGCGCTCGGCGCGCTTACGGGCCTTGCGATCCTGACCAAGGCGCAGGCGCTGATACTTGTTGGGGTGTTCGCAATCGCGGCGCTGGCGGTTTGCAGAAGGCGGCACTACGCCAACGCCGGAGGCGTGCTTCGCGCTGCGGCTATTGTCCTGGGCGTCGCGGTTATCGTAAGCGGGTGGTGGTTTGTCAGGTGTTGGATCGTGTATGGGACCCCGATGCCGCACTCGCTCTACAACCCCGTGCTGCCCGACGGCATGATCAGCCTGCTCGTGAACCCCGCGCTCGGCCTGAGGGCGATCTGGTTCGGCTCAGCCGCCGTCTACACCTATTTCTGGACGCCGTTCTGGCTCGTGTGGAAGTATGTGACCTGGAGCTGCTACTTCTGGCCGCTGGTCGCGGTGAATGCCGCCGCGCTGGTCGGGGTCGCGCTGAGGCTCCGGCGCGGGGGAGTAGATGGGCGGTCGCTTGCGCTGCTGGTGTTCGCGGCACTGCTGACCTACGCGATGTGGCTGCGCTACGCGCTGGCCGTGGACCGAATGGCGAACCTGCAAGGCAGGTTGTTTCTGCCGGTGGCGGCGGTTGTCGGCATCATCTTCGTTCTCGGAACGGACGGCTGGCTTGCCGGCGCGAAAGCGAAGCGCATAGGGGTGATCCTCTGGCTCGTCCTGATGCTCGCGGCGAACGCGGCGGTGATTGCGTGCGATGCGGCGTTCTATGCGTCGGGAGGGGTGTAACGTGTGATCGGGTGGGATCTCCGAATCCCACCCGATCATCAACGTCAGCCTAACGCCTCCGCCGCCAGCCGAGCGCCCCGAGCCCGCCCAGGCCGGCGAGAAGGGCGGCGAGGGAGGAGGGTTCGGGGATCACGGTTGCCGTGAAGTCGAACACATAGCCCTCCAGCCCGTTCGCCGTTCGGAAAATGGGCAGTTGAATCCCAGCATTTGGCTGCGCCGATAGGTCCCAGACCGTTCCTGCGATGGGTCCTCCAATGATTCCTGCAGGCTTGGACTTGAGAGTCAGAGTGAAGTAGAATTCATCTGGAAAAGTGAAGTAGTGGGACCAAGCAAAACGTATGTTCCAGGGCCAAAGGGGAACCGCCCAAACATACATCGTCCAGGTTTTGCTCTGCCCAGGGATCAAAGGAATCGGTGCTCGATAGTCGATCCCGTAGAAGCCAGGGGGACCTGTCCATGTGCCTCCCGCCGTGGTGCTACTGTGATATGTCGCTACATACATATTGCTCCCAGCATAAATAGCTTGGTCTGAGGGAGCGTAGGGATCAGACGATGGGGGGTCGTAGCCATCGGACGTTGTGGGACGCGTACCAAATGTTGCGGCTGCTCCTCCGTCATTGGACCCAGTGGAAAAAAGCAGTTCCAATATGCGGGATCAGCGTACCCGCACACCGCGAGCGGAAGCACCAGCATTACGAAAACACCAGCTATACGGTATCTCATGTTTGCCTCCATTTCATCTCACTCCCAACCAATATCCGCCAGGATGAGATTAGGTCTTTCGGGATTTGAGTGGAGCATGGCGGAACGGAAATCCCGAAAGCCGCGCGGGACCGCCGGGCGTGTTGGTTTCAGGATTTCCGGGTTGGGTCTGGACCGCGCCGACAAGCATGACCTGGCTGCTCCAACCCTCAAATCCTGAAACACCGGCAGATGTGAACAGGTTTCGCTTAGTCACTACCACCCACTGGATGGACTGCGCGAACCCGCCGGCTTGTTCCCGAAACGGACTCACCGCGTCAGCTTCAGAACCTTCAGATCCTCCGGCGCGAGCGTGAGATCGAAGGACGGAGTCTCGTCCCCAGTCATCGCGGGCTTTGCGCCGTCCAGCATCTCGACCAGCCCAGAATGTGAGGTCATGCCGGCGCGCTTGTCCATAGTGATCTTAGCCGACTGCGGCTCGCTCGTTGCGTTGAACGCGGTGAGGTAGATCGTGTCTCCCTCGCCAAACCGTTCCAGCCAGACGTTGGGGTTGCTCGAAGACGCAAGCGTCAGAGGCCGCCAGCCCGCGGTGTTGATCTCCACAAGAATCGGCATCAGCTTGGCATACAGTGGCCGGATGCGGGAGACGAACACCGGATCGGCCCACTTGTATATCCAGCTCGGATACACGCCATAAAACGCGCAGCGCTTCGCATACTTGCCGATCTGGTCCGCGTCGAGGTTGTCGTATTGCAGGATCGACCACGACTTCGACCCGCTCATCAAGCGAACGAAGTTGAACTCGCGGTCGGTCTTGGGAGTCCACTTGCCGCCCGGCGCCCAGAACTCCTCGCCGCCCATCGCGTCGGCATACGGCGCGCCAAAGCACGTCACCGGCGCGCAGTTCGCGAACACGATCTTGCCACGAGCCCTGGCCCACTGAGCCGACCGCCGCGCGAAGGTGATGTGCGAGAACACCTGATGCAGCGCGGGCTTGCGCGCCGAATCGAACGTGGGCGGCTCCTCAGAAAAGCGCCAGTGCTCGCGGCGGTAGTTGAGGTTGTTGGCGTAGCATTCCATCGTGTCGAGGTAGATACCGCCAAGCGGAGAAGGCATCAGCTCCGCCGACTCAAAATCCCCGTTTGCAAGCAGGTTCTCCGAACCGCCCTGAGCAGTCAGCCGGACATCGTCCACCCAGGCTATCGTGGGATCAACGTCGCGGCTGTCCTTGCCGAACCCGACGGTGATCGCGTACGGTTTCGTTCTCGCGCTCAGCGTCTGGGAGAATCGCTTCCATGCCGAGCCGACTCGCCCAACCTCCCCCTGCCGCTGGTTGGCAAGGAGGGGAGTTGAGTCGAGCGCAATCGACCGCGCCTCGGAGGAGCCGTCTTTGTACCAGAACGTCACGCGCCAGGCGAGCCTCGTTCCAGCCGCGGGAACATCCTCCGCCCTCGCGCTGTAGGAAAGCTCGAACGGCCCGGCGGAGTCACCTTTGTAGTAGAACGTCTGGTCGATGCCGCGAGTCCACATGGGGTAGTAGTGCTTTGAGGGCGCGGGATCGAGGCGAAGCGATTGCCTGCCGGACGCCTTCTGGCCGCTGTCGATCTGAACGTGCGGTGTCTCGGAAGTCTTGCGCTGCACCCAGCCGTCCACGTGCCACTGCGCCGGCAGGTTGTTCGTCTCCAGGATGTTCGCCCAATCCCAGCCGCCGCTGGAGTAGTCGGAGCCGGCCGGCGCGGGAAGATCGGGGTTGGGATTGACGATCATCATGTTCTCCTTGCGGCCCGGCTGGCGAAAGAAGTAGCCCTGGGGTTGGCCCCAGTTGTCGGTTATGCAGCTTCCGGGATACGCCGCGAACCTGCGCCGCACATCCTCCGGCACGGACGCGTCCCCCACGACCTGCTTCGCGATCTTGATCGAGGCGGCAGGATCGATTGCCCCGCCGGCGGTCTTCACCACGATATCGGGCATGTCCTGTTGATGATGTATCCACGGCTCGACGTATTTGAGCGAATACATCCCGCGCGCCTGCTCCCAGCCCATGTTGGAGACGGACTCGACGAACCGTATGTGGAAATCCTCCCATCCGCCCGGAATCGACTCCGGCGTCACGAACGGGATCCACATCCCCTCCCGCGCGCGCCTCTCGAACGCCCACGCGAATATGCGCTGGAACTTGTCCGCGGCGCCGCGGAAGCCGTCCGCGCCGTCGTAGGTGAACAGATACGCCGCAAACGAGCCTTGGTTTGCCCACCGGCCCGCGTTGGGAGAAAGCCCAATATCATAGCGAATCCGAAGCTCGCGCCTGGCCGCGTCGTATTCGGTGCGAAACACGCGCGGTTCGGCAAGGTCGGTGGCGATTGCGAGTCCGCTGCCCTTCGCGTCCTCCACGCAGGCAAGCGGGTAGCGGTCTTCATAGCCGTCTCTGCCCGCGCCATACCATCTATCGTCTCGGCGATAGATGCGGCCCGCCTCGATCTTGCGGGACGCTCGAACGTCGTCGTGCCATGTGCCCCCGACCGCGTCGAACGGAACCGCCACATAAGCGCTCACCGCGCGATCCGTCTTGTTCTCGCTAGCAAACCGGCAGCGAACGACTATGTAGTCGTCAGCCGCCTGATATGTCACCGTGCCCGCCAGCGCCGATTCCTTGATGGCAAACTCCTGGGATACGACGCTGTCGAAAAGCGAGCACTTGCTCTGAGGCGAGGTGATCCGGTAGCGCGCGGCTTTAAGGGTCACGTCCGTAAACTTGGCAGCCGACTTCACATCCCCGCCGGCGCGTGTGACTTCCACCTGACTCAGAGGCTTATCCGGGCAGACAACCCTCGCGTTGAACTGCGGCCCGTGGTCATACTGGCCGAAGTAGGCGGACTGCTCCGGCATCTGCTCGCCGTCGCTATACGTGCCGGATATGTTGAGCGCCAACCACCTGTTCATCCAGCCGCCGGTTTCCGCCTTGGTTGAGTATTCGCACCGACCGGAAAGGATCAGCGGGGCCGGGTCCCTTTGCTCGAGCGATATCGGCCCGTCCTTGTAGATATTCGGCGCGCCCTTGACTTCAACGACCTCCTCGAACCTGATGAGCGGCTTGGCGGGATCAACGTGGATCTGCAGCCCGTCAGCAGTTTGCAGGGGGATAGTCGGCGCGCTGGAGGGCGTTGCGTTGGCCGCCGTTGACAGTGCCGCCATAACCATCGCTAGTATCAGCGCTCCCTCAACCCTCAACCACTTCCTCAAAGCAGATTCTTCGCTTCGCTCAGAATGACATGGAACCAAACCGCGGCAGCCACTCCCGGCTCGCCTCGAACATCTCGTCAGCCATCGACTTGATCTCGCCGAGGCTCAGGACGGCTGATGTGAGCGGGTCGTAGTAGCACGCGTAGTAGACGAGGTCCCGGTTTCCGGTAATCGCCGCCTCGACGGTCATCTCCTCGCATTGCGCGCTGATGTTGTTGAGAAGCGCGCACTGCGGCGGCAGCGGGCCGACGTGTATCGGGTCAAGCCCGCGCTTGGTGGCGAAAACCGGCACTTCCACGCAGCAGCCCTCCGGCAGGTTGTCGATAAGTCCGAGGTTGCGGACGTTGCCGTTGAACTCGAATGGCGTGCCGTCGCCGATGGTCGCGTTGTAGATGCTGGCGGCGTATTCGTGGCCGCGATTGAGGTTGACGGGCTTTTCGAGCTCGGCCTTGATGTTATCGCGCCAGGTAGCCGCGACCGCCAGATAGTGGTTGAGTATGTAGGCATACTCGCCGGGGTTCCAGCCGGTGCCGTGGGTGCAGTACTGCTCGATGAGTTCGGGCCTCTTGCGGAACCACGCGACATACTCGGAGTTATGGCCGCTGGACTCGGTGACGTAGTAGCCGAGATGCAGGAACATCTCGTTGCGGACCTGCTCGTGGTTGTAGATGTCCTCGCGCGTCGTGACGGCCTCCCGGATCAGCGGGTAAGCGTCTTTGCCGTTCCACTTGAAGTCCAGATACCAGGCCTGATGGTTGATGCCGGCGCAGTGGTATGTGATCTCGCTCATCGGCGCGCCGATCCAGTGCGCGAGCATGCCGGCCGTGCCCTGGACGCTGTGACACAGGCCGGTGGCCTTGATCTTGGTTTCGCCCTGCATTGCGCGGCATAGCAT
>Ga0315284_10011526_pt1 | contig 12604 bp, 10 predicted proteins | sample YL17G09_16_MG_FD_203696 | JGI IMG/M metagenome (GOLD analysis project Ga0315284, IMG submission 203696) | Sediment microbial communities from Yellowstone Lake, YNP, Wyoming, USA - YL17G09_16 | ecosystem: Environmental > Aquatic > Freshwater > Lake > Sediment | place: USA: Wyoming | collected... | reverse complement strand
CAAGTTCAGAGACGGACGAGAACGGAACCTCGTTCACGATTGGTCGCGTCAGAAGATAAGCTACATTCTGCAGAACCGGGTCTATCTGGGCGAACTGAACTATGATGGTGTCAGGGTTCCCGATGCGCATTCTCCTGTGATCGACGCGTTCACTTTCTCGCTAGCCGCCGGCGTTTCCGCCGAGCACTATCGCAAGCCTAGGATCAACACTCCATACCAGTACTTCCTTGCCGGCAAGGTTTTCTGCGGCGATTGCGGTTGTCGGATGACGCCGAGGTCCACGAACCATCCGGGAAGACGAGTAGCCCACACGCCGTACTACGAGTGCATCCGCACCTGCAAGTATAGAGGGATAGACTGCGGCGTAAGGCGCGTCAACGCCCAGGTCGTCGAGCGTCTGTTCTGCGATGCGGCCCGGCGTCTATCAGAGAATGACACCCTGCTGGAGATCGCTGCAGCCGAGTCGGTGAACTTGCGTGAAAGCACCATCGTTCTTGAGACAGAGGAGAAGGTCCTGGGGGCACGGGCTAAGGAGGTGCAGAGCAGAATACATAACGTCCTGTCTGCCATTGAGAAGGGCATCGCCAACCCATCGGTGCAAGCGCGACTGGGTGAACTGGAAACCGAGATCCAGACGGTGCGGGCGCAGCTAACCCTGATTCGCACGAGGATTAGAGAAGCCGAACCAGAGCCGATGGATGTGAGCGCGGTTCGGGAGCTCTTCGCGGGCTTCGCCCATGTGTTCGACGCATGCACACGCGAAGAGAAAGAAATGCTCGTGGACGCGGTGCTGAAGCGCGCGGTAGTAGACGAAGAGAAGGCCGTAACCTTCGAGTTCTACACTGGTGATGCTCCCTCGAATGTTGTCCACAACGTAAAGGTTGGCTCCCCGGCTTGGACTCGAACCAAGAACCCCCTGGTTAACAGCCAAGTGCTCTGCCAATTGAGCTACCGAGGAGCGTGGTGACCCAAGCCGAGAGTGAATCCGCCCCTTGGCTGCGAACCATGTGCGGTTGGAAAAGAGCGCACTTTCACTAACCAAGTGCGGTTGCAGGGACTTCATAAGCGCACTTGGTTCGTGTTGCCGTGTGCCATTATCTTAGTACATGCGCCGGATTGTGTCAAGCCGTGCTTGACAATCCGCCATTCGGATCTCCCCTTGGCGGGCCTCAGCCTAGCCCGATACCAGGATAGCTACGTTAAGCAGCTTCGGCAGGGCAAACGGTGAGACTATTGCGCGAGAAATGGGCGTGCCGCATCTTCTGGACTTGCCGATTGATCCGGAGATCTCCGCGCGGGCCGATTCGGGAACCATCGAGGGGTACGAGAATAACCTCTTTGCGGATAAGATCGAGGCCATATCAAACGCAACAGAATGGCACTATCATCTTGTCCTGCGTGAGATCACCAATGCGAGCGCGGAGCTTGCCCACCTGATTCCGCGCTAACCGTCCGTCGTGGATTCGCCCTTTGGCTACACAAGCTCTACGGAGTCCACGTAGACCTCGCGCCCGCTCATGATTTCCACTTCGGAACTGCCGCAGGCGGGGCACGCAGATGGATCCCCTTCCGGAGAGAATGAGGTCTTGCAGACACGGCATGCGGCAGGCGGCGCTGTTTCTAGGGCCAGCTCCGCTTCGGCAGCGATAGTGCCCACCTTGAGCGCGTCGAAGCAAAACCGAAGGTCGGCCACGTCCACTGTGGTATGCTCGCCCACCTTGACATGCACGGACGTGACCTTGTGGGCGCCCTCTTTCTGGCCGGTCTCGAGCGCTGTATTCAGTATCTCCTGAGCGATGCCAAGTTGGTGCATTCTGCGCCTATGAACCGCGGAGTCAAACGAAGACTCTATCATCATAGTGGGGACATTGACGGCATGTCAAGGACCCTTGTCGCCAAGGCCGCTGCGAAAATCTTCAAAAAAGCTCTTGACAACGGCTCAGCAGTGTGGTACTATACCGACACCCGTGGGGGTATAGACCCACAGGAGAGGGGGCAGTCACCGTGGACGAACGCACACGCTTCACCGGAGATCTTGCTCGCCGTGTCGCAACTATAGAAGGACAGCTCAAAGGGATCGAGCGTCTCCTGCAAACGGGGGATGTTCCACAGGCCATCACTCAATCGTCCGCCGCGCGAAACGCCGTGGAGAGCATGCTCAGAGTTATCCTTCAAGCCTCCATTGCGGGCAGGTTCGCCATGATGCCTGCCGAATCTCCAGAGGACGCGTTCAAGCACGGTCTGGAACGGGCCATGTCGCAATGGCACTCGCCCGGCGAAGCTCCAAGAAGACCCCCCGCGATTTCCCGTGATGAGTCATGTTCGGCAGCCGCCCGGCGTTGTGTTATCGCCGTGCAGGACCGCTTGCGAGACGTTAGTTTCGCGCTTGAGGGAGACGATTATCTTCGAGCGTTGCCCGAACTGGGCTGCATGGTCTGCGAGATCGACGAGGTGAAGAACATGATGCTGTGTGAGTTCGTCAAGTGTCGGATGGCCGGAAAACATGGGTCGAAAAAGGCGAGGGATGCGTTCGAGCAATCAGTGGCGTACGCGCTCAAGTTCTGGCGGGTTCCCGACCCGCGGTCTGCTCGGGCGGCGCCTGCTCAGGCCGGCAGAAAGATCCTCGTAGTAGACGACGACCCGGATGTGGTGCGCTATCTGACCCACATATTGGGGCGTCACGACTACAGCGTCGTCACGGCGTCGAACGCGGAAGAGGCGATGCAGGAGGCGGTGGCGCAAACGCCCGACCTCATCGTGCTCGACATCATGATGCCCAAGGGCACTGAGGGGTTCCACTTTGTCTGGAGTCTGAGAAGCAGACCCGAGCCGGAACTGCGCAACATCCCTATTGTCGTGCTTTCCGCCATCCACGATACGACCGGTCTGAGGTTCTATCCGGAGCAGAGCGACGGCTACTACGGGCCGGGGGAGTTCCTGCCTGTGGAGGCTTTTATCGACAAGCCTGTGCAGGAAGAGGATTTAATCCGGCAGGTGGAGCGCGCGTTGAGGCGTGCCGGGCGGAGCGTAAGCACGGACTCGGCAAAGGACGAGAGTAGTGGATAGACCTGATACCTTCAAACCGATCCATGAGGCTTCCTCTCTCGGGGAGAGGGTGTCCTGGCTGATAAGCCTGCGCTGGCTGGCGATCATCGGCGTATTCGCGATCGTGATCGTGGCTGCGCAAGTCTTTCACGTGCGCTTGAGGTCGAAGGAACTGTTTGCTATAGGCGGCTTCCTGGCCGTTGTCAACACTTTGTTCTTCCTGATGTGCCGAGTTTTTCGCGTCAAGGAGGACAGGGTTGGTGGGAGGGCAAGGATTCTTGCCAATGCGCAGATCACCACCGATCTGGTTGTGCTGGCCGCTTTGATCCGCTACACCGGCGGCATCGAGAACCCATTCGCGTTCTACTTCATCTTCCACATAATCGTGTCGGGGACGCTGCTGCCGCCGAGGGACGCATGGGTCCAAGCGGGCATAGCGATCGCACTTTTCTGCGGGATGGTCGAGCTGGAGCGGCTGGGTGTCATCAGGCACTACCACGTGCCGGAATTGGCCCCGATGGGTCTGTATCGCAATATGCTCTACGTGACCGCGACCGTTGCCGCATTTGCGAGCACCATGTGCTTGGCCGCATTTACGGCTATCTCGATCACCCGGTTGGTGAGAGTGCAGCAGCGGGAGAGCGCGGCGCTCATAGACCAGCTTCAGCAGGCCTACAACAGGCTGGGCGAGCTTGAACGGTCCAAGTCGCAGTATATGCGTCGGGTTTCCCACGAGCTCCGCTCGCCGCTTGCTGCCATTCAGAGCCTGCTGACGATGGTGGAGGAAAGCCTGACCGGCGAAGGGAAAAGCGCCGAGCGCGAGTTGGTGGGCCGGGCTGTAAGAAGGACCGACCAGGCTCTGAAACTCGTGAGCGACTTGTTGGTTCTGGCTCGAAGTCAGGAAGCGAGATTTGCAGTAGGGCTGAAGGAAGTTTCGCTGTCGCGCGCTGTCAGGGAAGTGGCGGGATCGCTGCAGCCGCGCGCCGATAAGGCGGGGGTCACGTTGGCGGTGGACTGTCCGCCGGATCTTGCGCCCGTGTTGGGCGACCCGGAAAGCGTGGAGCAGCTTGTCACTAACCTGGCATCCAACGCAATCAAGTATACCCCGAGGGGCGGACGCGTGAGCGTCAGCGCAGCGGCGCAGCAAGACAGCATTGTGCTCACCGTCTCGGACACCGGCATCGGCATCTCGGAGGAGGACCTGCCCAGTGTGTTTGATGAGTTCTACCGAGGCAAGAACGCCCGGGAGTTGCAAGAGCAGGGTACCGGCCTCGGATTGTCCATCGTGAAGAGCATCTTAGATGCACTTCAAGCGAAGGTCCACGTCGAGAGCGCCATCGGACAGGGAACCACGTTCGTCGTTACTATACCAAAAGCACGCGCCGGGGACGCCAAGGCCAGGCCCGGAGCGTAGGACAGGAGGCAGAGATGGCAAAGACCGAGGTTTCGGCGAGCGATACGGAGGAGCTGAACAGTCTTTTCCTCCGAGAGCTTCGCTTGGTTCCGGAGTGGGAGAAGATCAAGCTGTGCATTCAGTGCGGGACCTGTACGGCTTCCTGTCCCACAAGCTGGGCCATGGATATCAAGCCGCGGGAGATCATGGGGCTGTTTCGTGCCGGCAGGTTGGACAAGGTCCTGCAGTCCAACGCCGTCTGGATATGCGCTTCGTGCTATTCATGCACGGTGCGCTGCCCCAGTGGGGTGAAGGTGTCCGACGTGATGTATGCCTTAAGGGCGGTTGGGATAAAGCATGGCCTGCTTCCTAAGGGAGAGAAGTATCCGGCCTTGGCCAAAGCGTTCGCCAAGGTGGTGGACAAGTATGGCAGGAATGCGGAGTCCGAATTGCTCGCTCGATACTACCTGCGCTCTGACCCGCTTGGTCTAGGGAAGCAGCTTCCGTTGGGACTCCGATTGCTCCGGCGCGGGCGTTTGGCTCTGCTGCCCAAGGGCATTCGGGGTCGCGAGGATATCGAGAAGATGATGACCGAGCTGGAACGGGAGGATCGTGGATGAAAGAGTATACCTACTATCCCGGGTGCAGCGCGGAGGCCAGCGGCCGGGCCTATGATATATCGGCGCGCAATGTCGCGCAGGCACTGGGGATTGATCTCGTCGAGCTTCCGGATTGGAACTGCTGCGGAGCCACTACTTATCTGTCCGTGGATGCGGAGCGGGCCATGGCTTTGTCCGCCCGAAACCTCGCTCTGGCGGAAAGCCGGGGTAGCGACCTGGTTGCAATCTGCAGCGGCTGCTTTTCCATGCTGAGCAAGGCGAACCATCGCATGGCGGCAAATGGGGAGCTCAAAGGCAAGATCGATCGCGCGCTCCACGCCGCAGGACTGGAATACAAGGGCACGACACGGGTCCGTCATCTGCTGGATGTCTTGGTCAACGATGTGGGCGAAGGCGCGATTCGGGACAGCGTTGAGAAGGATTTGAAGGGGCTGAAGGTCGCCGCTTACTATGGCTGTCAGCTCAGCCGCCCGAAGGGGATGTTCGACGATCCTGAGTTCCCGACATCGCTGGACCGCCTCTTGTCGTGGTTTGGGGCGGAGCCGGTGTCGTATCCGGTCAAGGCGAAGTGCTGTGGCGGCATGCTCATGACTTCACAGTCCGAGGTATGCGAACGGCTTGTTCAGAAGCTGCTGTCTGCGGCTGTGGGAGCGGGCGCGGAGTGCATAGCCACGATCTGCCCGCTCTGCCAGATCAACCTCGAAGGCTACCAGAAGCAGATCAACAAAGCGTTCGGAACCCGCCTGGACATTCCGGTCTTCTACTTCACGCAGCTCATGGGACTGGCTATGGGCATGGGCGAGAAGGAACTGCGGTTGAGCGACAACCTGACGCCGAGCGGGGCGATAGCAGCTCGCTGCTGAGGAGGATTGATGATGGACGAAAAGGTCGGAGTCTACGTGTGTCACTGCGGGACGAACATCTCTCAGACGGTGGATGTGGCGGACGTCATCGGGTTCGCGGGCGGCCTGGACGGCGTTGTGGTCGCGCGGGACAACAAGTATATGTGCTCGGATCCCGGGCAGGAGATGATCAAGAAGGACATCGGGGAGATGGGTTTGAACCGGGTGGTCGTGGCGTCGTGCTCGCCGCTTATGCACGAGCCCACATTCCGCCGCGCATGCCAGGAAGCCGGGCTGAACCAGTTTCTGTTCCAGATGGCCAACATCCGCGAACAGTGTTCGTGGGTTACGCCGGATAGAAAAGAGGCCACGCAGAAAGCCAAGAAGCTGGTCGCGGCCGCCGTCAGGAGGGTCTTGCTCCAGGAGCCGTTGGAGGTCAAGCAATCGCCCGTGAATCCCGACACGCTTGTCGTCGGGGCAGGCATCGCGGGTATCGAAGCCGCGCTGAAGATCGCGGGAGCCGGCAACACAGTCTACCTGGTCGAACGGGAACCGACCATAGGCGGACAGATGGCCATGTTCGACAAGACGTTCCCCACGTTGGACTGCGCCGCCTGCATACTGACGCCGAAGATGGTCTCCGTGGCCAGGGAAGCCAACATCCAACTGCGCACCTACGCGGAGGTCGAATCGGTCTCAGGCTACGTCGGCAGCTTCAAGGTGAAGCTGAAGAACAAGGCCAGGTATGTGGATGTGGACAAATGCACCGGCTGCGGGGTGTGTTGGTCGAGATGTCTGGGGATGAGAGTCCCTTCGAAAAGAGTTATCAGGAAGGGCGATCTGTTGATCAGCCCAGTCGGGGGTGAGTGATGGAAATGGTGGAAACGGTAGACATCAGCCGCGCCGATGGGATCCTGCTGCCTTATCGCGGCGACAAGAGCGCCTTGCTCAAGGCTCTGCAGGCTGTTCAGGAGGAATACAACTACCTGCCCAAGGAGGCGCTCGTGCGGGTGTCGGAATGTCTGGGCGTGCCGCTGAGCGAGACCCTCAGGGTCGCGACTTTCTACAAAGCCTTCAGTCTGGAGCCTCGGAAGAAGTATTGCCTGCAAGTGTGTTTGGGGACGGCGTGCCACGTTCGGGGGGCGGCTCGGCTGCATACCAAGCTGGAGAGCGAGCTTGCGATGGGCGCCGGGGACATCTTCTCGCTGGAGCCGGTTCGATGCATTGGCTGCTGCAGTATGGCGCCGGTTCTGCGCATTGCAGATGAGACCTACGGCAGGGTGAGGCTGGACAAGGTCTCCGGCATGCTCCGCCGCTATCGGGAGGAGGGCAAAGAGTGAGGATAACCACGCAAGCCGACCTGGACAAGGCAAGAGAAGCGGGTCTGCGGTCCCTCTACCCGGACGGGCTTACCGTGAGAGTTGGCATGGGGAGCTGTGGTCTTGCAGCAGGCGCGCAGCGCGTCTACGATGCGGTGGTCCGTGAGGCCGAGGCGCGGGGAGTCGATCTGGAGATGCGCCGGACAGGCTGCATAGGCTACTGCGAGGAGGAGCCGCTGCTAGACATCTTTCGACCCGGCTGGCCGAGACTGATATACGCGCGCATGACGGCCGAGAAAGCAGGCGCGCTGGTCAGGGACCTGGACAGCGGGCGGGTCCGAAAGGACTGGGTGCTGTGCAAGTTGGACGAGGAGGAATACCTGAATCTCGAACAGATCAGGACCTACCCCACGAACGGCGTCCCCGCGGAGATCAATGAAATACGGCGTTACCAGGAAGTTCCGTTCTTCGCCAAGCAGCGCAAGATCGTCCTGCGAAACTGTGGCTTCATAGACCCCACCAACATAGACGAGCACATCGCTAGAGGTGGTTACCGTGCGTTGGGAATCGCACTCGGTCGACGCCCGGAACAGATCATCGAGGAGATCAAGGAATCGGGGCTAAGAGGCAGAGGTGGAGCCGGCTTCCCTACGGGCAGCAAGTGGGCCGCGTGCCGCGAGGCTGACGGCGATGTCAAGTATGTCGTCTGCAACGCGGACGAGGGTGATCCCGGCGCCTACATGGACAGGAGCGTGCTGGAAGGCGATCCCTACAGCGTGCTCGAGGGAATGGTGATCGGCGGCTACGCCATCGGCGCGAACCAGGGCTACATCTACGTCCGCGCCGAGTATCCCCTGGCCGTCGAGACCTTGGAAAAGGCCATTCGAACCGCCGAGCAGAGAGGGCTGCTCGGCAAGGATATAATGGGCTCCGGGTTCGATTTCACGATAGAACTCGTTCGCGGAGCGGGAGCGTTCGTCTGTGGAGAGGAAACCGCTCTGCTGGCGTCCATCGAGGGGCGGATTGGTGAGCCCAGACAGCGCCCCCCATATCCGGCTCAGAAAGGACTCTGGGACAAGCCCACCTGTATAAACAACGTCAAGACCTGGGTCAACATTCCTGCCGTTATTGCGCGAGGCGCGAGCTGGTTTGCTAGCCTCGGAACCGAGAGAAGCAAGGGAACGATGGTCTTCTCTCTGGTCGGAAAGGCCAAGAACACGGGGCTGGTAGAGGCGCCGATGGGGATGTCGCTGCTGGAGTTGATCTACGACATCGGCGGCGGCATAGCCGGTGACAGGCGGTTCAAAGCCGTTCAGACCGGCGGACCTTCGGGCGGCTGCATTCCGGCGGAGCTTGCGAACTTGTCGGTGGACTACGAGGAATTGACCGAGGCCGGCTCAATGATGGGCTCCGGCGGCATGGTGGTCATGGACGAGCACACGTGCATGGTGGATGTGGCGCGTTACTTCCTGACCTTCACCAAGGACGAATCCTGTGGCAAGTGCACACCCTGCCGGGAAGGAACCAGGAGGATGCTGGATATCCTCAACCGTATCTGCGCCGGACAGGGCGAGGAAGGCGACATCGAGCTGCTGGAGAATCTCGGCAAGATCATCAAGAAGACGTCGCTGTGCGGGCTCGGCCAAACCGCGCCGAACCCCGTGTTGACGACCATACACTACTTCCGGGACGAATACGAGTCGCACATCAGGCACAAGCAGTGCCCCGCGATTGTGTGCGAGGACATAGTCCGCGCCCCGTGCAAATACAACTGCCCAGTGGGCACGGACGTTCCCGCCTTCGTTGCCTTGACCGCCGCCGGGCGCTACAGCGACGCCTTCGACGTCATCAGCAGGGACAACCCTTTGCCGGTCACGTGCAGCTACGTATGTCATTTTCCGTGCGAGGCGGGCTGCCGAGAGGGAGACATCGCGGAGCCGGTCAACGTCAAGGCTCTGAGGCGATTCGTGAGCGACAAACAGTTGGAGAAAGGCATCAGGCCCAGGCCGCGCCCGAGCGCTCCAACGCTGGGGAAGGTTGCGGTTGTCGGATCCGGGCCGGCGGGACTGGCTGCGGCTTACAACCTGACAGGCTACGGCTACAAGGTGACCGTCTTCGAGAAGTCCTCCGTTGCCGGCGGTATGCTGACAGCGGCAATGCCGCGCTTCCGCCTGCCCAAGAGAATCGTTGAGGCGGAGGTTAACGAGATCAAGAAAGCCGGCGTGACGATCCAGACCAACGTCGAGGTCGGCAGGGACATCACCATAGACCAGCTCTTTGGGCAGGGCTATAAGGCCGTGTTCCTGGCGCTGGGCGCACATCGCAGCCTGAAGCTCGGCATTCCGGGCGAGGACGCGCAGGGCACTTTGGACGCGCTTGATCTGCTCAAGGCGGCCAACACTGGCGAGAAGATAGCGGTCGGCGAGAAGGTCGCGGTTGTCGGCGGCGGTCCCGCCGACGTTGACGCGGCGCGCACGGCCTGCCGTTTGGGCAGCAAAGAGGTCACGATCATATACAAAGGCACCAAAGAAGAGCTGACGGCGCTACCAAGGGAGATTGATGCGGCGTTGGAGGAAGGCGTTCGGATGGAGTTCCTCACCTGGCCGACAGCCGTGGTGTGCGAGGAAGGCAAAGTAGTCGGACTCGAATGCGTTCGGATGAAGCTTGGCGAGATGGATTCGAGCACCGGCAGGAGACGGCCCATGCCGATTCCAGACTCGACGTTCGTGGTGCCGGTGGATATTGTGATCTGGGCTGTGGGCCACCAGACAAACCTGTCGTGCATCGAAGGCGGGGACGGGATTCAAGCATCGCGCAGGGGCGTGATAGACGTCGATCCGGAAACCCTGGCGACCGGACGGCTGGGTGTGTTCGCGGGAGGCGACGCGGTCACGGGACCGTCTACTATCGCCGGCTCCATCTCCCAGGGAAAGCTTGCGGCCGAATCCATTCACAGATACCTGAGGGGCGAAAGTCTGATGAGGGACTACGCCGTCGAGCCGCCGTCGCAATATGTTGAGCCTCTCGACTTGAGCGACGAAGAACTGACGCGGCTGGAGCAGTTGCGCAGATGTCAAACTCCGCGCGTTCCCATCGAACACAGAGTCGCTTGTTTCGACACGGTGGAAGGGTGCCTCTCAGAGGAAGCCGCGCGGGATGAGGCCAAGCGATGCCTCCGATGCCACCTATATGACAAGTCCACGTAGTGCAACAGCCGGCAATTCAGGCGAGCATTGGGCGCAGGGAGTAGAGATATGGTTAACTTGACTATTGACGGTCAGCAGTTGGGGGTAGAGGAGGGGTCCACGGTACTTCAGGCCGCCAAGCAACTTGACATTGAGATACCGACCCTCTGCTATCACGAAGCGATAGAGCCGTATACGGCCTGCCGTTTGTGCATTGTGGAAGTGACGGACGAGCGTGGCAGGAAGTTGGCGCCATCCTGCGGGTATCCGGTTCAAGAGGGCATGGTGGTCAGAACCGACACCCAGGAGGTCCTGGAGGCGCGGAAGGTGATCGTCGAGCTCCTTCTGGCAAGGGCCCCGGGGGCGGAGAAGCTCAGGGAGCTTGCGGACCAGCTCGGCCTCGGCAAGCCGCGGTTTGCGCCGGACAAAGAAGATGAGAAGTGCATCTTGTGCGGTTTGTGTGTACGCGCTTGCCAAGAGGTCGTTGGCGTGAGCGCCATCAACTTTCTGAATCGGGGTCCTGACCGCGTCGTGACCACCCCGTTCGACTTGCCGTCCGACGTGTGCATCGCGTGCGGCGCATGCGTGCAGGTCTGTCCGACCGGGGCCATCACATTGGACGGCGCCGACGCACTGCGGCACAGCGAGCTGGACCTCGGCCCGCCGAAGGCCATCCACGTGCCGTTCGCGCAGGCGGTCCCCAACGCGCCGGTTATCGACACCGAGTCGTGTATCCACGCGAAGACCGGCAACTGCAAGGTATGCGACAAGTTCTGCGAGCCGGGCGCCATCAACCACGACATGGAAGACCAGTCGGAGGAAATCGAGGTCGGAAGTATCATTCTGGCCACCGGGTTCGAGCCTTTCGATTGCTCGCCTCTGCTCCAATACGGCTACGGCAGGATGCCGAACGTGATAACCGGAATGGAATTCGAAAAGATGAGCAATGCCGGTGGACCCACGGGCGGCAAGATACTGCTCGAGGACGGCATGGCCCCCGCCAGCGTAGGGATTCTACACTGCATCGGAAGCCGCGACGAGAACTACAACGAGTATTGCTCTCGCGTGTGCTGCATGTATGCGATGAAGTTCGCGCATCTTGTCAGAGAGAAGACACACGGCGAGGTCTACGAGTTCTACATCGATGTGCGTGCGTTCGGCAAGGGATATGAGGAGTTCTACAAGCGGTGCCTCCGCGAGGACGTGATATTCATCCGCGGCAAGGGAGCCGAAGTGACAGACGCCTGGGAGAGTACCGAGGAGAAAGGCAAGCTGGTCATCGTTTGTGAGGACACGCTGCTGGGCGAGGTTCGGAGGATTCCTGTGGACATGGTGATCCTTGCGACGGGGCTAGTGCCTCGGAGGGACGCCGCGGATGTCGGCAGACTCTTCTCGGTATCGCGGAGCAAGGACGGTTTCTTCCTGGAACTGCATCCTAAGCTGGCTCCTATATCGACCGCTTCGGAGGGCATCTTCCTGGCGGGCGCTTGTCAGGGCCCCAAGGACATTCCGGATAGTGTGGCCCAGGGCGCGGCGGCGGCCGGCGCGGCTCTGTCCCTGTCCGGGGCGGGGGTGGTTTATCTGGAGCCAATCACGTCCGTTATCGACGACAAAGTGTGCGGCGGCTGCAAGATCTGCATTAGCGTGTGTCCGTATGGCGCAATCACGTTTGATGATGAGAAGAAGGTTTCCGTCGTGACCGAGGTTCTGTGCAAGGGCTGCGGAAGTTGCGTCTCCGGTTGTCCGTCAGGCGCGGCGTGGCAAAGGCACTTCGGAGATAAGCAGATCTTCGCGGAGATCGACGGCGCGCTGATGGAAGTGAGTTAGCCCGCATTATTCATGTCATTCTGAGCGCAGCGAAGAATCTCGCTCAGAAAAGCAGATTCTTCGCTGCGCTCAGAATGACAGTGTGCGGGAAAGCTGGCTTCATCGTGAATAATGCGGGTTAGAGGAGGACTAAGGGCTGATGGCTGATGGATTCCAACCAAGAATAGTCGGGTTCCTGTGCAGGTGGTGCTCGTATTTGGGCGCCGACCTGGCGGGGACGAGCCGCACGCAGTATCCTCCGAACGTAGTTCCCATCCGAGTGATGTGTTCGGGGCGAGTAGATCCCTCTTTTGTGCTGCAGGCGCTGGCCGACGGTGCCGACGGCGTTCTGATTGCCGGCTGCCATCCGGGCGATTGCCACTACCAGGTGGGC
>Ga0315284_10011524_pt1 | contig 12605 bp, 8 predicted proteins | sample YL17G09_16_MG_FD_203696 | JGI IMG/M metagenome (GOLD analysis project Ga0315284, IMG submission 203696) | Sediment microbial communities from Yellowstone Lake, YNP, Wyoming, USA - YL17G09_16 | ecosystem: Environmental > Aquatic > Freshwater > Lake > Sediment | place: USA: Wyoming | collected... | reverse complement strand
GATAGGCAAGTGTGGGATGAATGATTACTGTTTTCATAAACAGAACAACCGACTCCCCCTCTCATCGGGGAGAGGGGGCTGGGGGGGTGAGGGAGAAACACGCAAGCCTCCCATGCTTCCAGGGAGGCAATATGCAGTTCGGTTTCGCGAAAAATGACATCACCCCCCGCCTGGGCGTCGAGCTGTGCGGGTTCGGGCCGTTCATCAACCGCCACGGACTGGCGGTGCGTGATCGCCTGTGGGCGCGTGCGATGGCGGTGCGCCAGGGGGACGTGACGCTGGTGGTAATCAGCAACGACCTGGTCGGCGTGACGCCGGAGATCACCACCCGCGTCCGCCAGTTCGTGCGCGAGGAGGTGGGCCTGCCGGACGCCGCCATCATGGTGCACTGCACGCACACGCACAGCGGCCCGGCGACCATCCGGGTCACAGGTTGGGGCGCCGTCGATATGCCGTATTGCGAAACGCTGCCCCGCCGCATCGCCCGCGCCGCGGTGGATGCGGTGAAGAACCTGCGCGAGGCGACCATCCGCTACGCCGTGGCGCCGTGCGAGGGCATCTCCCTCAACCGCGAATACGACCGCGACGCGCCGCCGCTGGAGGAGGTGCTGCGCGACGACTGGCGGCCCGCCAAACCGGAGCTGACCGATACCACGACGCATGTGTTTACCGTGGAAGCGGACGGCGTGCTGATCGGGTTCCTGAGCTATTTCGGTTGCCACCCCGTCACCTGCTGCCAGGAGACGCATTCTATTCACGGCGACTTCTGCGGTGTCGCGACCAATCTGCTGGAGCGCGAGCACCCCGGCGCCGTCGGCCTCTTCCTGCAGGGCGCGCTGGGCGATCAGAACACCTGCGTGGTGCACAAGCCGGAGACGGAGTCGATGCTCGCGCTGGATGTCATTGCCGGACGCTATGCCGGTCGCGTCCGCGAGGGCATGCGCCGGGCACAGGCGCTGGCGGTGGATGGTCTTGCCTGCCATTCGGCGTCCTTCACTCCCGGCCGCATCATGCTCACCATCGAGCAGATCCAGGCCTACATTGCCGAGTATGAGGCCGTATTGCATGCTCCCGGCGTCACCGATGCCGATCCCGACGTGCGCATGGCCGCCGTCACACTGCTGGCCATGCGCCGCATCCTGCGGCAGGTGCAGAGCGGCGAGGCGACGGAGCAGACCACCGAGCTGCAGGCCTTCCGCATCGGCCCGCTGGCGCTGCTCGCCACGCCGTTCGAGATCTTCCGCCGGATCAAGGAGGACATCGTCTCCCGCGCGCAATCCCCCATCCCGCTGGTGCTGGGGATTACCAATGACGAGTTCGGCTACGCCCCCGACCACGACACCGCCGCCCGCGGTGGTTACGCCGCCCAGCAGGTGCCGTTAATGCTCGGGTCGCTGCCGTTTCGCAACATCCACGACGAATTGATGGAGGAAATGTTGGAGCTGGAGCAGGCGGTGCTGGCAAACGATACTGCGGTATCATCTTCCCCATGCGTTTAAATTAGAATTCAAGAATATGCAAGCCTCTCGGGGGACTGTCCCCGCATCTGGCACCGGCAAGAAAAAACAGTGCTGCTGCAGGGACTGTCCCCGCTAGTAGAGAACGGAGGTGAAAGGCCATGGAAGGACTCGGAGCGGCAACTACGATGAAGCGATTGCCGCCTACCAACGCGCCATCGCCCTGCTGCCGGAGTTCTGCCCGCGGGAACAGTATAAGCTCAAGCGCGCCCGCACAGCCCGCGAATTGTCGCTGACGCGCAAGCGCCGGTAGTTCAGGGGAAAAACGCCCGTTTTTTTGCGAAAAGAGGTTTAAAAAAAGCGCTGAATTGGGTATATATAGAGTATCCATGCAAATCAATCCTATCCATCCCATAATTCCCATACGTCCCATCCCGTCTCCTGGTCTGGGAGAGGTGAAATAGGCTGAAAAACCGCTCATAATCGCTCAAAATCGCTCATTCACGCTTGATGTTAGCCCAGTGACAGCGTCAGGCTTTCCGTCCCGATCAGCTTCTGCGCCTGCTTCAGGCTCTTCTTCAGCCGGTCCTCCTCCCACTTCAGCACCTCTTTTTCCGGCGCCTTGCGCTCGTGCGGGAATTGCAATTCCGCCGGGGTATAGACCAGCGTCCCAAGGCGCAGCAGGCCGGCCAGCGAGCGGGCGGTGATGCGCGGATACTGTTTGAGGAAGTCGTCCTCCAGCACCGGCACCGTGACGCGCTCGGCGGCGGTCTGCAGGAAAAGGAGCAGGTCGGGCTGGTGCAGCTTCAGCACGCGCAGCACTTCGATCAGGTCGAGCACGCCTTCGCCGACCGGGCAATTCACCAGCGTGGCGCCTTCGAGCGAGCGGTAGACCTGCCAGTCCTTCAGATGCGCGCTTTTCGCCAGCGGGCCGAGGATGTTCGCGCTCTCGGCCGGATTCTCCGGCACGGTGAGCGCATTGCCGACGTCGAAGCAGACCCCCACGTATTCGCTCTGCGCCGCCTGGATGAACGCCGCCAGGTCCGCGGCGGCGGTATGCCGCCCGTTCTCGAAGACCAGCGGGATTTTATACCGTTCCGAGGTTTTGATGGCGACGTCCAGGTCGCGCAGCAGGTCCTCCAGCAAGCGCTGGCGCTGCTGCACGGTGCCTTTGAGCCGGGACATCCCGACGGTCACTTGCGGCGCGCCCAGGTTGTGCGCCGTGCGGATAGTGTCGGCCAGGTGCTCCCCTTCCAGCGTGCTGGTGGAAAGGTGCAGCGTCACCCCCAGCTCCCGGGCCTGCTGACCAAGGTTGATCAGCCCGACCATGTCTATCTCCTTGACCTGCTTGAGGGCAAGCTGCAGGGCGGGGCACTTGAGTTTGGCCGTCTTCGCCACCACGGCCGCCGCATCGAGGGCGCCCTGCCCGACCGGCTGGTATTCGCGAAGTCCTGCTGCCAGGACGAAAGAGAAGGCGTGCAGTCCGATCTTCATCGCATGAGTCCCGTTCTTTATCTTTTGAGGGGAAATTCTCTACACCGTGTCGAGAAAATCGATCCGTGACCTGAATTTCCCTCAAAAGAAATAAACAAAGCTCACCCGTAATCGAAAGAACAAGATCGTTCTTTTTTGAGAACAACTTGTAGATTCGGGCTCCGCTGGGTTGGGATGGTACTATATTGTACACGGAAACGGATTAACGGTCACCTGGTAGAAGTGACTAGTGGCTAGTGACTGGTGCCCATGAATGCAATAAGTCTGCTTTGGCAGAAAAGCTTAGATGGACTAGAACACTGGCCACTAGCCACTAGCCACTCTGTCCTGCTGGCCGAGCGCGCGCTGGGCGGCCTGGTTGATGAGCGGGTGGTGTTCGCGGGCGGCCCATTGCAGGGCTTCCGTGACGGCGGGGTGCGGCAGGTAGTTGGCCAGCGCGGTGGCGGCGGCGGCGCGCACCTCGAAGTTTTTTTTACGCATGCCGGAGAACAGCGGCGGTCTGAGGATCAGCAGCAGCGCATCGCGCGCTTCATCCGCGGCGAACAGCCCGAGCGCGGTGCAGGCGGCAAGCTGCACGGGGACCGGCTCCTCCTTCTCGAATCGCAAGGTTTGCAGCATGCGGATCAACAGTTGCAAAATGCGCGGCTGCGGGCAGTAGCCGGCTAGCGACGCCGCCCGCGCGCGAACGTCGGGGTCCCCATCCTCCAATCCCTGCACCAGGTAAGGCGTGGCCTGCTGATGCGCGATCTCGACGGCGGCCGTCACCGCCATCGCGCGCACGCGGGGATCGTGATAGCGCACCTTCTCGCTGATCGCGCCCAACGCCTCTTCGGTGCCCACGTCCGCCAGCACCTGCAGCATGTTGCGATAGACATACCACGGATTGTTCGCGCGCAGCTCGCGGATCAGCAGCCCGACGTGACCCTGGCCCATTTCCCGCAGGATACGCAGCAGGCGGAAGCGCTCCTCCATCCGGTTCGAGGTTTTCAAACGGTTGATCATCAGGTGCAGCGGCCGCTCGCCCAGCAGCGTAAACAACGGGCGCATCGGGTCGAAGCCTTCGGAGGTGGTATCCGCCGGCAGCAGCATCGCCTGGCCGACCGCCCAGGCGCTCGTGCGCTCCGGAATCCCGGACAACACGCCGTGAATCTCCGGCTCACGCTCATCGTCCAGCCGTTTGAGCACGGGGGTTACAAACAACCGAATGCTTTCCCATTCATGGGCGTCCATGCGGACCTGCAGGCGGTGCTCGATCATCACGGCGACGCTGCGGATCACCCCGGCGTCGGTTTCGCGCTCGAGGCTGTGCCGCAGCACGCCTTCCAGGTGCTCCAGCAGCACCGGGGGAATTTCGTTCGGTTCCCGGCTGCGCAGCCAGTGCGACAGCACCACCATCAACGAGCGCCGTTCGGGGACGGCCGAGTTGTCGATCTCCTCAATCAGGCTTTGACAGGTCGATGCGACCGACAGATCGAGCGCGGTGCGGGCTTTTTTCGCGGCAGAACCCTTCCGTGCCGGCTCCTCGGGTGTCGGCTCGCCGGGCGCCGGCGCGTGCATCAGCGCGGCCAGCAGCTCGCGCGCGCGGTCCGATCCCGGCGCAATTTCAGGGATCGCCTGCTGCGGGAGTTCCAGCCCCGCCACCGCCATGCCGAAGGACGGATTGAATTCGATCAGCGCGGTTTTTAGCGGCACGTCCGAGCTGACGCTCTTCGGCACCACGGAGATGACCGTCAATCCAAGGTCGGCAATCTGCGGGGCCAGCGCGGCGTTCTGTCCCAGCGATTCGTTGCGGATCAATACCTGCAGGAAACGCCGCAGCTCATCTTCCGACACGCCGGGAAGGAAACCGATCGCGCGCAGGTGCCCCGCCTCCAGCCAGGACACGATATCCCGATTCGCCCCCATCACGTCGCGCTGGGAGAGCACAAGTCCGTTTACCACGACATCGGCGCCGTCCCGGGATAACGTGAGGAAATGGCGCACGGACATGGCGCGGTTGAGCGCCGTGATGGCCGCCTGCACCGCCCGCTGCTGCGGGCCGACATGCTCCGGATACAGCCGGCATTGGACGCCGGCAAAGCGGAACGCCACCACAGCTTCGACCATCTCGGTCAGTTCCTCGGCGAAGATCTCCGTAGACGGAGAGGACGGCGCGGCGGAGACGGGACCGTCGGGTATCCTGCTCGGGGGTATATTCTCCTTGCCGGATGAAGGCGTGCTGGCCATGGCCTTTTCCTAACATATTGAGATAAACGGTGCCCTGATCGCATCGACGGATGGTCGGAAGCTGAACGGACCTTCCCGCGAATAATCAGTCAGGAAACCGATAGGCTGTAGTATCCTTTACAGTTTTCCATATTTTACGGCAGCATCGACGATATATTCAAGCGGCGGGGCGGTTTGGTGTCAGCGGGCGGGATACATCCAGCGTTGATGCCGTTTCGCAAACACCAGCACGAGGAGCATGCCGGCCAGGAATCCCCCGATATGCGCCCACCAGGCGACGCCCCCGCCGTCATTCGTATGCGAAACCAGGCTGGCGGTGCCGTTGAATAATTGCAGGAGAAACCAGAAGGCGAGCACGACGATCGCCGGCAGGCGGACGACGGTGACGAAGAAAAGCAGAAACAGGCAGGAATCCACCCTGGCATACGGAAAGCGCACCAGATATGCGCCGAGCACGCCCGCGATGGCGCCGCTGGCGCCCAGCACCGGCACCGTTGAATCCGCATTGAGCGCGATATAGGCAACCGAGGCGATGATCCCACACAGCAGGTAGAAGATCAAAAAGCGCACCGGCCCCATGATGTCCTCGATGTTGTTGCCGAAAATCCACAGGTACAGCATGTTGCCGAAGAGGTGGACGGGACCGCCATGCAGGAACAGCGAGGTGAATAACGTGATCCATGACCCGCTTGCCAGAATGGCATCCAGGCTCCGGTGCTCCAAGAATCTGGCCGGAATGAGCGCCGCGTGATTGACTAACTTGTCAAGCGCCTGCGGGCCGCTCTCCGCCTGCACCGCCAGCATGTAGAGGAACACGAGGGTGTTCAGCACGATCAACGAGACCGTGACCAGCGGGAAATTGCGGGTTGGATTGATGTCCCGAAAGGGCAGCATTCGGTTACCTCGGGGGGGTGGGCTTCGGCGCAAAGGTCTGCTCGTCGAGCTTCTCCAATTCGCCGTTCTCGTCCCGAGCGGCATACAGGCGCACGATAGCCGTGTCGGTGGGTTTGCGCTGGAAGCGCTGCTCGGGTATATCGTCTCCCGTATTGAAGGTCTTGTTGACCAGCGTCAGCGGTTCGGAACCTGCCGGATTTTCCAGCTCGATTTTAATGTAGACCGTGGTATCATCCGGATTGAGATTCACCGCCTTGCCGGGACGATACACTTCATCGATCGGGGGCGGGGGCAGCGCCGGACCGGTCGAAATCACCAGGGTGATCTTCGCCTTGCGATTGACCTGCGCGCCGGCCAGGGGATCGGTGCGAATGATGAATCCCCTCGGCGCCGTATCCGATGCTTCCTTCATCTCCACGAAAACGAGCTTCTTCTCGTCGTCGGTGGCGGCCTCCCGGATGCGGTCTTTGGCGCGATTGATGGACATCAGACCGACATCCGGCATCTGGAATATCGCCGGATCGCTCACCCAGTAGAAGACGGGAGTGTTCGGATCGATTTCAGTACCCTCCGCCGGGTCCTGTCGGCAGACGACGCCTCTTTCAGATGTCGAGTTCGGATCAATTTTTCGCTGGGCGATGAGGTGGCGGGTGGCCAGCACGCTTTTCGCATTCGCCTCGTCCAGCCCGATTAATCCGGGCATCACCATCTTCGGCGGCGGCGGGGACTGCTTGTTGCCGTATATCCAGAAGGCGCCGTAGGTGACCGCGGCCGCCAGGATGACGAAGAGAATTGCGATGATCCAGCCGCCAGCCCCACCCCGGCGCGGCAGCTCCACCTCATCGGACGGCGCCGCGGTGGGCTGCCGATACGGCTGCTCGTGGGCGGCATTCAGCGGTTTGCGGTAGACGATGGTCGATTCCGAGGCCGGCGGCGCGGGGATGACCACCGTCTCCTCCTGCGCGAGGTGGTTGATGAGCTGTGTCAGCGCGTTCTTTACCTCCGCCGCCGTCTGGAAGCGCGCGGCGGGCTCCTTCTGCAGGCAGCGCAGGATGAGCGCCTCTACCGGGGCTGGTATCTCCGGGCGCAGGTTGCGCGGATGCGGCGCCGGCTCGTAAATCTGCTTGTGCGCCACCGACATCGAATTCTCGCCCTCGAACACCGTGCGGCCCGTGAGCATCTCGAAGAGGACGCAGCCCAGCGCGTAGAGATCGGAGGATGGCGTGGTGACGTCGCCGCGCGCCTGCTCCGGCGACAGGTAATGCACGGAGCCGATGATGACTCCGGTGTCCTCCGAATCGGACACCACCTTGGCGATGCCGAAATCGGTGACTTTGACCTTGCCTTCGCGGTTCAGCAGAATGTTGTGCGGCTTGATGTCGCGGTGCACCAGGCCTTTCCCGTGCGCGGTTTCCAGCGCGGCGGCGATCTGCCGCCCGATCTCCAGCGCGGTGAGCACCGGCAGCGGGCCTTCACGGCGAATGCGCTGCTTGAGGTCGGTGCCTTCCACGAATTCCATCACGATGTAGTAAGAGCCGTTGGCGCTGCCGGTGTCGTAGACGCTGGCGATGTTCTCATGCGAGAGGCGCGCGGCAGCCTGCGCTTCGTTGCGGAATCGCTCGATGAACTTGGGATCGGAGGTGAATTGCTCGCGCATCAGCTTGATGGCGACGATGCGGTTCAGCAGCAGGTCGCGGGCGCGGTAGGTGACCGCCATCCCGCCTTCGCCGACCTTGCTCTCCAGGGCATATCGGTCGTTGAGAATCCGTTCCGTCATGGGCGCTTCTTTCGGTGGATACGTCATCTGAGAGGATACCCTCCGTCATTCCTGGTGTCAAGAAAGCGACGGCCAGGATTTTTAGTTTATGGTTTATGGTTTATAGTTGTAGTGGTCGTTCATGATGTATCTTGAATTGATGATTATGCGCTCGGTCCGGTGGTTGAGTAGGCAAGAAAGCTTTTTCGCATCTTTCCATTGCTATCAAGCCGTATCGAAACCACCTCACCGATAGCGCCCGTTCATGCAAGGTTTATCTGTTAGCGCGATGGTTTCGATACGGCGCGGGAGCTGCGGAAAGAATTGGGAGGCTCACCTGCCTACTCAACCACCGAACCGGGTGCAGATGCATCAGTCCAATATACATCGAGATGTACTACTACATAGAGTTTTTGGACTCCCGAAGCACAAGTGTCTCGCCATTCCTCGGCACAGGAAAACGGTTCCCGCTCCCTTCAGTGATGAAACACTGAAGGGCAATTTGCAGATTTCATACGAACATCTCTTGCATCTGCCGGCATGCTTTGTTATAATATCGCGCCGTAGCCTGCGATATTCGTTTGAAGGAGTGAGACTGTGCCCAATACCAAGTCGTCCAAGAAAGATTTACTCATCAACCGGCGGAATCGGTTGCGCAACCAGTCGGTGAAGTCCCGGCTGAAGACCCTGCGCACCAAAGCGATGGCGGCCATCACCGCCGACGCCGCCGCCGGTGAGAACGCGGTGAAAGCAGCGCTGAAGGCCTTCGACAGCGCCGCCACCAAGGGCGTCATCCACAAAAACACGGCCGCCCGGCGGAAATCCCGCCTGATGAAGCGGCTGAACGCGGCTTCGGCCCAGGGATAACGGATTCTTCTGCCGAGTATCGACGGCTACTGATGGGGTGTTCCCAGCGGATGGGAACACCCCATTTTTTTTCTTTGGAAGGTTGGAAGAATGGACCGAGGGGGACTGTCTCGCATTTTCCCCCTGTATCCCTATCTCATCCCCGACCCTGCACCTGTCCTGCAAAACCTGAGCGCCCTCGCCTTCGGCAGGAAACGGTACTCCGTTCGTTAAAATGCGTGACTGTACCCCAGGTGATCACCTATAGACGCAAGCCCGGGGTACAGTCACTTATTTTCCAGCTAGATATGGTGACTGTCAGGTTAATCCCACCTGATCCTGACTCGAAAACACATCCGGGACACGGGCGGGAAAATAAATGACAGTCCCCCTCGAGCCGTGACAGTTTCCCTCGAGCCAACAATCACACCTCCGGCGACTTCGCCTCTTCCTGCAGCTGCGCCGCAAACTGATCCAACGGCATCGCCCCCAGGTCGCCTTCCTTGCGCGCGCGGACGCCGACGGTGCGCGCCTCCGCCTCTTTATCGCCGACCACCAGCATATACGGCACCTTCTGCACCTGCGCCTCGCGGATTTTATAACGCATCGACTCGTTGCGGCCGTCCACGTTTACGCGGGCGGGCTGCAGCGCGCGGGACACCTCCTCCGCGTAATCCTGGTGCCGCTCGGCGATGGGGATCACCACCGCCTGCACCGGCGCCAGCCACACGGGGAAGGCGCCGGCGTAATGCTCGATGAGCAGGCCGACGAAACGCTCCAGTGAGCCGAAAGGCGCGCGGTGGATCATCACCGGGCGGTGCGGCTGGCCATCCTCGCCGATGTATTCGAGATGGAAGCGCTCCGGCAGGTTGTAGTCCACCTGCACGGTGCCGAGCTGCCACTCGCGCCCGATGGAGTCGCGCACCAGGAAATCCAGCTTCGGCCCGTAAAACGCTGCCTCGCCCTCCGCCACCGTGTAGTCCATATTCAGGTCCCGCACGGCCTTCAGGAGAGCTGCCTGCGCCTTGTCCCAGTTTTCCGGCTCGCCCACGTATTTGTCGCTCGACGGATCGCGCAGCGACACGCGCACCCGGTAATTCGTCAACCCCAGCGTCTGCAGTACGAAGACGGTCAGGTCCACCGTGCTCTTGAACTCCGCGTCGAGCTGCTCCGGCGTGAGGAACAGGTGGGCGTCGTCCTGGGTGAAGCCGCGCACGCGCGTCAGCCCGCCCAGCTCGCCGCTCTGCTCGAAACGGTACACCGTGCCGAACTCCGCCAGCCGCAGCGGCAGGTCGCGATAGCTGCGCATCTCCGACTTGTAGATGATGATATGGTGCGGGCAATTCATCGGCTTCAGCAGGTAGCCTTCCTCCTGCCCCGCGCCCACCCCCTGCTCCTCGCCGAAGATGATGGGCGGGAACTGGCTTTCCTTGTAATACGGGTAGTGCCCGGAGGTGCGGTACAGATCGAGCTTGCCGATGTGCGGCGTATAGACCGGCTGATAGCCGCGCTTGATCAGCTCGCCCTTCAGGAAGGTCTCCAGCGCGCCGCGCACGATGGCGCCCCTGGGCAACCACAGCGGCAGACCCGCGCCAACCTCCGGCGAGATCATGAACAAGCCCAGCTCGCGTCCCAGCCGGCGGTGGTCTCGGCGTTTCGCCTCTTCCCGCAGTTCCAGGAAGCAGTCCAGCTCCTCCTTCGTCGCGAAGGCGGTGCCGTAGACGCGCTGCAGCATGGGCCGCTTCTCATCGCCTCGCCAGTACGCCCCGGCCACCGAGAGCAGCTTGAACGCGACCAGTCGGCCCGTGCTCGGCACGTGCGGCCCGCGGCAGAGGTCGAAGAACTCGCCCTGGCGATAGACCGTCACCTCCGGCTGCGGAATCTCCTCCAGCACCTCGGTTTTGAACGGGTTGCCCATCTCGCGGTAGGTGACGATGCATTCCTCGCGGCTCACCTCTTCGCGCGACACGGGCAGGTTCTGCCTGACGAGCTTCCGCATCTCCTCCTCGATCTTTTCCAGGTCCTCGTCGGTGAATGGGCGCACGGTGGCGAAGTCGTAGTAGAACCCGTTCTCGATGGCCGGGCCGATGGTCGGCCTAGCCTCCGGAAACAGCCGCAGCACCGCCTGCGCCATCAGGTGGGCGGTCGAGTGGCGCAGGATCTCCAGCCCCACCGGGTCCTCCCCCGTGATGATCTCGATATCCCGCCCGGCCGGCAGCGCCGCGGTCAGGTCCACATAGTCCTCCCCGACCTTCGCCGCCACCGCCGCCTTCGCCAGTTCCTTGTGATATTGCTTCAGCCAGGACAGCATCGAGCGCGACGCGTCTTCGTTTTCGCTCACTTTCACCCGTTCACTCATTACGATCTCCTCCGTTCAGTTGATGACAAAAGACCCTCCCCCGCATCCGGGAGAGGGTCTGACAGGCGTGTGGAAGTTCCCGGATGCAGCTATCGCCTCCGGGTAGTCGTCACGTACTCAGCCTCAACATGCATTGACATAAGCATTGCCGGAAAGTATAAGACCTTTATCGGCAGGTGTCAATTTACTCTTCGGCGGATCGATAGTAGCTCTGTCCGGAAGGCGACACGGCGGCGGTCGTTACGCGAGACCGTCGCCGGCCCCACGCGGTCATGGGACCACCAGCATATACGCGAACTATGGCGCCCGAAGTCGAGAGACCCCGGCCTTATCCACGGGAGATGGGCCGTGGATCGCATCAATAATCCCCCTAGTGGGAGTATGGTGATGATGAACAAGACCGGGGAGTCGTATCCCCTATAGTAGCTGGGAAGCCGCCGAACAACGCCGGAGGTGCAACTCCCCCGGTCGCGGAGGCGGGGGAGCCAAGGGGGGTACCTAAATGGGAAAAGGGACCATCCGCCCCGGCGTCGAACTCATCACCCGACAATCACCCGCCCAGGAGGTGCCTCGTGGCAGAGCGTCTGGCCTATATCAATGGCGACTGGTTTCCGGAAGCGGAGGCTAAGATATCCATCTTCGACTCGTCAGTGATGGTCGGCGACTGCGTGACCGAATCTACGCGGACCTTCGCGCAGAAGCCGTTCAAGCTGCGCGCGCACATCGACCGGCTGTATAAATCGTTGAAGGTCTGCCGCTATCCACAGGAGATGACGCCGGATGAGATGGAGGCGGTCACGCTGGAGGTGTTCCGGCGCAACCTGCCGGCGTACGGGCCGAACGACGACTGCTGGATCGTGCACAACATCTCGCGCGGCGGCTTCCACACGTCGGGCGACCAGTCGAAGCGCCGGGCGTGGACGCTGATGATCTTCACGCTGCCGATGGACTTGCGCTACTGGGCGCACTTTTACCTGCACGGCTGCCACGCCGTCACCCCGCCCACCCGCATGATGCCCGCGCAGAGCCTCGATCCGAAGATCAAAAACCGCAGTCGCATGTCCTACACGCTGGCCGAGCTGGAGGTGAAGCTGGTGGACCCCGACGCGCAGGGCATCCTGCTCGATGCCGACGGCTACCTGACCGAAAACAAGGGCGGCAACTTCTTCCTGGTGTCGGAGGACGTGCTGAAGACGCCGCGCACGGTGCAGGCGCTGGCCGGCATCACCCGCGAGACCACGCTGGAGATCGCCCGGCGCCTGGGCATCCCCACCGAGGTATGCGACCTGCAGCCCTACGATGTCTACACCGCGGAGGAAGCCTTCTTCACCAGCACGCCCTACTGCATGATGCCCGCGACGAAGTTCAACGGCCTGCCGGTGGGCGACGGGAAGGTCGGCTCGGTCACCCGGCAGTTGCTGCAAGGCTGGTCCGACCTGACCGGCGTAGATATCGTGGAACAGGCCCTCTGCCAGCTTTCGCCGGAGGAGCGGGTGGCGCTGGAACGGAGGACATAAAGCCTGTTCTCGTCTAAGAATAAAGGCTCAGCTCGTAGTAGGCCCGTCAGGGTCGT
>Ga0315284_10011523_pt1 | contig 12605 bp, 12 predicted proteins | sample YL17G09_16_MG_FD_203696 | JGI IMG/M metagenome (GOLD analysis project Ga0315284, IMG submission 203696) | Sediment microbial communities from Yellowstone Lake, YNP, Wyoming, USA - YL17G09_16 | ecosystem: Environmental > Aquatic > Freshwater > Lake > Sediment | place: USA: Wyoming | collected... | reverse complement strand
AAAATCTGCTGAGACTCTTCAACCGCATTGATTGGAGCCATTGAAATTTTGAGATGATCAACTTCATGACATTTTTCCTACCGGGGCGATTGCTACAGCCGTTGCTGAAGCCGGTGATCAGACTATTTCTGGGTGTTGTTGCCATTCCTTTTTTTCGTCTTTTCGTCCGCCGAGTCGTCAAGGTTCAAGAGATAAACCAGGAACTCGAAAAAGACCTCGAGCAGTGGTTTCGTGGTGCGTTGTTGTTATTAATCGCCACGAAAAATATGGAAGAATCCCTGTTCAGTTGGGTGACGCAGGAAACACTCGACGGGCCGCTTTTCTTGGCCGGGCGATTGCTCTTGGCCATCAGTGTGGTCGAGGGCATGCCCGACCAGTCTTTGTTTGCTTTGATTCATCCTGGACCGCAGCCGCCGAAATTCAAACAAAAACAAATTGTTTGGAGTTTGATCTGCTACATCCCACAACTGTTCAAAGGAATCATTTGCCAACACCTAAACCGATCATCACCGGTCTTCGCTATTCTGGCGGTCTTGGTTGCTGGAAAGATGGGTTGGATCTGCTATGGAATCGCGTTGGCTCAGTATCTGTTGATCGGCCTTGTCACTTCCCGAGACAAGGCCTTGAATGTCCTTCAAAGATTTGATGCGGCGGTTGATGGACAACGTCAACGACTGGAATCTGAACTGAAACGTCAAACGGAATCTCGAAAACTCAGAGAGGCAGGGACGCACGAAGGCGAGGTGTAGGGTCTACACGCACGTGTCGTCTCTCCGATGCGGATCGTAGTGCCCTCTCGATCCTGATCCGGTCGACTCTCGGTCACGTGTGGAAAACGGCGGAGGATTGACCGCGTTCCAGTCCCTCTGGAATTTTTCTGAAATTTCGTACACGCTGCCGCGACAGGAGCAAGAGGATCTGGCTCAACCCGTTTCTGCGTCTCAGCAATATGCGGGAATTGCCACGTTTCGCTGCATTCCTTTCGGAACCGATCGGTTCCGATGTGGCGATCCTTGGCATTCCGTATGACGGGTCAGTGTCATACCGCAGCGGGACTCGGTTTGGACTCCGAGCAATTCGGGCACAATCGTTGTTTCTGTGGGGCTACAACAACGCGCAAAACGTCGCGTCCTTGACCCAGCTGAAGATCGTTGATTTGGGGGACGTCGCTGTGGTGCCTCCGGATATTCGGGCGACTCACCGCGCCATTGAACTTGCCGCTACTGCGTGCCCATGCCAAGCAATACGGTCTGCCGCCGTGATTCACTTCGATGCTCATCCGGACACTTGGGACAGCGAGTATTCTGGTCAGCCCGACAGTCAGGGCACTTCCTTATCAACGCGTCAGAGAGGAAGGGTTGATTGATACTTAGGTCTCTGTGCAACTCGGGATTCGCGGTCCGACGGCTGGTCCACAGGATTACACGAAGGCTCTGAAACTCGGGGCACGAATGATGACGCGAGAGGAGTTGCATCGCCGCGACTTTCAGGACGTCCTGCAGGAGATCCATGCAATCGTTGGAGGCCGAAGGACCTACATCATGCTCGATATTGATGTCATCGATCCGGCCTTTGCGCCAAGTACGGGAACATCGGAAATCGAAGGGCTTTCTAAATATGACAGCTCCAATGGATTCGCGGTCTGCGTGGGCTGAACTGGATTGGATTTGATCTGGTCGAGGTCTCTCCGCCATTTGATCGCTCGGACATCACCGCGATCCTCGCCGCCAATCGGCCATTTGAATTTCTTTGATTGTTAGTCGCCTAGGCTTGATCCCTTTTTAAATTGATCGCCGGCCCGAGTGACGTGTGTTTTGGGATCGATCATCAACGCTAGTCGGCCAGAGTCCACAGCTTGGTGATTTCTAGGCCCCGTCCCGAATGTGTCATCGTCATTGCAGTCGGACGTTTTTTCGAGCAGACTCAAAAAACTTATTGGCGAACGAGACGTTTTTCATCTGCGCACCAAGGGTCCTTTCCATGAATTCCAGATGTATTCACCATTGGTGTCAATTGCCTTTGATCATGCTTGCCGTTTTGCTCATGTCGCAGGCCGTGACAGCGGCGTTCAGACCCAACGTGGTTGTCATTCTCGCAGACGACATGGGATTTTCGGACTTGGGTTGTTATGGCGGCGAAATCGAGACACCCAATTTGGATCGACTCGCAGCAAACGGTCTGCGGTTCACTCAATTTTACAATACGGCGCGGTGTTGTCCGACCAGAGCGAGTTTGTTGACCGGGCTCTATCCACATCAAGTCGGTGTCGGACACATGACGCGAGACATGGGTCTGGATGGATATCGAGGAGATTTGAACAAAACAGGGATTACGATTGCCGAAGCTTTGCGCCCCGCCGGCTACAGAAACTACATGCTCGGCAAATGGCATGTCACCCGTCACTCACAGCCCAACGGTCTAAAACATAACTGGCCAAGGCAACGCGGTTTCGACCGATTTTATGGCACGATCACAGGCGCAGGGTCCTACTTTGATCCGGGTACGCTGACACGTGATGACGAGATGATTTCGCCATTAGCGGATAAGGAATACTCTCCGGAAACCTATTACTACACAGATGCTCTCAGCGATCACGCTGTCCGCTTTGTTTCGGAGCACGTCCGTGATCACTCGGAAAAACCCTTCTTTTTATATTTAGCCTACACCGCGGCCCATTGGCCATTACACGCTCTCGCGGTCGACATCGAAAAGCAGAAAGGAAAATACGATGCGGGTTACGATGCGATTCGAAGCACACGGTTTGAAAAATCCAAAGCGCTCGGTGTGATCGATCCGCGATGGAGTCTGACACCAACAAAAGGTGTTTGGTCAGAGGTAGAGCACAAACAGTGGGAATTACGCGGGATGGAAGTGTATGCCGCGATGATCGATTCCATGGATCAGGGAATTGGTCGTCTCGTTGATGAATTAAAACGGTCAGGACAGTTCGATAACACCTTGATTCTGTTTCTTCAGGACAATGGTGGCTGCGCCGAAGACAATGGCCGTTCTGCAACAACCGTTCGCGGCGAAAAACCAATTCTTCCTACAATTCCCAGGACCGAGGTCCTGACCGTCGTGACACCGAAACAGACGCGAGATGGATGGCCCACACTGACGGGGCCGACAAACATGCCGGGTCCGAGAGACACGTATATGGCCTATGGTGATGCTTGGGCAAACGTCAGCAATACCCCTTTTCGGGAATACAAGCACTGGGTCCATGAGGGGGGGATTTCCACGCCCCTGATTGCGCATTGGCCCGATCGGATCCACGACACGGGTGCGCTCCGGCATCAGCCGGGCCACGTCATCGACATCATGGCCACGGCCATCGACATTGCCGGTGCGACATACCCTAACACGTACCAAGGACATCCCATCCGATCACTGGAAGGCCGCAGTTTAGTCAGCGCTTTCGACAGCAAACCGATCGACCGTGACGCACTCTTTTGGGAACATGAGGGGAGTCGTGCACTGCGAGTCAGCCAGTGGAAAATTGTCGCGAAAGGGCCGTCCGCGCCGTGGGAGTTGTACGACCTTGAGGCGGATCGAACGGAAACACACGATCTTGCGTCCTCCGATTCAGATCGCGTGAAATTGATGGTCAGGAAATGGGAGACGATCGCTCAACGAACCGGCGCGATCCCGTGGATTTGGACACCGCAGTACGAACAACCTGTTGAATAAGGTCTTGAGGCGGGGCGAGGTTCCCGCTAGGCCGCGATCAACAAGCGACTCGGGCTGCGTCGATTTCAAGAGGCGGAGAGGTGCACTGCTGGAGCGGCCGTTTGGTAGGCAATCCGAGTAAATCAGGGGAGGAATGCGTTTCATGGTTTCGGCAGATGCGGCGGAGCGAATTTTATTTTTTCGACAAAACGGGCCACTTGTCGCGTTTGAGGATCCAATCGGCCGGTGCAATTCGAAATTGCTTTAACGACATAATGGTAATGCGTCTCAAAGTCGGCATCAATTTCGACCTCAACATCTTTCGTAAGCGGGTTTCCCGGACGGCCAATGATTCGCAGAATTTCCTGATTCAGGCGTACGAATGCCGCATCGTCAGTACCCAGATTTTTCGAACCGAGCGTCAGTTGCGTCAACAAACCCTCGCGGTCCGAACGAAGCCCAACTTTGATTTCCGGCAGGTTCAGTTCTAACGACTGTGTCGAACCGGGAGCAGCAATTGGCAAATTGATGTCGAAGTTTCCTTCGGGAGCGGTGATCTTCAAATTCAGCATGAAGAAGATCAATAGCAGAAAGACAATGTCGATCATGGGGGCCATGGGAATATCGACTTTTGATGGCGAACTGATTTTGGCGAGCTTCATCCACATTCCCTTTCATTCGGCCGTGCTAATTGGACTCGAGGGAAATTCATCTGTCGACGGATGTGGCACGCAACGAATACTTCGTAAATCCCGTCATCTGACACTTCTTAATCAACTCCTGTACCAGACCGGAAGGGACTTCCGCATCCGCTCGAATTAACACGGTTGTCTCAGCCAAGGCTTGTTTGCCGTGAGTCTTTTCAATGACGCGTCTCTCCGATTCAAGATCCGGACTAATGTCATCGACCTCAATGTTCCTTTCGTTGTAAAAAATCGTTGGCGTGCGATGGATGATCGTGCCATCGATTCTTCTATTAAAACCCAGATTCAGGACGAGTTCGTGTTCGGGTTTCACTTCGGGAGGCTTGGCGAGAATATCGAGGGGAAGCTTGATTCGCTCATCCGCCTTGGTGTTTTCAAAATTGATCGCGATCATAAAGAATGTCAGTAACTGAAACACCACGTCGATCATCGGTGTCATATCGAGTTCGACGTGAGTCATGTCCATCTTGCGAGGCTTCACCGGATTTCTCCAACTTGAAAAACGCAATTCATCATCACTACGAACGATTACTGCGCGGAGTCACCGGCAAACTTGGTGCCCGACGGTTTGCCGATACCTTGAAAGTTCTTCATCAGGTTCGTCGCAACAAACCCACTCTCCATCAGAAATCGAGACAGGCGATTTCTGTAAAGGGTGTAAAAGATGATCGCGGGTATGGCAACAACCAATCCTTCGAGTGTTGTGAATAGTGCCGTCGCGATGCCATCGGCCAAGTCTGACGGTTTTGGTGACGTGATCGAGGTCGCAATCACCTGAAAGCTCAAAACCATTCCTTGAACGGTTCCCAGTAGACCCAGCATGGGGGCGATCGAGCCGATCAGAGACAAATAGCCGATCTTGTGTTCCATCGCCATCGTTTCGTCTTCCGCCACTTCCATCATTCCCGCTTCAGCCTCCTCGTATCCACGCGACAATCGTTCCATCCCCGCCGTCAGTACTCGACCGATGAACGAGTCGTTTTGTCGGGCAGATTCGTAGGCCCCTTGATAATCCTTGGACTGCAATCGCTGTTCAAATTCCTCAACAAATGATCCCGGCAAGTAATTGTCTCGGCGCAATTGCAGGCCAATCATCATGATGATTGAGACCATCACAAAGGACACAAGCATGATCAGAAATCCAAAGATCCCAGACGCACGAATCATCCAGCCGAGAAATGACTCCATCGGTTTTGTGGGATTGGTTTCGCTGCCAGATCCCGGATTTATTTCTGAACCACTGTCGTCAGACGTTCCCGACGCAGTCGAGTTGATGGTGTCTTGGCCGATACTGACCGACCAAGAACAGGCTATGACGGTGAACGCTAGCAATAGAGTCAAAACCGGACAGCAGTCGCCGAGTCGATGGGTGCGCTTCAATTCGATCCTCCTCACTGTGTTTTTTCTCCAGAACTGGCGACTCTCATGGAGTCGAACGCTCTCAGGAATTGGGAAACGAGTCATCATTGCAGCGTTTGCCGAAAATAGGCAAACCGCAGGGATTCTAAAGCCACAACCGATCTCTGGCTAGCAGGCCACTAGTTGGTGGGACTGGTCTCAGCCAATTTCTTTCGCCAAACGCTATTCGGATACTTTTGAACAAGTTTCATTTCTGTATCAGTGGCACGATCTGGCAGTTGCACGAGTTTCCAAACTTTGCTGAGGTTGAATAGGGCCTCCGCATGAAAGTCCGCCTCTTGAGGGAATAAGATATCCACGTGTAAGTAGGCGAGTGCAGCCTCTTTGCCTCGTCCCAACGTTTGCAATGCATTCCCCTGAAGACAATAGGCCTCGGCTTGGATTGGCCCGTCGTCTGCGGGAGCGTTGTCGGTGATCACTTCCAAGATGTTTAACGCTTCTTCGCAGCGTGCCATGACAATCAGCGTGCGAGACTGTCCTAGTAACGCCTCGTATTTGCGAGATTGTTCGATCGTGGAATCAGTTGCCGCCGTCGCAGCGGCGGCGGCAAATTCTTGGATCGCATCGTCCAGCTTTTTGTCAGCGACTAAAATGCGGGCCAAAAATATTTTGGCGAGCAACTTGTATTCGTTCCACGGTGCTTCGGCGACGATGTCAAAGGATTCCTTGGCGCTGGCGAGATCGCCTCGTGCAAGTTGAATCTGACCCAAGAGTCCGACGGACTCGAAATAGCGAACGTGGTTAGGGCTCGATTTCTGAATAGCCAGCAACGTGTGAATTGCCTCTTGCTGCTTGTCCGGATCAAACAAGGCTAGTCGTGCTGTGGCTCGGGCGATTGAATAATCGATCTCCGCACGCAATTCATTACTCGGCGTCTTGGTTTCCGCTTTGGATTTGGTATAGCGTTGTAAGGCGGATGCGTACTTGCCTCCAGTCTCGTCAATATTTCCTAACCTCAAATCACCACTCGCGCCGTCCCATTCGATGGCGGAGATGTCGTTGGCCTGAACGGCTTCCGATTCGCCAACCGATTTCTTGACGGTGAATCCCGTCTGGGACATTCCTGTAATTGTGCCCCCCAATTTTTTCCCGTTGCTCTTGCGTGTCACCGTATCAACGGCTGACAACTGCGAGGCGAAGAGCATCACCGTGACGACACCAGAAATAAACGGATCTCTTTGCATAGCAGCAATATTTTCTTCTTGGTCATCCGGCCGGATGATCTGTGCCACCGGTATTCAACGAACCGAGACAGCCCCATCCAATCAATCGGCCGACAACTTAGGGAAGGCGGTCGGAGGCTCCCCAGTAATTTTGGGCATCGATCGCGATCAATTCGTGAAACGATCGGACGACTACTTCGCGTCCGTAATCCAACCCCTCGAACAGTTCGGAATCGACTCCATCAACCGGCCCCTTGGCATGAAGCATGATTCTAACCTCGTCAAGATCCTCCGCTGTTTGGCCAGAATCATGACGAAATTTGATGGCCAGAGTCCCGCGTTCGGCAGGTAGGGGAAACTCCCATCGGCCTTTGTAGCCTTGACTATCAGCATCCCAGACAGCCAACGGCACAGGTTGCCATAACCGAAAGAAGGACCAATCGCCAGTCGTCACCCAGACCGTTCCTTGCGGAATACGGTTGACGTAGCGGATCGACCAGCGTTTTGGCGAGAGGCGGCGTTCAGTTCCTGGTGTCACTCGCCGAATGGCATCTAAGGCGGTTACAAATCCGTCACGAATGGTCTCATATCTCGGATATCGCTCTCCCTGATGCCCAAGCCATCCGTATGCAAATCCGCACGATGTCAGTCGCACGGCGCGGTCACCCATAACGTTCTCGAGTTGTCGATCATGGCCAGGAGTATCATCCGCGACGGTCTGCCATGAACCGAACCATTCCGCACCGAGAGATTCTCTCAAGGCCGTTGGATCGACTTCGAATTGCTCAAGGGAATCGACAAAGTCCACGCCCAACCAACATTCAATCAGCGGTGGATGGGCATAGTCTGGCGGTGTCAGGTGCGAACTACCGCTGACGAAACCGTAACGTACGGGAAGAGTTGTTGGCATACAGATCCTTGTCACAGGGGATCGCGAACAGCCACACGCTGTTGCCACGGCTTGGAATCCAACAAGGCTAAACAACAAGGCAGCGGTCGTTGAACGGGTCGAAAAAAATATCTTGTGTGTGTTGGTTCACTCTACTGGATATCCCGAGTGGTTTCCAGAATCGATTTTCTTGGACGACGAAAACATGTGTTGACATCTGCCGCGGAACGCGGCAAGCAGCCGACACATTCCGCAACCCCATTTAAAAAAGGCCTCGGAATTCAGTCCAAAAACACAAATTCGTTCGTTAGCAGCAATCCGTGTATGAAGTGTTTCCATTCCGCAGGTGACGGCTGATGCCCCAAAAATTCTTCCGAAAATCGCAATTCTTCGCCTGACGGAGAGCGGGCGAAGAGTATCCGATAGAGTCGTCTCACGCGGGACAATTTCTCGGATTCACTATTCAGGTCGAATCGTTGCGACACCAATTCGCCAACGGTTTCGGTGAGCGAGCCATTCATCAAAAAAAGAGCCTGCGGTGAGATTGTTGTGGTCTCTCGAGACGAACTCGTTGCCGCGGAACTGGGAAAGTCAAAGGCACTCAAAAGACTCGGCGGATTGGCTCGGTCGAGGAAGGCGTAAACGGTCCTTCGGAAATGGACTGTCCCGTCGAGAATCGGAATCGGCGGTCCTCCGATCCGATCGTCTAATCGATCGGTCACAAATAAAAGGGCATCGCGCGTCTCTTCGAAATCAAGGCGTTGGCGATTGAAATGAGAAAGCCAGTAGTTTTCCACATCGTCATCGAACGGAGCATTTGGCTCGCTTGATTGCTGGTAGACGCTGGTCGTCATCAGAATTCGGTGGAGACGCTTGAGTGACCAGCGATTGGAAAGGGTCGTGTTCGTCGGAGTCCCTGCGGGGGGCGACAATCCCCGGTCGCCGAGATGTTCTGGCCCTGCGTCCACCCCGGCGATCACATCCCTGTCGACAGTGGAAATTCTCTTGCCGACGAACTCTTGGCTCAACCAATCCAAAAGTTCGGGATGAGTCGGCGGTTCACCTCGTAATCCGAAATCACCGGGTGTGCGCACCAAGCCCGTGCCGAAGTGATTTTGCCAAACGCGATTCACCATGAATCGGGACGTCAACGGATTCGCAGAATCGACAATGGCATGAGCCAACTCAAGCCGACCGCTACCACTCGTAAACGGCTTCCGCGTATCCCCCGCAAGAACCGACAAAAATTGCCTGGGAATGGCGACTCCGAGGCGATTCGGATTCCCCCGAATGAAGATCGAGGGGTCAAACAAGACACTATCCTGAAGAACCATCGCTCGTGGGGGGGCTCCGGGACCGTTGATAAGCCACTGTTCGACCTCCGCCAGATGTTTCTTGAATTCGCCCTGAGCAGCACGATCCGGGAAGAGCGATACGAATCCCCAACCGGCAAACATCGGTGGCACCGTTGCGGGAGATGACTCTCCATACAACTCCAGACGCAATTCTTCTGCGTCAGCATCCTCGAGCCGTTCTGGAGTCTGGCGTTTCAGGATCAGCGATTCTTGAATTTTTGACTGCCATGTTTCATGAATCGATTTCAGTAAGTCGCCATATCGCTGGGCGACATCGATGAGCGTTTGTGGCCACGATGGCTGGCTGAGTGCCGTGACAAGCAACGCGTTGAATCGGGTCGTCGAGAGCTGCTCGTTAGAGGCAGATTGTGAAACGGCCCGTTGCATGCACGCGGCCGCCTCCGCCGCAAATCGATCCTCAGGAACGGTGGACAACTCCAGCCAAATCCCCCACACGGGATGAGTCGCTGCAGTCTGATCGACGTCCTCGTGACGAGGTCTCCTTTCACGGCCAGCGAGCGCGTTCAAATAGGCCTGCCATCGGACGATCATGGCCGGATTGATGTCCCCCGGGTCGGCAATCACCATGAAGTCATCCGTGGGAGGTTTTTCATTAGCCGTCTTCGCGGCCAATAGGTAGTCACCGACACGCGTGCGCGCTCCCTCCACAAGAGCGCTGAGCTTCTGCTGGACAAAGTCGTCCACTCCCTGTTGTCGTAACGAAAGTTCAATCGAAAATCGACGATCGGCGGGTGTGTCGCGAGGAGCTGAAATCAAGGGGAGCACCAGCGGTTCGCTGGTGCTCCGAAAGACGCCGTACAGGGAATAATAATCCGCCGTCGGAATCGGGTCATATTTGTGGTCGTGGCAGCGGGCACAGGTCACCGTGAGCCCCAACAAACCACGAGTCACCACGTCAATCCGGTCATCAACGATGTCATGAACATTGCCCATAAATCGGCTGCCGACGGTCAGAAACCCCATCGCCGCTAGGCGGGGGTCGATTTCGTCCAGCGCATTCAAGGAATCTTTTTTCAAAAGATCGGCCGCCAACTGCTCCATCACAAATTGCTCATACGGCTTGTCCTCGTTCAGCGACTTAATGACATAATCGCGATAGGTATAGGCCCAGGGGTAAGCGGTTTCTTCAAAGGGGATAGGACCCTTGGTATCCGCATAGCGGGCCACATCCAACCAATGTCGTCCCCAGCGTTCTCCGTATTTTGGGGAGGCCAACAAGCGATCGATTAACCGATCAAAGGCATCGGGCGTCGGATCCCCTTCAAATGCAGCGACCTCCTCAGGAGTGGGTGGAATTCCCAGCAGATCGAACGTCGCCCGCCGAATTTGTGTGTGTCGCTTCGCCATCGGTGCACGGAGCGATTCGCGATTCGCGCGCCGTGGAAGCGATTGCGAAAGGTGGCGCATTTGCTGCTCGAGCACAAACCGATCGACGGGTGTTCGTGACCACGCGTCGTGGTCACTGGTGGGAATGGCAGGGGCGCGTACCGGTTGAAATGACCAGTGGGCTTTCCACGCCTGCTCAACCGCCGAACCAGAACGCTCTTGTGTCCACGGAAGGCCAAGATCAATCCACTGGATAAGCATGGCAATTTGTTGAGGTGAAAGACGTCCGTTGGGAGGCATCTGAATATCACCTTCGTGGCGTACCACATGAACCAGAAGGCTGCCAGAACCGTCTCGCAGTCGCACCGCATTACCACGGTCTCCTCCCTGGAGAACAGCTTCTCGAGAATCCAGTCGCAGGCCGGACTCGGCCTTCTTTTCTCCATGGCAATTCCAACATTGCGAGGCAAGAACCGGACGGACATGCTTTTCGAAAAGCTCAATTTGCTCAGCGGAAAAAACAGGCTCTTCGGCCGCGTCCGTCTTCCATTCAAAAGCGATCGCCACGCCCCACAAAAATCCGGCACCGATGATTCGTCGGAGAAAGGCCGAATCCTGTCTCACCGACGGACATCCATCTCCCAGCTTGGCGAAAGCCTTCTTGATTACAACAAATAAGTTGCCGGTCTGATTCATGATTCATTGCCTCGTCGGTCATTGGTCGGCGTCTGGCTAGGGTGGAAGTTCCCCATTTCGGTGTTCCGACAGAAAATGAATTCTGCTGCATCATTCGACAGGGGGCAAACATCTCGTACTCGGCCATGGTTGAGACAGGTCGCGGTTTGAAATTTGAAACAGGCCGATTTTAAATGGGCTCAATCGAGGACTGTCTACTGATCAATTCAATACGGAGTCGTTGAATGCGTCGAGCATCTGCGGCAAGGATCGTCAACCGCAATTGCTCCCAGTGGATGGATTCTCCGGCTACGGGCATTTTGCCGATTTGTGAGAATGCAAAACCTCCAATTGTATCAAACCCGTCTCCGCTTTGAAGTCCGTAATCGAAGCGTCGATTCAATTCGTCCAGACGAACGCGTGCATCGACTTCAACGATCATCGGCGAAACTTCGCAGATATCTTCATCTGGCTGACCGCCGTCGACGTCGTACTCATCGGCGATCTCGCCCACAATTTCTTCGAGAATGTCCTCCATCGTCACCAGTCCCGACACACCACCATACTCGTCATTGACGATTGCGATGTGAATCTTTTGTCGCTTCATCAGTTCCAGTAAGGCGGGGATCCCTGTGGTCGGAGGGACGTGAATGGGTTCGCGAATGAGATCCCGAAGGACGGCAATGGGTCCACCGATTTCCCGCGGCTCGAATGCTTTTAAGAGGTCTTTCGCATAGAGAATTCCAAGGATATCATCCGTGGAATCGCCAATCACCGGCATTCGCGAATGTCCGGATTCAATCAACATTAAGCGGGCCTCTTCGAGCGTGCAGTCGGCATGCACACATTCCATTTCTGTGCGAGGAGTCATAATCGCTCCGACATCTTCGTCCTGAATCTGCATCACGCGTGAGATCATCGCCGTTGAGCCAGATTCCAAGACGCCCTCCCGTTCGCCTTCACCGACAACAGATCGAATGTCCTCTTCTAAAACCGACGCATTGTCGGATTGTGGTTCCGCGCGGCCGGCCAAGCGATGTGCGTACCGATCCAGTTGATCGGCGATCCAGAGTGCTGGGCGAAGAATCGTCTGTAACCATTCGATCGCAGGCCAGCAGCGGCAGAGAAACGATTCGGCCGCGATCCGCGCAATCGTCCACGGCAACACATCGGCGGCGAAAAATGTGAGAATCGTGAAGCCGGCATATTGCAGCACAAACTTCCATGCGATTCGCCGAGTCGGATCTCCGTCGGCCACCCGAGGCCATCCAATCCAGATGCATAGCACTGCGGCCAGGACCAGTGTGACGCTGGTTAATAAAAATTCCATGGCGAGTAACGCCGGCCCCTGCTGCTTCAGGATCCGACCGAATCGGTCAGGAAC
>Ga0315284_10011522_pt1 | contig 12605 bp, 12 predicted proteins | sample YL17G09_16_MG_FD_203696 | JGI IMG/M metagenome (GOLD analysis project Ga0315284, IMG submission 203696) | Sediment microbial communities from Yellowstone Lake, YNP, Wyoming, USA - YL17G09_16 | ecosystem: Environmental > Aquatic > Freshwater > Lake > Sediment | place: USA: Wyoming | collected... | reverse complement strand
ACACTACCTGAAATAGTGTTACTACCCTCGAACCTAAAAGAAGTTAATAATGTAAGTGCTGCTACACTACCTGATAAAGTATTATTCCCTCTTATCCTAATAGTAGTTAAAGCGGTCAGGTTACTAATATCCCCTGACAGTGATGCAGCATTAGTACCTGAAGTCCATCCCTCTGTAAGAGTACCTTGATTACCCCATTTTGTAACTGTATTTGCACTAATCCACATATTACTTGAACCACTCGTACACTTAACATATATAGTCCTAGTTGCTCCACTAGTTGGCGACCATGTTGTAGACTCACCTAATGTTCCACCAGCATCAGTATAGAACCTTGCGGCACCGTCTAAGGTAAATGTTGTAGTTGTACTAACCGTAACTGACAGTGTAGATACTCCAGTACCATTGCCAGTTGATGTGAGCCCAAATAATATGCCAGGTGGAGTCACAATATCCGTATAGGTCTCTATAAAATTAGTGGGGTCAACAATGGCTGAAACTTTTCCTGACTTAAAATCTATAAGAGTTTTACCGTCTTCAGTATATAATATATCACCAGATGTGAGATCTTTGAAATAGTTACCTTCTATAACATACACATGTCCATTCGATATGTCGAGATAATATCCGTATGGAGTTAAAAGTAGATTGCTGACTTCCATTAGCGTTTGATTTTACTATAAATAGTATTCAACGCTGTATTTTGTTAATAGATATAATATTTTGTTGAGTTGTAATCACATTCCATTCTGGAAAAATCCGCACCTATTTTATCCGTCCACTTATAGGGTTCATTTATATATATTTTCATTGGTAGAAAAAGATCCTTATCTTGCCATAAAAAATATCTATTTATTTTTCCTTTTTTATTTGTTAGATCATCATCGTCCTCGGCATAAAATTGCATTCTATACTCTTCTCTGATATCATATATTTCATATCCCGCTTCTCTTATCGCAACTGATTGAGATGCTTGTCCTTCCATTTCATTATTTAGATAATCTTTTCTTTTTGAATATGGAATCTCATTATACTTATCATATACTTTTTTTAGACATTCATAACTTACTATACCGCCAGGATATCCTGCGAGCCTAACCTTTTTAAAAAACGCTTCCTCTCTTACTATTCCACAGAGGTATCCACAATTTGGTAACGATTCTAATTTTGTTGCTAGATATTCATCAAAGTTATCTTGGACTATAAGATAATCATCTTCATTAAAAATGTAATAATTATATTCGTTTAAATGTTTAGCAAATACATCGGAAAATGCGGCATAGCTCATTCCGTAATTCTCGCGAATATTGATTTCTATGCGAGTATTCTGAATTCGTTTGGGAATTATGTTTATGGCGTCCGATAAATATTTATAATGCGTTGGTTCAATATTAAAATTAAAAACAATATTAGATAATGAATGGGTGTATTTATGTAGCACCTCTAACTGTGCTTTTAAATAACATAATCTATCATTTGAAAATGCGTTTACATTAAATCTTCTTTCACCAAGATAAAAACTAATTATGTAACAAATTTTTCTTTCCATGTTTTTATTGATATAAATGGTATTTGGATGAATTGTAATCACATTCCATTCTTAAAAATTCTTTTTCAATTCTATCTACCCAATTATATGATTCTCCCAAATATAGATTTACTGGTAAAAATAAGTCTTCATTTTTCCACATAAAATGAATATTTACTCTTCCTATTGGACCTTCTGGATTTAGTTCATCACCACTCCAGAACCTCATTCTATATTCTTCCCTGATATCATATATTTCATACCCTAAATCTCTTATTGCGACTGTTTGAATTGTTTGTCCCTGTTTTTCATTACTAGTGTAATCTTTACCCTTTGAATGTGGAAGTTCATTGTATTTCTCATATACTTCTTTTAGAATCTTGTAACTCGATATCCCTGAAGACATTCCCGCGTGTCTATTTTTCTCAAAATGAGCTATTTCTCTTACTAATCCACATAGATAGCCACAATTTGGTAATGATTCAAATTTATTTACTAGATACTCATCAAAGTTATTTTGGACAATAACATAATCATCTTCATTAAAAATGTAATAATCATATGCATCCATGTTTTTTCTGAAAATATCTGAGAATGCTCCGTAACTCATTCCAATATTCTCTCTTATATTGATTTCAACATTGGTATTTTGGAGTTTTGGTGGGATTAATTTTATTGCTTCAGATAATAAGGAATAGTGTTCGGGCTCGACATTAAATGTAAAAACAATTTTGGATAGTGAGTGTTTATATTTTGCCAGGGCATCTATTTGAGATTTTAAATAACAAAATCTATCAGCCATAGCTGTGTTTATATTATATCTTCTATTCCCAAGATAAAAGTTAACAACATAACAAACTTTTTTTTCTATATTTGTTCGTTCTTTCCATTCTTTCTTTAATATTGACATTATTATTGAATCCACATATACCTGTCCTTTTTTAATATCCTCTCGTTTTCGTCCTTCTTCAACAAATCCCAATTTTCTATATAATTCTATAGCCCTGATATTTGATGATAAAACTTCAAGTGATATTTTGTGTAATTTCTGAGTTTCAAACAAAAATGTTATAAATTTTCGATATGCAATATATGATAGTCCTCTACCTCTCCAATTTTCATATAAATCACATCCGATATATATGTTCCTATTTGTGTGAGAATAATTACTGGTTCTAAAATACCCGATTTTATTGTTATAGTATTCAATGATATAGTAAATGTCTTTAAAATTTTTAAACCATTCTTTGGCTTCATCAAGGCTGAATTTTCTTGAATTGTGCAAATATTCTTCTGCACATGAATTTCTAACTTCAGTAAAAAATTCTAAATCATCTTTAGTCATTATTCTAAATGAAATGATAGGTAGAACTCTTACTATTAGATTATAATATTCATTCAAATCAAAACTATCCATACATCTCACACTATTATAACATTTAGTAATATGTGGAGTTAAACAATTGCCCTTACATTCAATTTTACTATCTATGTAATGAGTATCGGAATAACTATTGATTGAAGCGCGATTATTTTTAAAAAATACAACTTGTGGAACATCTAACGCCGCGGATATGTGATATAATCCAGCATCAACTCCCAAATACAAATCACATTCATTTATTATTGCGCATACCTCTCTAAGTGATGTTTTATTAATAAAGGTTTTATCATAATCATAATGTTTGGGAATTTTTTCTTTACCGACACCAATTAATTTATATCCGTTCCGTTTTAATCTATTTAAAAGTGGAGATAAATAGTTATATTTTAAATCCTTCACTTCTGTTGATGATTCTAAAGAAACTGCGATTTTCTTATAACCTTCAAATTCTGCCAATGCGTTTTTTCCATATTCTATTTCATCATTCGATAGATAAATTTTTGGTTTAGATCTTTTTGGTAATTTAAGATTCATTTGTTTTGCATATAATTCTATTGCGTTACATCCATGTGACACACAAGGCTGAAGATTTATATTGGGGTTCTGATTCTGTGTTATATCTTTCACATATGGATTATTGAAGAATAGTTCTGGTAGAGGTGTACAAACAGTAGTGAGTTCATTTCTTTCTTTAGAAATTGCTTCTATTATGGGTGTTAAACATAATGTATCTCCTATCGAAACAACTGGATAATTTTGATATGTTAACCCGATTTCGAGAGGAGGATATGTTGCAACTAATATGTCGTTATCGGCATATCCATTTTCATAAACTATTTTATAATTAGGATTAATTTCTAATATTTTTTCAATTATTTTATCTTTACCAAACCCTATTTTATCGTCTTTTTCATCCCATAATCTCATATCGTCAATAATTATGGTATGCGTGTTAATTTGATGTTTTTTAATTTGATCTAACTCCTGAATTAAAGGAGTATAATAAACGCCTTTTGCTGTGTCGCCTTCTGAACAATGACCATCTAGCCAAAAAGTTATATTTTGGTTTATATCTTTGATTAGATCATATAGAAGAATGCTTGAGTCACCTTTAATAATATGAACTTTTTTATTGTTCCTAAACCTTTCACAAGATATATCGAAATATTTATCCGATAATTCAATCGAATAAATTTCATTAAAATTTGCATCGAGGGCCTCTTGTATGCCATCACCAATATATGATCCTGTTTCAACAAAAAAAGGATTTAAATATTTTTTAAATAAATTGTTTCTTGTCATTTTTTATATATAAAGCATCTCCCCAAGTTTCACCAGCCCAATATGTTTCCGTTCTTATAAATCTAAAATTCATTAAAAATGAATCTAGTTCCAGTTCTAAGGCTCCGTCTTTATAAAGAAATTCCCTATTTATTTCTGTCATTATATAATCAATGTGTTTTAAAGAATTAACAGCACCTTTAAAAACTTCTAGCTCATATCCTTGTACATCAATATTAATGAAATTATAATCGTCTTTGTTATATTTGATGTCGTCGAGCTTATTTATTTTAACCAATTCCTTACCATTAAATCTAATTCCAGGATATTGAATTAAATGCATTTGTGGTTCTAATATAGAGCTGCTCATTCCTTGATTATCACTTTCCACAAACATTTCAATTTCGCCTTTCATATTACCCAGAGCAATGTTATGTAATTTAATTTTATCTGTTGGCTTAATGTTATTTAAAAGGACGGCAAAATTATTTTTTAATGGTTCAAAAAATATGAGATTTTCTATATCGTGTTTTACATATTCATTATATTCTTGTCCATAATGGGCGCCAATATGAATAACCCCCTTTATTTTAAGATCATATTTGTTAATTATTTCGTCAAAATTCATTACCATTTTATTATGTATTATTTGGTATTTTTATCCATGTATCCGGTACTATATCAGAATAATCACACATATAAATGGCGCCAAACCATTGTTCTGGCGCTATTATAATTTTATCTTGATAATCTGACATCCATGCTCCCCACCAGCTAAAACTACTATTTGCAATAATATGATATTTCATTTTTGACATCAAATATATTGATATATAATCAACCTCATCAATGAATACATGTCTCTCGCCAGCAAAATTATTTCTACACCAATCTATATCATCTGAAAAAACTAATATCTTCAATTCTTTGGGTAACATTGATATAGCATCATTGTAATATTTCATTTTTACCACATCTAATACTAACGAGCCAACATAATCAGTCCTTCGAATATGTAAACTTATATTACCAAACAGACTTTGATATTTATTAACTTCGTTAGTAAATTCCTCAGTTGGATTAAATAATTCTAAAATTTCGTTTTTTCTATGATTAAAATACTTTTCACATTGAAAATAACCCACATATTCATATCCTGATTTATATACAAGCGGTTCATATTTATGTGTATAGGATATTGAATTACATATATTTTCATTCTTATTAAGAAACTTATTTAAAAAATAAAAATAATTTGTGGATTGTTTTCTGTTTCTAAGACTGATTAGTTCATCGATGTTGTCCTGAACATTTAACAAACACAAATCATCGCCGTTGTCTTTTGCAAGCGTCCATATCGATGCTATTTGAAAAAACATATTACCTATGCCACCAATTGGATGTATATATATCATTTCGATAAAATTTTTTCAACTTGCTTATATCGTTCATCAAAATCATCGATAATTTGCTTAACTGGCCAAGCATATTCATCCCCGAAATTATGATATTTGGTTCGATCACTTTTTCGTTTTTCATATGTCATATATCTTCCAATAACATATTCTTTTGATAAAAATTTCATATGAAGCAATTTAATATCTGAGGTCGTATTAATAACGACATTACCAATTGGATCAGCAAAATGAGCGCCAGCTCGGAAATTCATTTCTTTTATATCTATTGGTTTAAAAATAATTGGCTTGGAATATCGATAATCCAAAATACCCATATTAACCTCCTCATATATTTGACCATTAGTTGTTGGAAAATTATCCGAATACATATTATATCCTATCGGAATAATTAAAGTTGCATCAATTTTTTTTAATTGCTCAACAATATCCGGATGATAGATAAATTCATCACAATCACAAACAATAACCCAATCTGCAGTTGATTCCTTCCAATTTCGACTTCTTACTTCAGATAGTGATAATTCATCATATTCGTCATTGGTTTCAAATGCCGTAACTTCTACCCCAGCTTCTCTAGCTATTTTTAATGTGTTATCTGTTGAATGATTATCCCATATATGAACGGTAGCGAATTGCTGATAATGTCTTAAAAAATATGGAAGTATTTTTTCTTCATTATATGTAACCACAAATACATCTATTTTCATACTACCATCCCTTTTTAATACAATCTACAATATATTCTCTTTGATCATTGGTGACCCACCATCCCACGGGAATAGATATTAATCTGGGAGTAATTTGATCGAGATTTGGTAATAACGATTTATATTCTCGGAGAGCACTATGTATATCATTTCTTTCATGTACTTGACTTACCATTATTCCACATTCCTTCATATAATCCATAAAATTCTGTTTCTTATCTACTAATATTGAATAAATCCAAAACGATGATTCCATTCTTGGGTCTCTTTGTAATAATGTTATTCCCGTTATGTTTTTAAGGTTATCATCATAAAATATAGCATTGTTTTTATGAATTCTAATAACATTTTCATCAACTTCTTTTAGGTTTTCCATACCAATCGTAGCGTTGACATCATTCATATGAAATTTATAACCCCATTCTGAAATGTCTGATTCACAACGCATATCGCGTTTATTCGTTGTTCTATCAATGCCATACCATCTTAATAATTTACCCCTATCATATAGATTTTGATATGGTAAAACTAATGCTCCTCCATCTACACTCGTGAGATGTTTAATCGCCTGAAAACTAAATGTACAGATATTCCCGTGGCTTCCGATTGGCTGTCCATTAAATTTACTACCAAAGGCATGGGCACAATCTTCAATCACCGCGGGTTTAAACCCCATATTCTCATATGCTTTATTCTGTATTTCTTTTATTTTATCAAGATCATTTGGATATCCTCCCCAGTGTACTATCATTATGGCTTTAGTAGACGGCGTTATTTTTCTTGTTAGATCGTCCAGATCCATATTTATCGTATTTGGGTCAGTATCAACCCATTTTATTTTTAAATTGTTTGCTAATGAAGGGAAGTTGGTTGCAGTACAACTCATAGCAGGAGATAATATTTCATCACCATTATTAATTCCCTTCCATTTATCAAATGGTTTTTTTAATAGATGAATTGCGAGGTGTTCCGCTGATGTCGCTGAATTTGTTGTTAAAACATAGTCAGTTTTGAATCGTTCTTTTAATTTTGATTCAAATTCGTCCACTTTCGGCCCTTGTCCTATATATCCGGAATCTAATACCTTCCCCACTTCATCTTTTGCGGTTTTGGACATATACACTTTAAATAACGGTATTGTTTGTTTCATTTTAGTATTTTTATACAATATACGGAATAAAATGAAAGTAATCAATATTTATTGTAAAATCAAATTATAAAAAAAATCGTAAGATTAACTGAAGAAGAATTACATAGTAAAATTCAGAAAGTTCTTAATGAACAAGTCCCACCATTAAAATCTGTACCAAATCTTATGTCACAGTTTAATCAGGCAATAACCACCATTCAAAAAATTATGGTGAAATTTGGTTATAAACAACCTGTTACAGGTAAATTAGATGATGCCACAATAATTGGACTTCAAACCATCTTAAATAAATTAAAATCACAGAGAACAAATAACCCAATTCTAACACAGGCAAAACCCCCAACAGTTGCAAAACCACAAATGCAGAACCCACCACCACGAACAGCACCACCAGCACCACCACCACGAACAAATATAAATTAAATAAAAATAATCAACAAAATATTCGATAATTAAAATTTAGATATTATTTCATCTTTAAAGAGCTTTCCAGTCATTGATTGATTATAATCACCTTTTCTTCTTCCTTCCCAATCTGGAATAAATTTAACAATAGTATTTTCATTATATTGCTCTTGCTTACGAATATTTGTTAAAAATATTGTCTTTCTTTTTATATTATTAAATCTCTGAATTAATTTTTCTCTTTCACTCTCCGAATCTGTATTATACATTTCATGATAGCACCAGAGAAAAATGGGTTCATATGATTTACTTATTTCTAATCTCTTTTGATATCTTGTTAATAGAAGTTTCGAATCTAAATTCCTGAGATCGTTATATATCCAATGCACTTCAACATCTCCTAAATGCATAACTGAATAATGTGGAGATGATGACCCTGGTTGCTTTTTATTCTTATTATGTTTTTCCCATGCTAAATTAAGAGGATCCCCAAGGCGCGGTTCTAAAGAAGTATAATAATCATAATTTTCACAAAATTTAATATATTGTTCGTCGTCAGGAAACCAACTTGAAATGAACGGACTTGTATATTCTATAAATGCAATGTGTTTATCAGGATAGAATTCACGATATGTAAACATAGAAACGCATGAATTAGATACTATTGTATATTTTTCCATAATTCGCAATGCCTCTTCTACTTCACCCATAATTATCTGTTTTAAATAAATATTAAAAAAATTTATCAAATATTTGTTTATTAAAAAAACTTTATTTATCTTTGTGCCATATTTAATATAAAATAACAATGAGAACAATTATGTCATATTATTTCGGTAAAAAATCTTATAAGATGTATCTTACGAGAATCGGGAGAACTATGGACATGAAAGAATAAGATTTTTCAAACTTAATTTCAGACATCAAACCCCGATCCGCTACGATTGGGGTTTTTTTATTTTTGTTCATTGACATGTTGGAGTATTTTGACCCTATAATTTCAATGGTTAGAATCCCATCCTTTTAAGATGGTTGTCTCGGTCCAAATCCGAGTGGGGTCACAGATCGGTAATGCAACCGATGCGGTATAAAATAACTTTGCATGACGGATGGAGAGACATCAATCGCCGACGACCCAGGGTAGGAGGAATGTCTGTAAAACATGAACTTGAAGTTTCGAGTACTTCCGGCGGCACAAATTTGGAAGCGTTGAGCAATTGGTTGGCTCGCCAGATTGTAGCTCTGGTCTGAAAGGCGTGGGGGTCCGAATCCCTCCGCTTCCACAAGTGGAAAAATGAAATAATATATGTTTTTATGTAAAACACCTCTAATATATGTGTTTTTATGTGTAAATATGTGTTTTTATACAATTTGGGTAACCCACGGGAATAAACCCCCTCTTAATTCGCAACCCTTGGCCGAGGTGGGTTACCTTTTTAAATTACAGTCCTTTATTAAATCGAAAGTCCTGATCACATGACTTGGGTAAGAGAGTGTGTTCTTGAATAAAGGTCAAAGATGGTAAGTCCCAAGGCTTACCATACCAGCCGTCGTAGTAAAGTGGACAAATACGCTTCTCTCATAAGGAAGTCTGCTACGCAGTTCATGGGTCCGAATCCCATCGACGGCACAAAAAAAGCTAGAAATCCCGATATGGTGGTCGAAATTTCCAGCTACTAATAATAAAGGTATATAGTTACCTATTGAGTTTCAATGTCACTGGAGCGTCTTTCTTACCTTCAATCCATTTAAGGATCACACCAACAAGAATCTCAATAACACCTTTGAATACTAGACCTTCAGATTCTTCATCTAATCCAGGGATGTCAATCAAAGAATTAACTAGATCTGTTGCGAGTTCTTCAGCAAGCTCAACATCTTCAGCCATTACAGCTTCAGCAAGTGCTGCCAATTTGATTTTGATCTCTTCTTTTAGTTTATCAACATATTTGTCATCAACAAATGTTATGATAGCTTTGAAAAGATAACCATCAAGAAGTTCCATTACTCCTTTAAGTACGATAGCGTCGTCTAATAGTCCGCCTAATTTTTTTTCTTGTGCTTCTGTAAAAATTCCTTTTTCTGCCATGATTTTTATTTTTAATTTTTTATTATTATAGTCATATATAAATACTTGATATAGTTAAATAATTTATTTATCTTTTCATAAATGAACATAATTAAAATACATAATGTAACGGGAATCGATGCAACAACACACGGCATTGAGGTTAACACAGGAAGACAATACCTACCTCCTCATGATAAAATAACCGTAATGGTTATTATGAATGACGATGAAATGAATAATCGAAATTCTATTGTTAAGGTAAAAGGATATGAAATTTCAGCTCTTTTTATCCCAACAAGATATAGATATACATTTATGGACATGGAAATGGGAAAATTACTCCAAGTGTATCTTACTAAAAATCATAAGATTACATATTATTAATAATTTTTTTGAAAAAAAGTTTAAAAATATTTGGCTATTTCGAAAACTTTATTTATCTTTGTAACATATTTATAAAAAACATTTAACACAAAAACAAATGAAAAGGCATATTACATTAAGTTCACAAATTTCCGAGATATCGAATGTCAACGGAGGCACCTTCGTATGTACATCAGATTTTACAGGAAGAAATAGTATTGCTGATACGGGTTCTGGTTTTAAGTATAGATAATATATAAAAACTTAAATGAAAGACCCGATATCGAAAGATGATCGGGTTTTTTGTTCTTTGACATGTTGGAGTAAAAAATAACGGAATGGTTGACGACCATTCAACCGTTCCGTAAATGGCGCCTTGTCCGATTGGTTAGGTGTCTCTCTGCAAAAGAGACCAGGGGTGTTCGATTCACCCAGGCGCCTCAGGTTCAAGTCCAACTTTTGACTCATTTTATGATATTTATATATAAAGATATTATGAAATGGAATAAAGAATCGGATGAGAAATTAAAGACACTAATTAATCTTGGAAAAGATTATAATGAAATCATTAAAGAAATAAATGTAACATATAGAAGTATTTCTAATCGTGCATTCAGACTAGGATTAAAAATAATTAAGCCTCATCGTGAAAACATATTATGCAAAAATTGTGGCGAGATTATTAATAAGACAATTAGTGATGAAAAACAATTTTGTAATAGTAGTTGTGCCGCCCACTATAATAATAAAGGAAGAAAACATAGTGAAGAAACAAAAGAAAAAATACGTAAATCTTTAATAAAAGATGCGGCACATAAATCGGTCATTAAAGAAACCCCAATAATTAAATCCAAAACTACTCGTATTTGTAAAAATTGTCTAAAAGAAAAAATTATAGGTAAGTATAAAAGTATATGTGATGATTGTAGAATTGATTATTATCATGTTTATCGACCCTCATGTGAATTTGACTTCAATTTGAGTGATTATTCGAGCGAGTTTGACTTTGAGTTGATCAAAGAACACGGATGGTATAGTCCTACAAACAAAAAAAATAATTTGAACGGAGTAAGTAGAGATCATCTTTATTCAGTCAAAGATGGATATCTACACAAAGTAGACCCAAATATCATAAAACATCCCGCAAACTGTCGATTGATTAAACATCAAGAGAATAACATAAAAAATGTTTATAGTATTATAACTTTAGAAGAATTAAATATGAAAATATCACAATGGAATCATAAATATAAGTCTCTGTAGCTCAGTTGGTAGAGCGTTTGTCTGTTAAACAAAGGGTCACAGGATCGTTCCCTGTCGGAGGCGCACATAGTGTCGTGGATGAATTGGTTGAGTCATCAGTCTGATACACTGAGCCGTAAGGTAATGTGAGTTCGAGCCTCACCGACACTACAAAACCGCCCCTGTACGGTATATAAAACTGAAAAGATACGGGGAACATGGAGGTAAGCATGCAAGGTGCATAACGGGTCTTGAAAACCCGGCCATCCTTCGGGATGAGGTTTCGATTACTTTTGCCTCCGCAATAATTTGATTATCATAAGGTTTAGATTCCAGAAGCCTTACCAGCAGAAAAGATGATGTAACCTAGGTGAACTTGATCCAAACAGTATCCTGTGGTGGGAAAGTATGTGGTGATAAAGTAACCAAAAACATTTAATACGGCCATTAATACGGCCACTTGTTTGTGAAATGGCCGTATTAATCGGAATACGGCCAAAAATGTGGAAGTAGTTCAGTTGGTAGAATATCTGCCCGCCACGCAGAAGGTTCGCGAGTTCAAGCCTCGTCTTCCACTCAAAGTGTGACAACATGGTATAGACCTACCCCGTCACACATAGACACAAGCATGGACATAATGTCCATGTAAGTGTCCAAGTAAAGATAATAACTCAGAGGATTCGTCGCGGATTTGGATATCACATTTTGTGATATCAAGATCTGAGGAACTTCAGGACTCCATTGCAAAATGAGGGAGAATACCTATCGAGGACAAAATGTCCTTGAGAATGTCTTCGATATTACCGCAGAGGGAGCAACCTAAACAGACTTAGAGGGAATGCAACTCAATGATAGTCGGGTACTAGGGCTTAGATAAATGATGAAAATAAACAGAAACCTGGGTACGCTCAAGTTATTAAATGGCGAGTTGGGTGAGATGGCTTAAACCACCGATTTGCTAAATCGGCACTCGGCAAAACTGGGTCGTAGATTCGAATTCTACACTCGCCGCTCATTAAAAATAATCAAATATAGGTACTCACACTACCAATATTA
>Ga0315284_10011521_pt1 | contig 12606 bp, 9 predicted proteins | sample YL17G09_16_MG_FD_203696 | JGI IMG/M metagenome (GOLD analysis project Ga0315284, IMG submission 203696) | Sediment microbial communities from Yellowstone Lake, YNP, Wyoming, USA - YL17G09_16 | ecosystem: Environmental > Aquatic > Freshwater > Lake > Sediment | place: USA: Wyoming | collected... | reverse complement strand
AGTTGCCAGCCCTGCTCCCAGCCGTGTTGCAACCCGGGGTGAAAGGTCCTTACCAATAACCGTCGCCCCAAAGAGCAGGATAGATGGCTGCTGCTCCTTGACCAGATCAGCCATAGCCTTTGCATATCCATCAGTCGTATATTGGCTGAGCAATTCGTTCTCTAATACATAAATCTTGTCAGCACCGTACTGTCCGATTACATCTACAAATGATCCTATGTTGTTGCCGAGGACCACTGCGCACAGTTCTTCGCCCTTCTGATCAGCTAACTTTCGAGCCTCAGAGAGCATCTCAAAGGTTACCTTCCTGATTTTATCATCTTTATGTTCAACAAAGATCCACATACCCTTTGCCATTTCTTTCTCCTTTCTCCCCTTAAATAATCCTTAAATAATCTTTGCTTCTTCGCGCAAAAGTTTTGCAAGTTGATGAGCAGTTTCGGTAGCGTCAGCGCCGGTAATAATTTTCCCTGCGCTCCTTGCAGGCGGGGAATACATTTTCAGTATCCTGCACTTTGCCCCTGCCTTGCCAGCTGAATTCGGATCGATTCCGAGTGCCGCCGCGTTCATGGTATTTACCTCTTTTTTCTTCGCCTTCATAATTCCGGGGAGAGAAGCATACCGAGGCTCGTTCAGGCCTTTCTGGCAGGTAAGAACAGCCGGGAGAGTGGTTTCGATTACTTCCTCGCCACCAACGACCTGCCTGTTCACTTTTGCCTTCTTCTTATCCGATGCCACTTCAACCTTGGTAACCAGGTATATCTGGGGTATGGCCAGCATCTCAGCCAGAGCAGACCCGACCTGTGCAAGGTCGTCATCAATGGCCTGCCTTCCGCAGAAGATAATGTCGTATTCCAACCCTTTAATCGCCTGGGCAAGAACTTTTGCTGTCGTGTAGGCATCGCCGTCTTCAAAGGCAGGATCATCCAGGTGTATCGCCTTGTCAGCGCCCATGGCTAACGCCATCCTGATTGATTCTATTGCCCGCTGTGGACCCATGCTGACAAGGGTCACCGTCCCTGCTCCGAATTTTTCCTTCAGTTTCAGGGCTTCTTCCACACCAAACTCGTCATACGGGTTGATGATGTACTTTATGTCTTGCGTGATTATACCGGATCCATCCGGCTTGATCCTGATCTGTGCTTCTGTATCAGGGACCTGTTTTAAACACACGATACTGTTCACGTTATCCTCCTCTGGTTAATGAAATCTGACCATCTTTACGTGATGCTTTTTCAGGCTGTCTTCCCTTTCACCTTTGCAGAATTTTTCATCATGCCCCGAATAAATATTTCGCTGATCTGCTTGGCCGATTCTGCAATGCTATGCTTTCTGGTAGTGGAAAGCACCCAGTACGTCCCCATCTCATCGAGTGCGCCGAAGAATGCTCTCTTGGCGATACCGGTATTGATATCCTCTCTGAATATGCCCTGCTCCTGGCCTTCTTTGATGATGGAGGCAAAGATATTGAGAAATTCCATGTAATGATCCTTAACATAATCTCTCATGAACTTGCTGCTCTGCCTTAACTCAACCTGCAGGACTTCTGCCAGATCCTGATTCCTGGTCATTAAGCTTAAGTGGTTTATTGCAAACTTCCGTATCTTATCAATTGGATCCTTCTGCTTGGCAAGGTCGTCCTTCATGTTTTTGATTATCTTTATCATCTCTTCTTCAAAGAGCGAAATGAGAATGTCATCTTTATTCTTAAAGTAGAGGTAGATCGTACCGTCTGCTACATTTGCTTCTCTGGCAATCTCAGATACCCGTGCATTATAGAACCCCTTCCGGGCAAAGACCTTTATTGCAGCCTGAATGATCTTCCTGTGTTTATCCTCTGACTTCATGTGGCCTCATGAATTTTCTCTGGTCGATCTCACTGCTCTCAGTAGAGAATGAATGATTACTCATTCAGTAAAAAATTAACACAGCCCCTAAGAGCTTGTCAAGCAAATTCATGAGAGAATTATATTTTGGTTTTCAATACCTGTATTACGAGACTTTCCTGATGCTTACGGCACACACCTTATATTCTGGTATCTTTGCTGTTGGATCAAGTTTATCAATGGTGAGAAGGTTCACGGCCGCTTCTCTAAAGTGAAAAGTTGCAAAAACCACACCTTGAGGCGAGCGCTCCGTCACTTTTGCCTTTATCTGAATCTTCCCTCTCCTGGATTTTACTTCGAGAAGATTACCATCCTGGCAACCCAATAGTTTTGCATCGGCCGGACTGATCTCCAGACTTCCTTCCGGATAGAATTCATTGAGGTGTGCTGAATGCCTGCTCATATTTCCGGAATGATAGTGATAGAGCACACGCCCGGTTGTCAGGATAAACGGATATTCTTTATTCGGAAGTTCAGGCGATTCAACGTATTTTACCGGATGAAGCTTACCCAGCCCGCGAGTAAACTTATCTTTATGTAAAAACCTTGTGCCTGGATGCTCCTTATTCGGGCAGGGCCACTGAAGGCCGCTAACTTCCAGCCTGTCGTAGGTAATCCCGCCGTAACTGGGGGTAAGTTGTGCAATCTCATCCATGATCTCTGATGGATTGCTGTAGGTCATTGAATAACCCATTTTCTCTGAGAGAGCAGAGATAATCTGCCAGTCTGGCTTTGCATCTCCAAGAGGATCAATCGCCTTTCTCACTCTTTGGACTCTCCGTTCGGTATTTGTGAAGGTCCCTTCTTTTTCAGCGAAGGAAACTCCGGGCAGTACTACATCTGCATAACGTGCGGTTTCGCTTAAGAAAATATCCTGAACCACGAGGAATTCAATCTTCTGCATTGCTTCCCTGATATGGGTAAGGTTGGGGTCTGTGAGCAATGGATCTTCACCCATCACATAGAGAGCCTTTATTTTCCCTGTCTCAATTGCATGCATCATCTCAATGAGGGTAATACCTGGCTTATCAGAAAGCTTCACCTTCCAGGCATTTTCGAACTTTGTCCGTACCGTCTCGTCCGCAACGTTCTGATAACCGGAGAGAACCGGGGGGAGTGCCCCCATATCGCAGGCGCCCTGCACATTGTTCTGTCCTCGCAAAGGATTTATCCCGCAGTTCTCTTTCCCGACCTTGCCGCAGATCAGGGCAAGATTTGCTAAGGCCTTTACACAGTCTGTCCCGGCCACGTGCTGCGTGATACCCATAGCGTAGAAAATGGTCGACGTTGGAGATGCAGCATAGATTCGTGCGGCTTTCCTGATATTTTCTGCCGGAACACCGGTAATATTCTCTACGGTTACCGGGTCATATTCCTTCACTGCTTCTTTCAGTTCATCAAATCCCTCTGTCCTGTTTTTAATAAACTCCTGATCATGAAGGCCTTCTGAAAGAATACAGTTGATGAACCCGTTAATGAGAGCCACATCGGTACCTGGCTTTTGCTGTAAATACACGGTGGCATAATTCGTCAGCTCAATGGCGCGGGGGTCAGCAACGATCAGTTGCGCACCGCGCTCCTTTACCGCAGAAATCATCAAAAGGCTTATGATCGGATGGTTCTCAGTGGTATTCGATCCAATTACAAAGAGGCAGTCTGTATTTAGGGTCTCCTCAATGGAATTTGTCATGGCGCCACTGCCAAAAGCTGCCGCCAGACCGGCGACAGTAGAGGAGTGTCAGAGGCGTGCGCAGTGGTCAACGTTATTTGTGCCTACCACTGCCCGGGCAAATTTCTGGAGGAGATAATTCTCTTCATTAGTACACTTGGCAGAGGAAAGGAAACCGATGCTTTCCGCCCCATATTTATCTTTTATCTCTTTCAGCTTTTTAGCTATCAGAGTAAGAGCATCATCCCAGCTTGTTTTTTCAAAATCCCCAGTGGGCTCTCCTTTTGCTCCCTTCCGTAACAGCGGTGCGGCGAGACGGTCTGCGTGGTGGATGTAATCGAATCCATACCTCCCCTTGACACAGAGGCTTCCCTTATTGACCGGGCTATCCTTCCATGAGCTTACATTCACTACTTTTCCGTCTTTGACATTCAGTTCGATGTTGCACCCGACTCCGCAGAAACTGCAGATTGTCCTTACCTTTTTCAGTTCCCACTCTCTCCCCTGGAAACGTCTCGACTTATCCATCAGCGCACCGGTAGGGCATACTCCCACACACTGGCCGCAGAACACGCAGGTACTGATATCATCCTGGAGGGGGCGGTCAAACGCTGCACCGGGCTTCATGTCAAATCCTCTCCCGATGAAATCGATTGCCTCTGCATGCTGCACCTGGTTGTCTACTGTTACGCATCGGCCACAGAGGATGCACTTGTTGTAATCCCTCTCAAAAAAAGGATTGCTAAGATCCGCAGGATAGGTGTGTTTCTCCCCTTTGAATCGGCTGGTGGTAACGCCCATCTGATAGGCGTACTTCTCGAGCTTGCAATCACCACTCTTCTCACAGGTCATGCAGTCATAGGGGTGGTCGGAAAGGAGAAGCTCCATGACCAGCCTGCGTGCTTTTTGCACCCTCGGCGTATCGGTATATACCACCATCCCTTCTGCAACCGGATAGCTGCATGAGGCTACCAGGTTTTTCACCTTTTCAACCTCAACCACGCAAATCCGGCAACCGCTGAAGGGGGCAAGATCTTCGCGATAGCAGAGGTGGGGAATGTCGATGCCGAGCTTCTTAGCTGCCTTCAGCACGGTAGTTCCTTTTTCAACCGTAACCTTTTTGCCATCTATCGTTACCTTGACGTCTGACACTCTCATATCCTCCTCTTTATTCTTCCAGATCACACCGCAAGCATCGTCTGGCTTCTTCCCTTGCTTTCGCCAGACTATAACTCTTCACCACTTCATCAAAATTTCTAACTCTCTTCGGCACTGCTGTTACAGGAACCTTCACCCGCATTTTATCCTTTGTCTCTTCTTCTGCCTTGGGAAGATCCACCCTCTTGGGAGGAAGGCGAAGACGATCTTTCTTCATGTCTTCACCTTTCAGGAATTTGTCGATAGAAATGGCTGCTTCCTCTCCTGCATGGAGGGCTTCAACGACTGTGGCCGGACCTGACACTGCGTCTCCTCCGGCGAAGACACCCGGTTTTGTAGTGGCCAGGGTTATGGGATCTACTACGATGGTATTCCCCTTCCCTGCCTCGATATCCTTTGAAACATATGATACATCCGGAACCTGGCTGATAGCAGCAATAACCATATCGACGTCCATGGCAAACTCAGAACCTTCTTTTGGTACCGGTCTCCGCCTCCCGCTCGTATCAAAGTTGCTCAACTCCATGGAGAGACACTCCAGCCCTGCAACCTTTTTCCCTTTTCCTATCACCTTGCTGGGAGCCGCCAGAAATTTTATCCTGATTCCTTCTTCTATCATCTCCTCAATCTCTTCAGGGCTGGCAGGCATTTCTTCTCTGGTCCTCCGGTATAGCATGGTAACCTCTTTGGCCCCCAGCCTCAAAGCAGTTCTCGCAGCATCTATTGCAGCATTTCCTCCTCCGACCACTGCTACGCTTTTGCCCACGCTCACTTTCTTACCAAGGTTCACCATGCGGAGGAAAGAGACAGCATCCATCAACCCTTCAAGGTTTTCGCCTTCTATACCAAGCTTCATACCCTGGTGAGCACCTGTTGCAAGAAAAACTGCCTTAAACCCCTGTTGGAAAAGTTTCTCTATGGTGAACTTTTTCCCTACAGGCGTATTCGTTTTTATTTCAACGCCAAGTCCCCTGATAAAATCAATATCTGCCTTGAGTATCTTCCTGGGCAGCCGGTATGACGGTATTCCTACAGCCATCATCCCTCCGGCTACTGGCAAGGCTTCGAAAATAGTGGCCTTGTATCCTTTCCGGGCCAGGTGATAAGCGCAGTTCAATCCTGCCGGGCCAGAACCGATAACTGCCACTTTTTCCTTCCGCGCCGCTTCAACATCAACCTGCGTCTTCCAGCGATACTTCAACCCATAATCTGTTGCCACCCTCTTCAAATACTCAATGGCAATGGGTTGATCCAGGTCTCCTCTTTTGCACCGAGTCTCGCAGGGATGGACACAGACCCTCCCGCATACTCCTGCCAGAGGATTTCTCTGCCGGATGAGATCAAGGGCTTCACCATATTCCCCATCCGCTATCAGTGCCACATATCCAACAGCATCAACGTTCACCGGGCAGGTGTGCTCACAGGGTGCATAGACGAGTGCTTCACAGACAGCAGCCGGACATCGTTTCTCTCGAATATGTGCTTCGTACTCATCCCGGAAATAGCGAATGGTAGAGAGAACCGGGTTGGGCACGGTCTGGCCTAATCCACAGAGGGCTGAATCCTTGATAGCCTGCCCCATTTCGAGAAGCAGCTCGATATCCTCTTCTTCGCCCTCTCCCTTGCTGATGCGATCTAATATCTCGAGCATCCTTTTGGTTCCAACCCTGCAGGGTACGCACTTCCCGCAGGACTCACTCTGGGTAAAATTCAGGAAGAACTTGGCAATATCTACCATGCAGGTAGCCTCATCCATCACCACCATTCCCCCGGAACCCATGATTGCTCCAATTTTTTCCAGAGAGTCATAATCTATGGGGAGGTTCAAATGCTCGGAAGGGACACAGCCTCCAGACGGTCCGCCCATCTGAACTGACTTAAATTTTTTCCCTTTGGGTATCCCACCTCCTATATCAAAAATAACATCTCCAACCTTAATTCCAATCGGCACCTCAACCAGTCCAGTATTGTTAACCTTTCCTGTGAGAGAGAAGATCTTAGTGCCTTTACTCCCCTCTGTTCCCATGCTGGCAAACCAATCAGCACCTTTAAGGATAATGGATGAAATGTTTGCAAAGGTCTCTACGTTATTGATGTTGGTCGGTTTTCCCCAGAGACCTGATTGAGCTGGAAAGGGCGGACGCTGTCGAGGCATACCCTTCTTTCCCTCAATCGAAGCGAGGAGCGCGGTCTCCTCACCACAGACAAAGGCACCAGCTCCCTCCTTAATCTTCAAGTGAAAGCTGAAATGAGAACCCAGGATGCTGTTGCCGATTAAGCCCAGTTCCTCAGCCTGAGCAATGGCGATCCGAAGGTTGTGAACAGCTAAGGGGTATTCTGCCCGGACATATACATAACCGGCTTTCGCTCCGATAGCGTAGGCTGCTATTATCATTCCTTCAATAACTACATGGGGGTTCCCCTCAAGGACACTACGATCCATGAAGGCTCCGGGATCCCCTTCATCTGCGTTACAGACGAGGTATTTTACGTCACCGGGCGAGCTACGGGTAAAACGCCACTTCCTCCCTGTCGGGAAACCTGCTCCTCCCCTTCCCCGTAACCCAGACTTTTCAACTTCCTCTATCACCTGATCAGGGGTTATGGTCAAGAGGGCCTTGCTCATGGCCGAATACCCCCCCCGTGCGATGTAATCATTAATTTCAGCAGGGTCTATGTATCCGTTATCTGCTAACACGATACGCCTCTGCCTTTCATAGAACGGGACATCATATTCGTAGGTTATCAGGCGACCTGATGAAGGATCGGTGTAGAGTAACCGCTTGATAATCTTTTCCTGAATGAGTGTCTTAGACACAATTTCTGGAACATCGCGGACCTGAACCTGCTGGTAGAAAATCTTCTCCGGGAAAATGACGACAACCGGTCCACGCTCACAGAAGCCATGGCAGCCTGTGCGCATTACATCAACCTTTTTCGAAAGTCTCTGTTTCCTAATGTCTTCGATGAAGGCAACCCGAACCTCCTCACTTCCCCAAGCTCGGCATCCTGTTCCACCGCACACTGTCACACACTTCTTGTTCGGGTCTCTCTTTTTGAGAATTGATTCTCGCAACGCAATCAAATCTTTCTCAGATTTCAACCTACCCTTCATCTTTCCTCCTCTTTTAGACATACTGTTTCAGTATTTGTTCAACTTTTGCTGGTGTCAATTTCCCATAATAAATTTTATCTACAAGAAGTACTGGTGAAAGAGCACAGGCACCGAGGCAGGCCACCGTCTCAAAGGTGAATTCGTAGTCAGGTGTAGTCTCGTTTTCATTGACTCCCAAAAACTGCTGGACAGCCTTGATAACATACTTTCCTCCCCGCACATGACAGGCTGTTCCTCTACAGGCACGGATTGTGTGCCTCCCCCTTTTCTCCAGATAAAACTGGGCATAAAAGGTGATTACACCATACACTCTGGCTACAGGAACTTTTGTCCTCTTACTGATGTGTATGATGACCTTTTCAGGGAGATAGCCAAAAATCTCCTGAGCTTCCTGGAGTATGGGAATAAGAGTTCCCTCCTGACCCTTGTATTTCTCTATAACCTTATCCAGCTTGCTTACATCAATCTCGTTTCCCATGATCAATCCCTTCCTTTGTCAGAAATCCTTTCGTGATGTCGCTCCTTGTTCTTTTTAAGATTGATAGCTTCCATTGCCTTTACCAGGAGCGTGAGCGTTTTGTTTACAGGGACAGGTATGCCCAGAGCCTCACCCTCCCGGACTATTGCACCATTGATATAATCAATCTCCGTTCTCTTGTGATTCAAAACATCCTGGAGCATCGATGAATAATTAATCGCCGTCGCCTGACACACCCTTTCCGTTTGGGCGACCGGGTCGGGCCATTTTACCTGGATACCCTTTGTTTTTGCAACTGCTGCCGCCTCTTCAACTGCACTCCGCATGATCTCCCTTGTTTCCGGATACTCAAGGAGTTCGCCATTCCGCAAACGGAGAATGGCAGTCAACGGGTTGATAGCTGCATTGATGAGGGCTTTACTCCACAGTACTCCCTCAACGTCATCGGTAAGAGCAGTCTCTATTCCTGCTCCATTTAGCAGGGAAGCGATTTCTACCGCTTTCTCTCTGGATTCTTTAGAGAGTGCGCCGATAATCGTTTCTCCCCTGCCTGCATGACGGACCTTTCCTGATCCGAGATCCGTGGCTCCGTGAGCAGTTATTCCACCCACGGTATTTTCCATTCCTACGGCTCGAGCAATTATTTCAACGTTCCCCAGGCCATTCTGGACAGTCAAAACAGTCGTGCCGCTTTTGAGAACGGGCGCTACTTCTTGAACAGCCTTTTCTGTATCGTAGGACTTCACACAGAGGATTACAAAGTCAGTTTCGCCTATTTCATTAGGACTGGTAAAGATCTCGACGCGGACTGTGCTCACACCCCGTTTACTTTCTATTGTCAAGCCATCTCTGGTGATTTTCTCAACCCGTTCCCTATTGCTCTCCAGCATCGTAACCCGCTGTCCTGATTGTATCAGGAAGTATGCAAAAAGACTCCCGATAGCACCTCCGCCTACAATGAGGATGTTCACGGCACACTCTCTTTATTAAACCAGTTTTTCTGAATTTCCAAGGCAACCTTTTCAACTTCCCGGTATACTTCAGGGCTTGCTTTCCAGGGGACCATATCCTTCTGATATCCTTCCACGATGCTCTCACTGTAGGGCAAGAATCCTAACAGATGAAAATCTCTCAGGTTATTCTGGAGAAACAGTCTTTCTTCTTCATTCCTCACTTTGTTTCCTACCACTCCGATCTTCTTCAGTCCCAGATGTCCTGCCAATTCCCTGATGCGATATGACGTCTCCAAGCTCCTTTTAGCAGGCTCCACCACGATCAGCAGCATGTCAACAGCCTTAGCTGTTCCTCTGCCCAGGTGTTCTATGCCCGCCTCCATGTCAAGTATGACCATCTCGTTCCGTGCAAGCAAGAGATGCTGAATGAGCGCCCTCAAAAGAACACTCTCAGGGCAGACACATCCACTCCCTCCCTTTTTGACGGTACCCATCACCATGAGCTTCATCCCGTCGTGCTCTCTCAAGAGCTTTTCAGGGAGATCGTCTACCTTGGGATTGAGCTTAATCAGTGCGCCGAGAGAACCCGTCTTGGCACCGGTTCTTTCTTCAATCAAATCTTTCATCTCGACTAAGGGCCTTATCGTCTCAGGGGCAGGGAACCCGAGCGTTGCCGCGAGATTCGTATCGGGGTCAGCATCCACGGCAACAACCGAGTAGCCCAATGCTACAAATGCATGGGCAAGCGATGCAGCAAGTGTTGTTTTTCCGACGCCGCCTTTACCAGTTACCGCTATCTTCATTTACTTCCTTACCGTTGGATGGCTACAACTCTAATTACTGTCGATGACAGAATGGGACAATAAAAGTTGCAGGTATAAAAACAACTTGTCTCTCACAATAAATGAACGTTTAAAGAAAGTACCTTTTGACAGTTACTAATACAAACGCATTAAATGCTATTGCATTGTCATTGCGAGCGACCAACGGGAGCGTGGCAATCTCACCTCATAAACAAGAGATTGCTTCGTCGTTTCACTCCTCGCAATGACGCTTTACTTAATGCGTTTGTATTAATAATATAGATCATGCAATCAGTTCAGAAATAATCTCTGCAATGTCTTTTACTTTTACTGTTTCCTGTGCCTTCTCGTCTTTGACACCATCTTCAAACATCGTCATGCAGTAGGGGCAGGCGACAGCAATCGTCGATGGATTTGTCCGTAGGGCTTCCTGAGTTCGCTCTAAATAGATTCTCTTACCCACATTCTCTTCCATCCACATCCTTCCACCACCTGCACCGCAACAAAAGCTTTTATTCTCTCGTCGTTTCATTTCAAGGGGTGTTTTTCCTCCAGATGCAACTTTTAATATTTCTCGTGGTTCATGATAGATTTCATTATACCTGCCCAGATAGCATGAATCATGAATGACTGTCTTTCCGTCTGCCTTTGCCTTCAACTTTATATTCCCCCTTTTCAACAAATCAGAGAGCAACTGAGTATGATGTATCACTTCAAAATCAGCGCCGAATTGTCTGTAATCATTCTTGAGTACATTGAAACAGTGGGGACAAGAGGTGACGATCTTTTTAATATTGTACTTTTTGAATACTTCAATATTTGATCGGGCCAATTGATCGAAAACGTACTCATTCCCCAAGCGTCGCTGGGAATCACCGCAACACTTTTCCTCAGTGCCGAGAATCCCCCAGGAAAGATTGGCCACATTGAGAATGTGGCTTACGGCAACAGCAACCTGACGATTTCTTGAATCAAAAGCACCTGCACATCCAACGAAAAAGAGGTAGTCTACCTTCGCGCCATCAGAGAGTATCTTTATGTCGAGCCCCTGAGCCCACTTTGTCCGTTCAGATGGGGCAATTCCCCAGGGATTAAAACGTTGCTCAGAATTTTCAAAAAAGTTTATCAGTTCCTCGGGAAACGTGGCCTTTTCCATTACTAAGTGCCGCCTCATCCAGAGAAGTTTCGGCACATGCTCGATAAATACCGGGCACTCCTCCATACATGCGCCACAGGTTGTACATTCCCAGATTGCTTCAGGAGAGATACTCTCTTCTTTCTGATGGTTGATGAGCGGAATAACCATATTAGAATCATCAGGGGCTGAGGAAAGGGTATCAGCAGGGCGAGAGGATAGAATAGCTCGTCCATTATTGAAGAGATTCATTTTCCCCTGGTGGATAACAATCCTGGGATTCAATTCCTTCCCGGTATTATTTGCCGGACAGGCTGCCTGACATCTCCCGCACTCGGTGCAGGAGAAAAAATCTAAAAGATCCTTCCACGAAAATTGAACGATCTTTGAAATACCAAAGGTGAGCCCTTTTCTGAACGTCATCCGCGGGAGCGTGTTAACAAAGGAAAAGCTTCTGAAAAAACAGTTTGGAATAGCAGTTAAGATGTGAAGGTGCTTGCTGTAGGGTAAGTAGTTTAAGAAAAAGAGGAGAACAGTTGCGTGTGTCCACCAAAGACAGCGTGATAACAAATGGATTGTATCATTGTTTACACCAGAAAAAAGACCAGCAAGAGCAGAGGAGATAGGGACCCAGGCTTTCATCGTGTCAACGCCTAACTGAATCTCAGCGGAGTGCAAACCAAAGTATGCTACCATAAGGAGGGCAACGAGCGAAAGAATGAAGAAAGCTTCGAATGTAGCCTCAATATGGGGAGGACGGAAAAATATTCTCCTGATGACGGCAACAATTACTGATAGAAAAACTGCAAGAGACATGATATCTGCTGTGAAGAGCAAAATGCCATAGGGGATGTGTCCTAAAAACTCAAAAGAGAATCGAGGGAACATACCAGCAACGATGAATTGTACATTGATAAGGAGGAGTACCATAAACCCCCAGAAGAGTACGAAGTGGTTTATTCCGAACTTTTCACTCACAACACGCAGTTGGACGAATGCATACAGCATCATGCCCTTGAAGCGCGACCAGAGAAGGTCAAACCTGTTTTCCCACCTACCCAGACAGAGCATCGCAAAAAGCCGGTATATATTTCTCAAAAAGAAACCTGTCGCAAACAGAAAAACAATTGCAAATATAAATGACTCTAACCTGCTCAAAACAGACCCCCTTCTTTTTATCCCTGTTACTTATGAATATTGAGTGCTCACCTTTTCCTCTAATGTTTCACAGGTCACAGCTGTCAATACCATCCCCTCTTGCAGTACAGCTCATTCACACAGCATAGACTTGACACCCCGTTCTTTGAGCTTTTCTATGATTGCCGGGACGATTTGAAAAATATCCCCCACGATACCCAGGTGTGCAACCTCGAAAATAGGTGCAGTCTTATCCTTATTGATAGCTATGA
>Ga0315284_10011520_pt1 | contig 12606 bp, 11 predicted proteins | sample YL17G09_16_MG_FD_203696 | JGI IMG/M metagenome (GOLD analysis project Ga0315284, IMG submission 203696) | Sediment microbial communities from Yellowstone Lake, YNP, Wyoming, USA - YL17G09_16 | ecosystem: Environmental > Aquatic > Freshwater > Lake > Sediment | place: USA: Wyoming | collected... | reverse complement strand
AGAACGTCATCGGCCACACTCCGGTTAGAGTGTTGTTGATGAAGTTGAATGTGCCGTACATCGTCATCCAGCCGAAGAAGTATTTGATGACGTCCCATGTCAGGTAGTTGCCCCAGTGGACGAAGTATTCGAGGTAGCCGTGGAATATCTGGTAGAATGTTATCGGCAGTATGATGAACCCCTGCACGTAGAAGTAGACCTGGTTCGGCATCCCGTAGAGGCCTATGAGCCCGTATTTTCGGTTGAATAACATGTCCCTGTGTTTCATGAGGACCTGTATGGTCCCGCGGCCCCAGCGCATCCTCTGGCGGGCGATTCCCCCAAGGGTCTGGGGGACGGTCGTGTACATGCGGGCCTCGGACATCACCATGCCCCAACCCATCTTGCGCATCTTGAGGCCGATATCCCAGTCCTCAGAGAGGGTGTCTGTGGAGAAGCCCCCGGTTTGCATGAATGCGGTCTTGTGGAATGCCGCGAACCCGGGGACGACATAGGTGCAGCCGATGCTGTCGAATATTATGCGGCCCATCGTGGACAGGACGTACTCGAACTCCTGATACCATGTGAGCGGGTTCCAGTTGACTTTCGCGCATATTATACCTGAGACCGCACCGACCTTAGGTTGCGCGAAGGGGGCTGTTATCTTGTGAAGCGCGTCAGGCTCTATCTCTGAGTCTGCGTCGAGCATCACCACTATCTCGTTTTGCGCGGCTTCGACTCCGCGGTTGACTGCGAGGGCCTTGCCTAGGTGATCTGTGTGTATGGTTTTTATTCTTGGGTCTTGGGTTGACAGTCTGGATAGTATCTGGGCTGTGGCGTCTGTTGAGCCGTCGTCGACTGCTATGATTTCGACTGACGCATCGTAGTGGGCGGCAATGACACTCTGTATCGTTGATTCGATGCAGGATTCCTCGTTGTGGGCTGGTATTATGACGCTCACCGGCATGCTCTCGTGAGCGGGGTATCTGCGCCTGCCTGAGATGGCTATGGCACACCATGGGAGGAACGTGAGTATGGAGACCGAAAACAGTATCGTCAGTACCTCATCTATCATCTTATGGTTTGCTCTTGCATATGGAGAGGTAGGGCGTCTTCTCGCATAGTATCCGCTCCACCTCCGGGCTGTCCCGCAGACCCGGATATGTTTCCCCTTCTATGACCATGGAGGGGTATTCTGTGATGTTGTAGTTGCTTGTGAGGACGTTCACGGATGGCAGGTCCAGGTCGCTGTCGAAGCTGAATACTGCGACTTCCTCGTCCATCTTCTGGTTTATGTGGGTGAGGACGAAGGACTGCTGGTCACATTGCGTGCATATCCTGCCGTTGCGGTAGAAGTATAGGATTATCGACTGGTTGAGGTCGCATTTGTCGCGTATCTGCTCAAGGAGCGAGAGGTAGAGTACCTCCTGGCGGTTGAACTTCCTCTTCTGCTGCAGGTAGTATGGGTCGCTCATGTACTCCTGCGATAGTTGCCTGTATGATTCAATCTTGTCTCCGAGCTTCCAGGTTTGCTTGTCCAGTACCCGCAGCTGGGACTTGAGGGTCATGCACGTCGCGTTCTCGCCGAACATGTTCATGAGTTGCGTGAGCGCCTGCATCTCCTCCATGGTCTCGACCGCCTCATCCATGTCCGCGCTAACCGCAATCTCCCTCTTGCTGTTGAGGAACACGTTTACTGAGTAGATGATTAATAGTAGGAGGATGGTGATGACAAAGGCCTTAGCGAATACCCAGCGGCTTACCTCCATTTTACCTTCTTTCCAGTGAATACGCTGTAGAATGAGCTGAGCCAGAATATCTGGTAGGGTATGAAAAAGAGGACGAAGCCTGCGAGGGCAAGGACGTTTTCCCTGAGCCTCCGCTGTACTGCGCTCATGCTAGCCTTCGTGAGCGAGAGCACGGAGATTATGGAGCCTACCATGAGGAAGTGGAACAGGCTCAGCTTCAGTATGTCTATGTCAGGGAACGTGAATGGGAGTATCTCGAAGTTGGTGAGTATGAGGTACTGTATGTTCTTCAGGACCGTGGACAGTAGCATCCAAAAAGAGTATAGGCCAAGGACTAGGCCGAGTGTTATGGTCGCGTAGTTTATTGGGAGGAAGAATAGGCCGAAGGCGCCGAGCCTGCGGTTGAATAGGACGTCGGGGTGTTGCATGAGCGTGTCGAGGGAGCCGGTATACCATCTCTTGCGCTGCTTGTATAGCGCCCCGAATGTTGATGGCACCTTCGTGTAGACGCCGGTCGAAAGCGTGTTCACTATCCTGTAGCGGGCCTTGTGTATCCTGAACGCTATCTCCATGTCTTCGGTGATGTTTCTGACGTCGAAGCCCCCGATTTCCTTCATCATCGTCATCCTGTAGATGCTGAACGGCCCGGGGGTCACGTGCATGCAGTCTAGGTACGAGAGTATCCTGTTTGAGAGGGAGAGGCCAACGACGTATTCTAGGTCTACTATGCGCTCAAGGAGGTTCTTGGGGTCTTGGACGTGGACGCGGACGGTCACGGCGCCGACTTTGGAGTCTGCGAAGAGGCCGACTGTCTTGCGTAGTATGTCAGGTTTGACTTGGCTGTCTGAGTCCATGGTGCCGACGAATTCACCCTGCGCCGCGTCTATGCCCTCGTTGAGGGAGTGTGCCTTGCCCTTGTTTTCCTTGCGGTTGATGTAGACGAAGGTTGTCGTCTTCTGGGAGGATATGAAGTGGCCGATTATGTCGCATGTCCTGTCATTTGAGCCGTCGTTGACTACGATAACCTCGTATTTGTCTTTGGGGTAGTCTATGTCACAGAGCGATTTGAGGGCCGGCAAGATGCTTGATTCCTCGTTGTATGCCGGCATCACTATGCTCACAAATGGCGTCTTGCTGGTATTTCGGTTCTGTCTCATGTCCTTGCGCTTCTCGAAGACGACGAGCAGTACCAGTACCACGAAGTAGGTGGATAGGAACCATACGGTAAGCGTCAAGAGCGTGTATACTATGTCCATATTCCCCACATGATATTGGTTAGACGCCCGTAAAAATGCGGGCCCGGGTAATTAACAGGCCCTAGCCCTTAATAAGAGCCCCTAGGGTAATATTTCCTGTGAAGTCCTCAGACGCCCTCGAGTTGAAGAGGCAGATTTTCCATCTTATGGTGGGGGTTGGTATAGCAGCTGCTGTGTACGTCCTGAAGCCGCATCTGGGCATGTGGATTCTCGCGCCGCTCATTGTGGCGTTGGCGCTCATGTACTGGGTTGGGAGAGGTAAACTTGACATTAAGGTGGCAAACCACCTACTATACCATTTCGAGAGGCCGAGGGACAGGAGGGAGTTCCCGTTTAGGGGGGCTATCATGTTCGGCTTGGGGGTGGTTGCGCCGATAGTCCTCTTGGACGTCAACTACGGTTGCGCCATTATATTGATTTTCAGCGCAGGCGACTGCTTCGCCACATTGGTTGGGAGGAGGTACGGCAGAATCCGATTGGGTAAGAAGAGTCTGGAGGGTTCGGCCGCGTTCATGATATCGGGGATATTATCCTCCGCGTTACTGGTTGGCTTACCGCATGCTGTTATATTATCCTTTTCGGGGGCGGTTATCGAGTTGCTCGGCTCAGAAGTCGATGATAACGTCACCGTGCCTGCAGTGCTTTCCCTCTTGGCTTTGATTTTGAACAGCTAGATACTGCGGCTTTTGAAGCCGCAGTCCTCATACTGTTTGAAATATCATACTGCGGGCTGAAGCCCGCAGTATGTGATTTTGAGACCGTGACCTTCCGGTCTTTGACTGTGAGTTTCCCTTCCACGTGCCATTTCACCGCCTGTGGGTATATCCTGTGCTCCTGCTTGAGGATTCTGGCTGCGAGCGTCTCCTCCGTGTCAGCCTCCTCCACCGGCACCGCAGCCTGTATTATTATGGGGCCGTGGTCTACCTGCAAGTCAACATAGTGGACTGTGCACCCCGAGACTTTCACGCCATATTTCACGGCCTGCTTTTGTGCGTGGAGGCCTGGGAAGCTCGGCAGTAGGGCTGGATGTATGTTCATCACCGCATTTGGGAATTCGTTCAGCAGTGCTGGTGTGATTATTCTCATGTAGCCTGCGAGGAGCACTAGGTCGACTTTGCGCGCTTTCATCTCCTGCGCAATCTTTCGGTCGTAGTCTTCCCTGCTTGGGTAGTCATTAGGGTTGAGGTACAGTGCCTCTATCTTGTGTTCCCTCGCGCGCTCGAGTGCGTGCGCGTCAGGTTTGTCGGAGACTGCCAGGACTATCTTGGATTTGCTTATGAAGCCGCGCTCCACATTGTCGATGAGTGACTGGAAGTTGCTGCCGCCCCCGGAGGCAATGACTGCAATCCGCGCCATATGAGACTATTATACTTTGGCTATTTAATGTGTATGCATGAGGCTTGCTGTCACATTACTTGCTGTCGCGCTCTTGTGCGGGTGCATGTTCTGGGGCTCGGACAAGAATGTGGAGGTTGTGGACATCGGTGGGGTGAGCAGCACCACGCTCGCTGGCACGCAGCAGTCTACAACTTCGACCGCGGAGAGGACGACGTCGACTACAGTCCCTGTGACCTCGACCACGTCGACTGTAACCTCGACGCCTTCCACAACCACGACCATCCTCGTGTTCATGACCCCGGAGGAGACGACTACGACGACTATCGCACCGATTATCATCCCCATTGTGACCCTGATGCCTACGACTACCACATCAACCTCGACCACGACGACGATAGCCTGCAGCGTCGAATGCTACGACATACGCCTGCCAAGCCCAAGAACCTGTGCAGAAGGCTGCTGCATCAGCTCAGACACCCGCTGCGTCTACGTTTCTAGCACAAGGGACGGCTCAAGATGCCAGTGCAGGTAGGCTACAGGTTTACCTGGTCTCGGTAGCGGCGCATGGCCTCCCCAACCACGTATATCGAGCCTGTCACCAGTATCAGGTCATCTGCTTTCGCCTGGGATAGTACAAGGTCGATGGCCTCATCGACAGATTCCGTCTTCTCACCCCAACCGCCTTCGAGTAACTCCTCAGGGTCGGCTGAGCGCTCCGCTTGATAGCGGGTGGCGACGAACAGGTCCGCCTCAGAGAGTGTCTGCACCATACTATGCCAGTCCTTGTCATTCGAGAATCCCGCTATCACGAAGAGGCGACCTCCGCTCTTGTGTTCCCTTATGAATTTGAAGCTGGATTCTATCCCATGGGGGTTGTGGGCGCAGTCGAGTATCACCGTAGGTTTCGTTTGGACTATGTCGAGGCGGCCGGGCCAGATAGTTTTACGTATGCCCTCGGTTATGTCGCGTTCGCTCACACCCAATGCCTCTGCGGCGACTGCAGCACAGGCTAGGTTCTGGGCTTGATACTCGCCGCGGAGGCTGCATCGTAGATTGTACGCCTGCTTTTGGGTTTTTAGTGTGAATGATATCCCCCCCATCGTGGATGAGACGTCGGATACCATAAACTCTTTTTGTGCGCGGAGTATCCTAGCCTTCTTATTTTTGCAGTCCTCCTCAAGGACCCGCAGTGCGCCGCCTTCTGCCGCCGTGACTAGCGTCGAGTTTGGGTAGATTATACCTGCCTTCTCGGCTGCTATGGCCTCGACTGTGTCTCCGAGGTATTGCATGTGCTCGAGTGCGACGTTCGTTATGACTGACACCGCTGAGGGTAGGATGTTGGTGCTGTCGAGTCTTCCGCCCATCCCAACCTCAAGCACCATCACATCCACGCCCTCGTCTGCGAAATGTTTGAGTGCGAGGGCTGTGGTGGCCTCGAAGAACGTCGGCTTGTCTGGCATCGAGTCGATGAGGGGTTTGAGTTCCGTCGTGAGGGCTGCGAATTTCTCTTTTGTTATCTGCTTCCCGTTGACTCTGATGCGCTCGGTGAAATCCATGAGTTCAGGGGACGTGTAGAGGGCGACCTTCCGGCCGGACGTCTCAAGAACCTTAGCGATCGCCGCCGCGCAGGAGCCTTTCCCGTTGGTGCCGCTAACGTGCACGACCCCCCCAGAGTACTCGAAACCGAGTTTGTTCAGCAAGTCCCGGGTGTTCTCTAGTCTAAAACGAATGCCAAGTTTCTCAAGGCCCTTAAGGTATGCTAGCGCTTGGATGTAATCCATCAGAATAATCCCGTTATTACGCCGTCATCTGTTATGTCGATGTTTTCGGCTGCTGGCTTCTTCGGCAGTCCTGGCATCGTCACAACCTTTCCTGTGAATGCGACGATGAATCCGGCTCCCGCTGAGACGCGGACTTTGTTCACAGTTATCTTGAAGCCGTGTGGGCGGCCGATGAGTTTGGGGTCGTCACTTAGGCTCTTCTGGGTTTTGCTCATGCATATGGGGAGTTTCCCGCAGCCCTGGAGTTCCAGGTTTTTGATGTCCTGCTTGGCGGTCTCAGTGTATGCGACGCCGTCTGCTCCGTAGATTTCCCTCACTATCGTCTCTATCTTATCAGTGATGGCGGAGTCGAGGCTGTATAGGAACCGGAAGTCGCTCTTGCCTTTCGCGGCTTGCTGGACTTTCTTGGCGAGTTCCAGCCCGCCTTCGCCGCCTTTCGCGTGGACTTCGGATAGTGCGATTTCGACGTTCATTTTTTTGCAGTGCTCAAGGACGTAGTCTAACTCATCCTGAGAGTCGGTGGCGAACTTGTTGAGTGCGACGACGAGGGGTAGGCCGAATTTTTTGACGTTCTCTATCTGCTTCTCGAGATTAGGCCAGCCCCGCTCCAGTGCCTTGATGTCCGGTTTACTGTAGTCTGCTGCTGCGCCGTGGTATTTGAGTGCGCGCAGTGTGGCGACGAGGACGACCGCGTCGGGTTTGAGGCCCGCCTGCCTGCATTTGATGTCGAAGAATTTTTCTGCGCCAAGGTCTGCGCCGAACCCGGCTTCTGTGACGACGACGTCAGCGAGCTTCAGCGCCATCTTAGTGGCTACGACGCTGTTGCATCCGTGGGCGATGTTCGCGAACGGGCCCCCGTGTATGAACGCGGGGCCGCCCTCTATCGTCTGCACTAGGTTCGGGTTGAATGCGTCACGCAGGAGCGCGGCCATGGCGCCTGCGACACCCAGTTGTTTGACTGTGACCGGCTCCCCGAAGAACGTGTAGGCTACGACCATCCTGTTTAGTCTTTCCTTGAGGTCACGATAGCTTTCGGCGAGGCAGAGGACTGCCATCACCTGGCTTGCTGCGGTGATGTCGTATCGGTCTTCGCGCGCCACACCGGATGCTTCCCCCAAGCCGATGAATATCCGCCTGAGCGAGCGGTCGTTCATGTCGGTGACCCGCTTCCAGGTGACCTTGTTGGGGTTGATGTTGAGCGTGTTGCCCTGGAATATGTGGTTGTCTATGACTGCTGAGAGCAGGTTGTTTGCAGCTGACACCGAGGGTATGTCGCCTGTGAAGAAGAGGTTGATGTCCTCCATCGGCAGCACCTGACTTTTTCCGCCTCCTGTTGCGCCGCCTTTGACTCCCATCACCGGACCGAGGGACGGCTCCCTCACGCACAATACGGCATTGACGCCCATCCTCCGCAGAGCCTGGGTTAGCCCCACTGTGGTCGTGGTCTTGCCTTCCCCGGCGGGGGTGGGAGTCATCGATGTGACGAGTATGAGTGTGCCGCTTGGCTTGTCTTTGAGCCGCTCAAGTATGCTCACCGGAACCTTCGCCTTGTGTTTCCCGAACAGTATGAGGTCATCTGGTGAGAGGCCTATCTCAGAGGCGACGTCCACTATCGGCTTGAGTTTGACCGAGTGTGCGATGTCGATGTCGGATGTCATGTGATTAGAAGAAGCCACTTGGGGCTTAAAAATTGGTTTTCGGGATCCTCATGGCAGTTAACGCCGCTATTGTATTTTTCTTATTACTTTATCACCAGCCAACCAACCATTTTACCCGCAGGGATTGCTCCCCGCATCCATCACACTTTAGAGGACCCTGGATAAGTATTTGGTTATGTGGTATATAACTACTTGGGGGTTTTTAGCTCGTATTCGCGGCTGCCTAACCCTATCTTTTCCGCGTACGCCAGTATCTGTTGCCCATCAACCCCGTGCTTCTCAATGAATGGGTCCTTTCCATATTTTTTCTTCACAAGGTCGAGGCTCGCCTGGTCCGCAGCTACAGGGTCCCTGCTCAAGAGGACGCCGACGTCGCCCATGAACTTCTTCTGGTCGAATCCCATGCAGTCGCAGTCGTATGTGAGGTCTGTGATGAAGTTTATGTACCACCACCTGCGCCCGCGGGTTGCGGCGTAAGCGTACTCTGCTATCTTCTCCATGAGTATCTGGTTCATTTCATTTGACATGTTCCACGGTATGTCGATTGCGCGCTGTGGGCAGACTGCGATGCAGTGAGCGCAGCCGATACACTTGCCTGAGTCGATGGCTGCGACCTTCCCCAGGGTTATCGCATTGACTGGGCAGTCGCTCACGCATGTGCCACATGCCACGCACTTCTTACCATTGACTATGGGGGATATGAGGGCGTGCATGTCCATCTTCCCCGGCCTTGAACCCAACCCCATGCCCACATTCTTGAGGGCTCCCCCGAAACCGCACATCATGTGACCTTTGAAGTGCGTGACCGCAACGAGTTTGTCGTATCTTGCAAGGCCGCCCCCCAACTTAGCCGTTTTCGTGCGGCCGATGTTGACTGGGATGTCAATGCTGTCTTCGCCCATGTTGCCGTCTAGTATGTCGATTGGGAGGAAGCCGAATCCGTGTTTCTTTGCGGTCTCTATGTGGTCGGCTCTTATGGTCCTGTGTCCTCGGTACATGACATTGCATTCCACGAATACTGGGTCCTTGAGGATTTTGTTAGCGTCTTTTAGCCAGCCCGGTTTTATGTGCGTTTTGTTTCCTCCCTCCCCGAAGTGGACTTTCAAGCCGACCGGGCCGCCGTTGAAGTCCTTGGCTATTATCCTAAAGTAATCCGCTGCAGTCTCCCTTATGTGTTTGAGGTCGTCTGAGAAGTAGACTGTTGATGCCATTACAAACTCGCAAGGGTACTGCGACATTTATGTCGCAGAGGAACACAGCCGACGCTATGCGTCGGGTGTGTGTCCGAGCCTTTTGGGCTCGGCCACATTGCGACGGATTCTGCCCTTGTGTTTGCACCTCCTATGTTTGTTTCGCGACTTGGCATTTTGAGCGAGTTTGTAAGTCATATCAAAATCGCGTGTTCGCGATTTTGGTATGTTGATTTTATTTTATCGTCTCAAGGATTATCTTGTTCGTCTGGCCGCAGGGTATCTTCTTTATTATCTTTTTGGATTCGAGTTTCTGTATTACCCTGTGCATCTTCACGCGGGAGTACCCTGTGCGGTCTGTGAGCTCCTTCTGCGTGACTTCCGCGCCCGCCTTCTCTATCTCTTTCATGACCTCCTTCTCCTCGTCTGTGAGGTAGAGTTCAGCCAGGTCCTTCCTCATCCTCTTGATTTCTTTCGTGTGGGTGAGGCTCCTTATGGTTATTGCGCCTGCAATTGAGATGAGGCCGCCGATGAGATTAAATATCAGGGATGGAGAAATCAAGATGTCGATAGGATTCAATTGCTCCCTCTGGAGAATTCGCCTAGGTATGAAAGGGGGTACTCCGGGTATTTCCCTGTCCTGCCTCTCCGAATGATATTCTCCGGTGTTAGGGCCGGTGTAGGATGAGTTGGTGCTAGCGGTGGTTATGTTATCTGTTTGTGGGGTTTCGCTGGCCCATATTAGGGAATAGGCCGTGAAAACGTAGTTTGTGAGTAGGAACCCTCCGAAGATGAACAACAACACCATTACAATCGTGTGCTTTGTTTCCATTTCAAACATGCGAGAACCTATTTTCCGCCTGCACCCCGCTATTGTTTTGTGTATTTGACATTTTGAGCATGTTTGAAATACCTAAGCCCGCAGGCTTAGATGTATTGTTTCAGTTTGTTACTTGTTTCAGTTTGTTACATCAAAGGCTTATTACCTGTTTCACCATATGTTGTATGGAATCTTGGGTTATAAATACATCCCAGGTAACGAAAAGGTAAGTAATGGATTAATAGACGACATAAACGCATTAAGTAAGATAAATAAAGGTGATTCGAATGACAGGAACATGGAGGATAATACAGGTTACATTAGCGGCGTTGACAATATTGTGCATCTTTAGCTCATCAGGATATGCACAGACAATGTCTGAGACTAACATGGCGGTTGATTTCGCCTCGACATCTGTTAGCACCAATGTACAGAGGGGGGACACCGGAATCATGAACCTGGTGATAAAGAACAGCGGCGGCAGAAAGGCTGAAAACATCAACGTCTGGGTCCCAGGCACAGCCGTCGTTTTCGCCGACAAGAGGTATTACGTCGGCTCGATGGACTCTGGCGAAACCAGGTCGATACCGGTGATATTCCGAATATCCCCAACTGCAAGGACCGGCATGACTGGATTACAGGTTAAAATAGTATTCGACGGATACAGATATGACGGCACCCTGAACCCGAACCAACAGTCGACCTTTGAGATTCCAGTCAACATCATCAGCAACCCCCTCTTCCAGATTACACCGGATAAAACGACATTCTACAAGGACAACCTCGATGACCTGACCCTTATGGGTATATCAAAGGATCCGGTGAGGGACCTTGAGGCCACCCTTACATCAAACTGCCTGACGGTGATGGGGTCCTCCAGGAAATATGTCGGCCTAGTGACCGCAAACCAGACTTTTGGTATACCTTATGCGATAAAGCCCTCGCAGGCCGGGTCATGCCTTTCGTTCCTAACCATGTCCTACACCGACGAATCCGGCGGAAAGTCCTCCGATAACATCTCCATCGGATTGAACGTTCAGGATGCGGGAGTCGACTTCAAGGTGCAGAACGTCTCATACACGCCGACCGGGCCCGGTGAGCAGACGAACCTGAAAATCAGTCTCAGGAACGTCGGAAACGCCGACGCCAGTGACGTGACATTCCGCCTCAACATCACATCCCCGTTCGCTCCCATTGACACGACCGAGAAGTACATCCCGAAGGTGAACGCCGGAGGGAACGTCGAAATCGACTTCGGACTCTCAGTCGGATGGGATGCGATCACCCAAGCCTACTCCATACCATTGAGCATCGCGTATAAGGTGGGTGGCTCATCATACAGCACAGGAAAGGACATAGGGTTGGACGTGGCAGGAAAAGTCATACTGGAGGTCATGGACGTGCAGACGAGCAGTGGCAGCGTCAGGATAGACGTCGCAAACATCGGGACTCGCACCGCCGACGGAGTGAAGGCGACTCTCATCATCCCGAACGCCGCCTCCACGCAACAGGGCAGAAACTTCACAGGCCGAAACCAAATCAGCGGCAATGCGAGCGGGGGGTCTGGAGACTTTCAGCGCCTGATTTCGTACAAGTCTGACATCAAATCCACCAAGCAGACGACATTCACCTTCCCCACGACATCAACCGGCCAGGCGACACTCGAGATTGAATACAGCGGCCCCAACAACCAGAGGGTGACGCAGACCGAGAGGATAACAATCGCAGGTTCAAGCAGCACTCTCACAGGCAGGAGTACGACTTCAAGCGGCACGAGCACAACGACTTACGCCCTGTATGCAGTGGTCCTCGTAATCGCATATCTGGCTTATAGGAGATACAAGGCAGGCAAGAAGTAAACGAATGTTGCGGGCGTAAAATGTTGGATATAGCGGTGAAGAACATCTTCAGGCAGATGGTCAGGAGCGGACTCACCATAATGGGCATAGCCATGGGCATAGGTCTCATACTTGCCCTTGGGTCTATAGGGGAGGGCCTGAACCAGCAGATGTCTGAGAGGTTCGGGAACGTCGGCGCTGTCATCGACGTCAGGGACCAGACTGAGAACAACGTCGGCATCTCCCAGGATACCATAGATGAGCTTTCGAACTGGCCTGAGATAGAGAGCGTCGTCCCAGTCGGCTCATACAGGATAACACGTGGGTCCAGAGGCAGCGGTGGCGGTGACTTTCACGGCCCAGGCGGCGGTGGCAGCCTCTTCGGCCGCAGCGGAACAGCATCAATAACATTCACCGGATTAAATCCTGACGACCAAGACTACTTGATAGGAGAGGACATAAACACATACGAAGGCCGCAAACTCGACACTTCTGACGACGGCATGGGAGTCGTACTTCTAGGCTACACGACGGCCGAGACCCAGAACCTCAACGTCGGGGACGAGATAGAGTATGCGAGGACGACCAACCAGTCCACGACCAGCTACTACTTCCAGGTTGTGGGGATAATCGAGGAGACTGGGGACACCAGCATCGACGGTGCGTCCTACGTGCCGCTTAAGACGATGCAGGAGATAGAGGACGACGACAGGATAACTTCACTGAAGGTGAAGGCTGTGGATGTGACTCAAGTGGAGAACGTGTCGCAGAAGATAAGCGATGAGTTCTCTGACGTGAGGGCGTTCTCGATGGTTACGATGGTGAGGCAACTTGAGTCAACGCTCCAGACCGTCCAGCTTGCAGTCTACGGCATAGGCGCAGTCTCCATAATAGTCGGGGGCCTTGGAGTCATGAACACGATGATAATGTCCGTGATGGAGCGCCGCCGGGAAATCGGGGTCATGAAAGCCATCGGCGCCACGACCACGATGATACTC
>Ga0315284_10011518_pt1 | contig 12607 bp, 13 predicted proteins | sample YL17G09_16_MG_FD_203696 | JGI IMG/M metagenome (GOLD analysis project Ga0315284, IMG submission 203696) | Sediment microbial communities from Yellowstone Lake, YNP, Wyoming, USA - YL17G09_16 | ecosystem: Environmental > Aquatic > Freshwater > Lake > Sediment | place: USA: Wyoming | collected... | reverse complement strand
GCCGGCCACGTCCGACGCCGTCGAACGCGGCAACCGCCGTCACCGCAAGATGCAGAAGACCGTCTATCGAGTCCGAACCGGTTCGACGATCCGCCGCCGCATTGCTTTGGACGTGCAGCGGGAGCTGTAAGCTCCCGTCCGCCACCAGACCATCGTCACCCTCCATCGACAACGTCGCAAGACGGGATAGAAATACTCTGTAACGTTGCTACAGTCTCCAAAAGGGCCGGGAGCACCTGGAGGTGATGTGCCCAGATAGAGGTCCAGCGCACTCCCAGCCACTTACAAGGCGGTTGCCACGGCCGGAATGTGGATGCAAATCCTGTTCGGCGACAAGTTTTTTTCAATCAGCCATCCCGGCCCACACGAAAGAATGCCTGAATGACTGGCCCGAAATCACTACCGAGTCCTTGGTAGAACGTGACCATAATGGTATAATAGGGGTGTCTCAAAGAAACGCCGTCCAGCTACGGGCCACAATAGTCTCGCTTCCAACTTCCTCCCTGGGCCCGGACGGCGGGCTGGGCACCGATTCCGCAAGTCTCAGCTTCGTCTCGTCTCACAATCGCCGGCACCCGGCGTCCGTGTCTATCAGCCACCCCGTCCCTATCGTCCCGCTCTTGTACCGAATATCGCCAGGCTGTCACCCTTGCCGGTAACACTTGCTCAGAGGCGACAGGGGTTGACAGACTCTGCCTGGCTGTGTAAAAGTGCCCATATATATTGACAATTATGGACGTTTCTACACAGGGGAATGGCAGAATGACGGACATGCAAGACAAGGTACTGGTCCTCGCGAAACGCAAGGGCATTCTCCGGGTGAAGGACCTGCACGAAGCCAGGATTCATCCAGAGTACCTGCGCCGGCTCTGCGAGAAGGGAATGCTCATGCGGATCGGCCGGGGTCTCTATGTGCCGGCGGACGCGGAACTTTCTGCCAACACCGGTCTGGCCCAGGCATCCCGGCGGGTTCCTCGCGGCATCATCTGTCTGCTGTCGGCCCTCCGCTTCCATGAGATCGGCACGGCGAACCCATTTGAAGTCTGGATAGCCCTCGACCAGGATGTCCGTCGGCCACAGGTGAAGTACCCGCCGCTGCGCATCGTGCGGTTCTCCGGGAAGGCCCTTACAGAAGGTGTGGAACGTCACCGAATCGAGTCTGTCCCTGTAAAGGTCTACAACCCGGCGAAGACCGTCGCAGACTGCTTCAAGTACCGAAACAAAATTGGTCTCGATGTGGCCATCGAAGCACTCCGGGACTGCCTGCGAACAAAGAAATGCACGCACGAACAACTCTGGCAATATGCCAAGGTATGCCGGGTAACGGAAGTGATGCGACCCTACTTGGAGGCTGTTTTGTGATACCGGAGCCTTCCCGCAATCTCGCACAATCCATCCATCATCGACTGCTGAACAAGGCCAGAGAACGCAACGAAGATCCGAACCTTATTCTCATCCGATATGCACTCGAACGGTTCCTGTACCGTCTGGGTCGCTCGATACACAAGGGCCGGTTCATCCTCAAAGGTGCGATGCTGTTTGCCGCGTGGACAGATCAGCCTCACCGGCCGACCCGCGACCTCGATCTGCTTGGAATCGGTGATTCTTCGGACGCGACTTTGACACGGGCCTTCCTCCTTGAGCCCTTGCACGCCGCAGCCCGCAACGAATCGCTCCCGAAATCCTGGAAACCTGTCGGTCCTTGGGCTTGGGACGCGCGATAGATGGTACTGCGGGGACCCCATAGGGGTATGGGGGGACTCCCCCCGGCTGCCTTCCCCACACTCCCGCTGGTTGCCGGGCCTTGTAGACTCCGGAGTGGCTCGGCATTGCTCCAACAGAGGAAATGCCACGTCGCCGATGCGAAACTGGCGCACAGACGAAAGCCGGTCTTTCACGGTGGCCACCGGACAACAAGTCCGATGCGCCTGCCGCAGTCACCCCCTGAGCCTGTAGACCTTGAGGAAGTGGCCCACGTGAGGAATGCGGCCATGCCGCGAGCCAATCAATTCAGCAGTTCCTTGAAGCTGAGGCCGTCTCCGCACTCCAGAGACTCCACCTTTGCCCGGAACCATTCCTCGCCCCGCGCATCGTCCAGAATCTTGTCCTTGAGTTGCTTCATGGAATCGGGGCTCGGTCTGAGTTTTTGAGGATCGATGGCTGGTAGCAGCCTCAGCGTCTTTTCCAGCCGGGTCGCGACTGACTCCCACGATTTCCGCTCCTCTTGGAGGTCCTTCAGCCGGAGATTGTACAGGGAATGTGCGCGCCAAGCCTCGTATGGGGGCCGGCCAGCACACCCTCGTTGCCTGGGACATCCGGCCCGACGGCATCCGCCGCCGCATCCAGGACCGCTTTGATGGCCAGGAACAGCCGGATATTCTGCTCGGCCGTATCCAGCCCGTCCCTCAGTTCCGCCCCGACACGTTCGATGGACTTCTTCGCCCTGTCGTCGTGGTTGACCAGTCCCAGGAATAGTTCCGTACTGCGGGTAACCCATTCGCTCGGGCGCATTGCAGCGTTGTAGTTGCCCTTCTTGTCCAGCCAGACCCCTGGGCAATCATCCAGGACCGCGTAGGCGTGCCGGAATCGCTCATCGTCGTCAAACCAATGCTGCTGGTATTCATCAATGAATGGCTTCCATTCGGGCAACTCCGGGCAACCGTACAGGGCCTGCCCGATCACACAGAGCTTATCCACGAGCTTCATGGCCTCCTCGATGGGCAGCCCTTCCTCTTTCCACCGCTTCAGAAGGGGCTCTGTTTCCCTTCCATCCTCATCGCAGGAGATCACCGGCAGTCTCTCGCTTGCATGGAGCTTGCGGATCTCTTCAACGGCCTGCCTGTGGCAATCGGCAAACGGCTCCGGCACGGCCGCTGCGAACTGCTCTGCCGATTCGGTGTCTACGCCGGCTTCATCTATCGCCGTCTTGGCCTCTGGCGGCGCGATCGCATAGAACCGCTCCTCAATCACATAGCCCAGCGAGTATTCGAACGCCAGCTTCTTCTCCCTCTGGGCTGCCACGATGGCCTCGTACTGCGTCTTCGTAACCACGTGAGGGCCGAACGACTCGAACAGCTCTACAGTCCGGCGTTTGTCGGCATCCTCCAGTGCCCGGTCGAAGTATGTGATTTGCAGGCAGGCGTCTATGCATGCCCATTCCCCGATCATGTAGCCCGTGTGAAAGCCCCGACACAATGCCATGAACATGTTGTAGTCCCGGATATCGGCTCCTTCCATCGGTGCTTGCCGAATGGCCGCCATATCGGCCTCTGTGAGGACTGAGTCCCTGCCGAGATAGGAGTCGATCACGTCCTGTAGAATGAGCTTGCCAGCTTCCCATCCAGTCAACCCCTTGCTGAGGATTTTCTTGACCGCTGTCGCCGTCACCATTCGTGTCATGCCGCTATCTCCTTGATTGCACCACCGCCTCCAGACGTGCCGGCTTCGCCGCCAGTTCCGTCTGCTCGACGGCCTTGAGCATGGATTGCAGGACCGCCTGTTCCAGCTTGGCCTGAGACTCGCTGATCTCGCCGGCTCGGTAGCGGGCAAGGACCGCATGAAGCTCTTCGCTGATGTCGCTGGTGTTCAGTTTTGGACCAGTTCTGGTTCTCTGCCCAGTCTCCACATACTCGCCCTTGAGTTCGCCGAAGTACCGTAGCTGGAGTTCCAGGAGCTTGTCGGTATTGACCTTGGAGGGGTCTCGCTTGCCGATCTCGGTCTGAATGGCCTTGAGTTGCTCCCCGATGAGCCGGATTCTGCCCTCCTTGAGCAGGAAGAACTCCTCCTGGAGGGCCTCCAGTTCCATAGACCGGGCTCTGGCAATCTCCGTCTCAAGCTCTGTATTCCATGCGGTCAGCGTCCCCTTGGAAACCCCCAGTTCTCGTGCGATCCGAGCATAGCTGTAACCCTTCGCCCGTAGCACCACAAAACGATGTTTCTGCTCCTCCTTACCGAGGTCAAGCTCGTCCGCCTCATCCTCTTCGGTTGAGGTCACAACGTCCACATCTTCAGCAATCGTTCCTGTCATCTCAATTGTCTCCGTACTCGTTTGCCGATCGCGCTCCGCACGAGAGTCATGATTGCCGCCTTGATATGCTCCGGCAGCTTGGCCCAAGCCACCACGACCTCAGCCAAGTCCGGGGGCAGTCTTTGGACGTCCATTTCAGCCGATTTCGGGCTTCCAGGTGTCCACTGAGGTGTCAACGGCTCTTGCTGTCCGCTGTAAGTGCTTGATGTTTCTTGGCTTACCGATTTGCTGCCTCGGTCTTCGGAACCGATGGTTGGGGGTTCGAGTCCCTCCGGACGCAGTGATTGCAGCGAGGGCGTCAGCCGTTATCCCACCTGTACCATGTGGAAGGGAGCTGAGATGAACAAGCGAACGAGAAGAAATTTCTATTCGACCCGCAGATTCCTTTGAAGCTCAGGACAGGCTCTCCAGCTTCGCCTCAGGATGACAGAGTCCACGCCGTGCAGGGATTTCTCGGAATACGCATCATTTGACCAGGTTCCCCGTGCATTTGTCCCATCGAGTGGTGCGGACTTTCATGCGGTGCTCGCGGCCGTGACAATCGGTGCAGTACTTCTTGGCGTGCCCGTCCGGCGGCGCAGTCTCGAAGACGCTCAGGTTCGCCTCCAGAATGGGCCGGTGACTCTCCACCTTCCGGATCTCATGCCTGGGATGGCACATCATGCAGGTCGGATTGATCCTCTCTTTCGGGTACATCAACTCGGGCGGCGTGACGTTGGCCTCGTCCGAGCGATGGCGAAGCGACTCGCCGTGGCATCGTTCGCAGCCGATCCCGGCTGCCTTGTGAGCCACGGCAAGCTTCTCCTCGTCGAAGTCGAGATGGCATGCCTTGCAGAACGGATTGGCCACGAAGGGCGCTTCAGGTTCGGCACGATGCTTCCCGGCCGGCGCCTTTCCGGCCTGACCGATTGCGGGTGCGGCGGTTCCGTTGTCCTGTCTGAGTGAGCAGCTTGCGGCGGCAATGAGCGCCACGACGGCGAACAGAAGGGCAATTGCCGGCCCTGATCGTCTTGCTTCTCTCATTATCCTTCTTCCCTGCACCTCCCAAAATGGCGGCACGAGCGCCTTACCGTCCGACTACACGTACTCCCAGTTCTTCAGCCACTGGTAGTCCGTGGGCAACTTCGCCCATGCCCGGTCCATGGCCTGCTCCAGCTCCTTCGCCTCGGCCGCACCCAGCTCTCGCCGCTCCTTGAGGGCCTTGACCATGTTGTCCACCTGGTGCGTATTGATCATGCCCGGAATGGGGGCGGTGATGACGTTCGTGGCGAGAATATAGCGGATCGCCATGCGGGCCATCCGGTCGTCTTCCTCCGCGTGCGGGCTGTCTAGTGCCCCGTCGCCTGTGAACAGGGCGTTGCTGGAGAACGGCTTGATGCCGAACACGCCTACGTCATACTGTTTCACCGTGGCGAACAGGCTGTCTTCCGGCGCCACCTTGCTCTTGGCGGTGTACGGCGTCACGACCACCTGCACGATATCGGGATAGGTCTCGATCATCCACTTGATGTGCGGGCGGTCGTGCGTCGAGAAGCCTGTGAAGCGGCACTTGCCCTGCTTGCGCGCCGTTTCCAGGGCCTTCATCATCTGCTCGACCTCCGCCTCCGTGTGCATGCCGCTCTGCTCGTGCATCGTGACTCGCCAGAGATCGACGTAATCGAGCTTCGCCTCCTTCAATCCTTTGTCGAGCGTGCCGAGCAAGGCCCCCGTGGTCCGGAACTTGTCATTCCGCATCTCCTCCTGGTACCACGAGAAAGCGAGGAACATGCTCTCGCGTCTGCCCCTCAACGCCTCGGCGTAGGTCATGACCTCTTCCTTCGTGCAGGCATCGATGTGGTTGATGCCCGACTCGATGCACCGGGTGACTACGTCGCGGCGGTTCTTCATGAAGTCCGGGTTGTCAATGGCGGCGCCGAGCCAGTTGTCGCCTTTGACTGCGGCCGGCACCATCTTCTCGATTCGTTTCCAGTGTCCGCCCATGCACACGGCCGACACCCATACATCGGTCTTCCCCAGTCGGCGGTACTCCATATCAGGATTATAGCTGCGTGTTTTCTCGACGGCCGCTGCCTTTGCGGTTCCCGTCCGCTGCCCGTTCTGGCAGCCGGTTGCCGCCATGCCGACGGCCAGTCCGGCCGCTGCCGCCGTGCCGTCCCGCAGTAAATCGCGTCGGGTCAGATTCTCGGGCTTGCTCGGTCGTTGGCTCTTGCTACTCATGGTCTTCTCCTTACGATCTGTTGTCTCGAATCAAAGCATCGACGTATTTGCCGTTTGGCGAATCCGGGCATAGCAGTCTTTCAGGTAGCCCCGTGCTGCCGCCAGGTTCGCCATCATAATGTCCGTCCCGGGATGCCCATGCATGAAAGGATTGACGTATCCACGGTAGCGTATTTGCGCCAAGGCACGAATCCACGGCGTCATGTCGGCGGGGCCGACGCCGGGAAGCTGCTTCACGTCCGGCTGGTTCTGCCATGCGTAAAAGAAGAACAACTGCTGCCCACAAATGCGAATCGCCTCGGGCACGGAGGCCTTGGCCGCCTGGATATGATAGGGGGCCAGGGCGATCCCCAGTCGCGGCGAGGTATTGGTGTCGACGAACGCCTTGAGCGAATCGAGCGAATCCAGCAGGGCTTGCCCATGGTTCTCGATGGCTATGTATGAGTTGTGCTTCTCCGCCAGCTCGATGGACGGTTTGAGACCGTCGATGAATTGCCGCATTCGGGCGCTTAACTCTTCGGGCTTGCACGGGCCTGCGCTGCCCTGGATGGCCACGCCGCCGCCGGCCTTGCCCAGCAATTCGGCATATCGCTCATAGCCGCCTTGATAGACCGAGAATGCGAACAGCTTGAGCTTATGCCGGCCCAGCAACTCCTTCAGTCCCTCGGGCCCGAGGCGGGACGCGACGTCATCCAGATGGGGACAACCCTCGTGGGCAGACCAGATATCAATCGCCTCAAAGCCCAATTTCGCGATCTTCTCACAGGCATTCTCAATGGGCAGCTCCGTGAAGTGGATGGAGGAGGTGGACAGCCGCATCTGCCAGGGCGACGTATCCGTCGGCCGCAGCACGTCGTTGGCGGGCTCCGCTCTCACGGTCCGCGATGCAGCAACCGCGCCGATCAGTTTCAGAAAACTGCGACGATCTATTGTATGGCCCATAGGACGCCTCTTCTGCTTGCCGCTTATCCACTGCTGACCCAACGGCTCATACAAGGTATCAAACTGGTCGCGATTCCGCAAGCACTGATTCTTGCTCAGTCGCCTTGGGTGTCTATGGCACTTTCGGGGCATTGGGGATGGGTGGCAGCGGCAAGCTCCGCAGGCTGCGCTTGCCGCTGCCACCCATCACAAGGATTGATTCTTGCCGGGGTGATTTAGGCCCATATAATGCTGCTATGCCTTTGCTGAAACAAGAACAGAACCTGGCCTCCATGCCTGCTCTGAACGAGCTTACGATCAGAGTCGTTCATGACAACTACCCGTGTGCCGATTCGTTGAAGACTGCATGGGGGTTCTCGGCCCTTGTCACGGGGCCTGAGCGGACCATCCTTTTTGACACCGGCAGCGACGGGACACTGCTGTTGGAGAACATGGCGAGGCTGCAAGTCGAGCCTGCCGGCATCGGCATTGTGGTTCTTTCGCACATTCACGGCGATCATACCGGCGGGCTGACCGGCTTTCTGAGGGCCAATGCCCGCGTCGCGGTCTACCTGCCCCGGTCTTTCCCGGCCAAGGTCAAGGACGTTGTGCGGGGATATGGAGCGACCGTTGTCGAGGTGACCGCACCGCAGGAGATCTGCCCGAATGTGTACACGACCGGGATCCTGGGCAGAGTCGTCAAGGAACAGGTCCTGATCGTTCGCACGCAGCGCGGACTCATCGTTCTGGCCGGCTGTGCCCACCCTGGCGTCGTGAGACTGGTGGAGGAAGTCAAGAGTCTGCACCCGGAGAACATCCTGCTTGTGATGGGCGGATTCCACCTCGAATGGTCCACCGCAGGCAGGGTGGAGAGAATCATCGCCGCCTTCAAAAGTCACGGCGTCCGGTATGTCGCGTCGACCCACTGCTCCGGCGAGAGGGCGAGACAGATGTTTCAGCAGCGTTATGGAGAGGGCTACATCGAGGCGGGCGTGGGCAAAATGATTTCCCTTGCCGATCTACGGTGACGGCACGTCGCTGTGTGAACGCCCACCCTGCAGCGCCGAAGCACCCAGTCCAGGACTCGCCCGCCTGCAAATGTAGTCGCGCGACTACGTCTGGCCCCGGGGCTTAGGCTGCGGCTGTTTCTGCGGTTGTACCTGCGGCTGCTCCGGAGGACGCTGCTCCTGCATTTTCTGCTGCTGCATCTGCATGAAGATTGTCATGATCTCCATCAGATGCTGTTTGGGCAGGGCCATCTCGACGCTCAGGCTGCCTCCGGAGACCTTCCCCGCGATGGCGATATTGCTTTGGCTTTGCACGGCCGTCTGCGGGATTGGCATGGGCATGATCGCCGTGACCATCTGGAGTATACGCAGATAGTTGTACGTCGCAAAGAAGCAGGCTTTTTCCGACCCGGGGATCAGTTGCACGGCCGCCTCGACCTCGCTGGGGACTGGTTGTGTGGCGTCGCCTTTCGCCTGGTCGATCAGCTTGCGCACCAGCGTCCCGGAGTCGCTCGCGATCGCATAGACCAGCAGATTGTTGACCACGGCCAGCCGGCCCTCGAACCCATGGCCGAAGATGAGGGCAAGCATCTTGCTCTGCTCGGAGTTCGGATCGGTCGGATTGATGCCAACCTTGATCGCGTCGATGGCCACGTCCTTGTACGTTTCCGCCTTTCGCTTGAGCTCGAATTTGATTCCCACGCCCATCTGCTTGTAGAGGTCGGCGATCGGGCCGGCCTCGAACATCGCGGGCATCTCTTCCATCGCACGATAGAACGCCTGGGGGTCCTTCAGGCCCACGACGTACTGCAGCCTGAACGGAGGCTTGGCTTTCACATCCGTCGAGAACGACCCTGCCAGTGTCCCGGTGAGAGCGCCGGTGGCATCCGTGGTCAGTTTCTTCAGCTTACGGAAGTCATCGCCGGACGGGTCCTTGCCCGCAAGCTTGGCGAACATGTCGAGGTAAAAGCTGTTGATCCTGTTCCATGAGGCTGGGTCCATGGACGTGATGAAGTTCATGACCGCCCCGTTCTCCAGGTACTGCATGAACTTCTTGTCCGGGGTCACGGCGACTCCCTGGAGGATCTTCGCCATCTCGGTATCGGGCACCGCGGCGGCCACGAATCCTATGCGAATCGCGGTGGGGGCCGGGTCAAGCGTCAGGCTCGCAGACTGCATCTCCTGCATCAGCGAGTTCAATAGACTTGCGTACATGTCCATGGCGGCGTCCGCCTGGCCCATCCCGGGCTGGCCCTGTTTCTGCATGGCTTGCATGCTCTTCTTGGCTTCCTGGAGCTTCGCCTGGATCATGGGTCCGAACATCTTGGACACCGTCTGGATATTGGCGTACGCCCAGACCGGGGAGTCCTGGGCGCGTTTCAACTCCTCGGGACTGAGTCTTTTGGCCAGCGCCGTTGCTCCCGGGCCGGCGATCAGCTTCTTCGTTTCGATCAGGGCCGGTCGGTTACTCGAAGAAGTCACCAGGGCATAGCCCGGCACGTTGGTGGCCACGAACATGGGCTGCTCTTTGGGGCCGATGGCGGAAATCCCCTCCGCGTCCGGGGGGGCCACATTGGGATTTCCCTCCACGAACTGTTTGTAATCGCTTACGGGGACCAGCACCGCGATCCGGGAGAGATTCGGCGTGTCGCCGCCGGCCAGCGGCCCGAAAACGGCGAAGCTGCCCGACATGTTGATCCCTTTCGGCTCCGTACTGCCCAGGAATTTGGCCAATTGGGCGGGCACGATCATGGAGACGCCCACGGGGGATACCCCGGTCAGGAATTGATCGATCTTGGCCATCGCCCCGGTGAGATTATTGATCCGAACGCAGAACAGGGAATCGGCGGGGATGACCGTGACTGGATCTGTGGACGCCGGCTGTGGGCCGCCTGCGGCGCCGATGCCGGTCGCACAGAACAGGGACATCGATATCCACAGAATGAGTGCAAATCTCGCCTGACTCAGTCGTACCATCGTTCGACCTCCTGGAATAGCCGTTACAATGCCTCTTTGTCCTGCCACAGGGACAACCCCAATGTACAGGAACCGGGCCGAAATGGGAAGCATCAAATCGTAGGATTGATCCGGCATCGGCTGCGGGCTTCACATTGGCCCTGCAATCTTCGATGGCTCATCGCGGCGGCCTGGAGGCGGGCGGGGCGAATGAGATCAGCGTTTGAACCGCCACATATCAGCCGTCATATCCTTCGCGGCCATCCAATCGACGTGCCAATCGAGATACAGCGCGTTGCAGCCGTCCTTGTGACGCGCCCTCGCAATGCGGCGGCCCGTAGTGATATCCTGGCTGTCTGACATTGGCAGATGGCCAGGATTCCAGATGTCGCAGCGATAGACGTCCGGATCGGTTGCCGAGCGGATGATGGCTCGCCAGGGGCCGTTCTCGTTATCCACCAGGTAGAGTGTTTCCGCCCGGCGGGTACATGTCATCAGCCGGGACGGCGTGTAGATCTCCTTACCCGTCTTATCGGCTCGGTCCTTGAAATCCCATCCATTGACGACGTAGCAGATCGTCTGGTCCTTGTCCGGATAGCTCGGACACCGGTAAATCTCCACCGTGCGGTAGTCATTGCCGACGGGTTTCTGGGCAAGGAAAGGCATGAAGATCATATACCACGCCGTGGTCCCTGCGGAGCCTCGGGGAATTTGCTGCTCCCAATCCTCGGCGTACAAATTCGCTCCGATCCCGACCTGTCGCAGATTGCTGCGGCAGATGACGTCCTTGCCCTGCTCGCGGGCCTTGTGCAGCACGGGCATGAGAATGCCCATGAGCAGAGCGATGATGGCGATGACCACGAGCAACTCGATGAGCGTGAATGCGGCGTTGCGATTCGTCATAATGCCCAGATCTCCATGATATCTTTTCATCTACCCATCATTGTACCCCTTCCGCCCTGGAAAGCCGAAGCGAAACCCCGCGCCTTCGTGTGCGACTGCATTTTGTGGTGGAACAGGCCCTTCTTGTCACCCCGAGCGAAGTCGATGGGTCTGGCCGAGATCGAAAGGTGTGCCGTCTGCGATGCCAGATGTCTCGACTACGCTTCGCTTCGCTCGACATGACAAATAGAGGGGCCGCCACGAAGTTCGGTGGCACACTCCCATTCGTACTGCCTCGTGACGCGGGCTCAGTCGATGATGACTTCCTTGAGCGATCGCTTGGGGACGTGGTGAACAGCGTCACGGTCGCGCCAATATTTGATGTCCCCATGGGGACCGGCCTCGTCGATGACCACCTGTTCTTGCGGCTTGCCCAAGGCAATGACGAGCAATATCTCGTATCGCGACGGAAGGGCCATCGCTTCGCGAAGCTCCTCCCGCTTGATCAGGCCGATCATGCATCCGGCGAGCCCTTTCTCGCGGGCGCCAAGAAGGATGCTCTGCGCGGCGATGCCGTGGTCGCAGCCAAAGCCCTTGCTGATCTGCGTGTCGCCGAGAATGATGATGTAGGCGGCCGGCCGCTCGCCCGGCGAGGGGCCGGGCCAATCTTTCAGATACGCGGCCCAGGCCAGGTGCAGGAAAATCCTGGCATTCTCCTGCGGCTCGTGCGAAAGGACGTACTTCAGCGGCTGCAGATTCCCCGCCGAAGCGGAGAGTCTGGCCAGATCGACCAGCTCTTCGAGCGTCCGTCGTTCAACGGCCGCGTCCTCGTGAAATCGGCGACAACTCCTGTTGCTGATGATTAGGTCTCGTATCACGGACGTTCCCTCCATGGTGACCAAAAGGTTTAGAGCCTGCAACGAAATCACCGCATGGCGAATGTCACTCCCATGTCATTCCCGCGCAGGCGGGAATCCAGAAACTCATCGAATGGACCCCCGCCTGCGCGGGGGTGACATATCCTTGAGACATTCTGTGCTGCACAATACTCATTTCGTTGGAGGCTCTCATTGCCGCCCAATCTCGATCTCTATCCCTTGCCCCTCGGACAGACGCAAGGGATCAGGGAGCTCGATTTGAACTCGGCCGTTCTGCACTGCATGCCGGCTCTTGATGGCCTTGTCGCCGGCACGGGCCACGACGCTCACGGCTTTCCAATCTTCGGGAATGGCGAACGCGAGGGTCTTCAAATTCAGACGGCCCCAGCGCAGGTCAATCTGCTCCCGCTGGATGTCCGCCGTTCGGGTCTGAACGAACGAGCCCCAGCCTTCCGCAGCGGTAAACGCGGCGCGGAACTTGTCGGGCGTGATACGAGGGGCAAAGCCCATGTGTCCCTTTGGGCCGTGGTACTCGAAGCCGGACAGGGCGGTGTACACGCCCCAACTGGCCATCGCCCGTGCGTAATGATCACCGCACTCGATCTCGTTGAATGGATTGTGTTTGGCGGGGTGGTAGCGGTCCTCAACCCCGCGACAGATGGCAATGGCCTCGGTGGTCATGCCTTCCCATGCCATGTGGCCCGCCACCTGGTACTCGA
>Ga0315284_10011517_pt1 | contig 12607 bp, 8 predicted proteins | sample YL17G09_16_MG_FD_203696 | JGI IMG/M metagenome (GOLD analysis project Ga0315284, IMG submission 203696) | Sediment microbial communities from Yellowstone Lake, YNP, Wyoming, USA - YL17G09_16 | ecosystem: Environmental > Aquatic > Freshwater > Lake > Sediment | place: USA: Wyoming | collected... | reverse complement strand
TAATAGATTGTAACCGCAGATATCGCGTGTGATGTAGTGTCAGATTCAATAACGACAATCGCGGAAATTCCTATGGTGTCGCCAAGAACAGCAGTTGACGGTGGCGTTGTGGTTATTGTGATTGTATCCTCGCCTGATGGTGGATTGCCACCGCCTCCCTCTTCTACAATCGCAAACATCTCTGAGATTAAGCTGTCGTTTGCCCCGTTATCATCGTATGCGGTTACCAGCAGATATGCGGTGTCTGTTGCATCATCGGGTATCGTCCATGAATAACTGCCGTCGTTCTCCTCATCCGTTGCTATTTCTGTGAACTCACCTAAGAACTCAATCGCATATGAGAAGTTAATCAGAAGGTCTCCGACGCCACCTGTCGCAGTCCAGTGGATTGTGTGGACTGAAGCTATTTCCCATTCCTCGTCTCCCGCAGGACTTGTGATGCCTATGGATATCGCTGGATATATTATTGTGAACTGTATGCTCTCATCGCTGTCTCTGCCCATATCGTCGTCAACAACAGTCATATTGATGTGGCAGTGTGTCGATGGCGCATTTGGTATCGTCCATACGAATGTACCCTGACCCTCGGCATACTGTGTTATTTTAGCGTGTGCTGGATACCAGTGTGCGCCTGCGTCTACCGTATAGTTCGCCCAGACCGAATATGACGCGCTCCCGTCTGTGATGTTCCAGAATATCGCTTCTCCACTTCCGACTGTCCACTCTTCGCCTCCAGCAGGTCTTGTTATATCGATTACTGGCAGTGCGTAGGGTTCGGCTATCGTGAACTGACCGCTTACATCTGTATCAGTTACACTAGCATCATCTTGCATATCGACATTCACAAAACAATCGGATGATGGCTCATCAGGTATCGTCCATGTTAGTGTTCCCTGACCGTCAGATACTTGTGTTATCATTGTAGCCACTGGATTCCAGTTCTCTCCGCCGTCTGTTGTATAGTTGACCCAGATATAGTATGGTGCAGTTCCATCGGTGATGTTCCAGTAGATGTCCTCGTCCTCACCTATAAACCACGTCTCCCCACCAGCAGGTCTGGTCAAGTCTATGCTTGGACGACTATAGCTTAATGGCAATGATAGTATGAATATATTGCTGTCAACCGTTCCACTGCTGTAATTGCTATCGAACACGGTTATCCTGAACTGCGTCATTGTGTTGCTTGCCAGCATGGGTGCTGTGAAGTTAAAGCACTTTAAACCCGTTGATGTATAGTTGGTCTCATTTATGAATGTCCAGCCTGAGCCTCCGTCTATCGTGTAGTTTGCGAAAACAGTATAGTTTGCCGTTCCATTTGCAAGCGTATAGTTTATTTGGAACACTTCACCCATCACCAAATTACTGCCTGTGTCTGGGAATAAAGGCTTGGTGACTGTCGGCGCAGATACTATTGAGAATTGACCACTCGTGTTGCTGTCTATGCCTATATCGTCATCAACTACAGTGATGTTTATATAACAATCATCCGATGGCTCATCGGGTATCGTCCATGTTAGTGTCCCCTGACCTGCTGTGGTCTGTGTTATCATTGCATGTGTTGAGTACCAATTTGTTCCGCCATCTGTTGTGTAATTCGCCCAGACTGAATAATTTGCTGTGCCGTCGGTTATGTTCCAGAATAATGTTTCTTCGTTGCCTATATACCACATCTCTCCACCTATCGGTCTTGTCAAATCAATGTTCGGAGGCGTGTATGTACCACCACCGACAGGCAGTGATAGAATGAATATGTTGCTGTCTACAGTCCCGCTTCTCATGTTCCTGTCGAATGCGGTTATCCTGAACTGCGTCATTGTGTTGTTTGGTAATGTTGGTGCTGTGAAGTTAAAACATTTTAATCCCGTTCCAGTGTAGTTGTCCCAACTTACGAAGTTCCAGTTTAAGCCTCCGTCGATTGTGTAGTTTGCAAATACAGAATAGTTCTCCAATCCTGCACCGAGCGTATAGTTTATCTGGAATGTTCCGCCCATCTGCAAGTTCCTGCCTGTCTCTGGGAATGCAGGTTTGCTTACTGTTGGATTCGATGCGATTGTGAATAGTTCGCTTAGTGAATTGTTCTTATTGAATGTAACACCACAGACAGTCGTTATATTCAATCTGCAAGTTGCTGATGGATGGTTTGGTATAGTCCATGCTTGTGTCTTCGCTCCGTTTGTTGCATATGATACTGGCTGTGAGAATCCTGCACATGGATAATATACCGAATCATCATAGGTGTAGTTGAACCATGTCTTGTAATTCGCTGTTCCGTTATTCAATGTAAATGCTATGTTGTTGGATTCTCCCACATACCATTCGTCTCCTGTCGTTGGATGCTCGATTGTAAGACTGACGGGATATGAAATGTCCATCTTGCCGAAATTATTTAAATATGGGTCGGTATTCCTCCAAAACATCCCAAACCACAATGCATTTAAATATGAATCGAAGAATATCATTCTCGGCTCTGAATATGGAAGGAACTTGATTTGTGTATCGTTGTTTCCATTGTTTATATTATATGCCATTATTTCTGCTGAATTATCTGTAAGATTGTCTCTTGTCATGAATATGTTGTCGTTACTCTTTGCCACACCCCTTATATTATATACAGAGCCTATATCTCTCAGATAATAATAATTCCAGATTCCTGTGGATTTTGTATATCTCGCTAAGAAATCAAGATTATAAGTGACATTGACATTTGCAAACCCAAACCATAGATAATTCTCATCTCCAACCATGTATGCTGGCTCACAATAGGACATATTGCCATCCCAAGCAAAAGGCATTTCGTATTTCGTGCATACCTGAGTTGTTTTGTTGAAATCATATAGGTCATATGTGTATGGCATGAGTGTTAAATTTTTTTCATAAAACCAAAGTTTGTATGTATCTTGTTGCATCCCTAAGATTATTGCATCACTCATTCCATCTCCTGCATCCAACACACTATATTTGGTAACTGTTGTAGGTGTCTTGCTATTTGTTTTCGCAATTTTTATTGGGTTGTTTTGAGAATCGAAATTATCCACGAACCAAAAATAGTTGCCTGTTGTATCTAAGTTGATATATTGTGGACGATTTACAAAGTTCGGAGGACTCCCTAAATTATAATTGTTGGTTGCCAAGTTTGATTTGGCAATCCTATAAAGTGCCCCACTCCCACTAAAATAGTATATGTATGTTGTATCCTGTTCCATCCCTCCATAAGGTGAAGCACCCACATCTTTATGATATAATGTATTGTTGGATTTTGTAACCCTTGTGAATCCATTTCGTCCATCACCTATATATGCATAAGTGTAATCTTCAATCGCATATATCATATTACTTGGTGTGACTGTGAATGTATAGTTCGTCACATCACCATATGCCATCGGAGTTGGATTCTCAATCGGTTTGCTCATCGTCACAGGGTTATTCACAACACCATTTGGCTCTGTGGATTCACTCGCACACGCAAAGCACATTACGGTCATAATCCCTACCAACGCTATGCATAAAATTCTTGCTGTTGTCTTTGACATAGATATTCCTCTAGTTACCGTAAATATAATAAAGACTTATAAAGGTATTTGTTTTTTGCGCATAAATAAAAAGAAAACAACTGATAACATCAATAATGGCGTATAATCATATTCCTCAACCTGTGTCTGGTCTTTAATTTCTATATACCTTGTGTTTGTTGATATTGAATCGTTGCTGATTGATGTTGTTGTTATGTTGTAACCCATCTCACCTATTTCATTCTGTTTGGGTATGATGGAAGTCCAAATACCTGCATAGATATTGCCTTCGACCAGATTCAGACTTACATTTTTCACTGTGCTGTTGCCTACACCCCTGTAAAATAATTCTGTTCCTTTTATACCGATTGTGCTTTGGATTGTTGCATTGATTATTATCGACTCTCCTTTGTAATCGAATACATAATTGCCATCGCCTTTATGCCATTTCCCTATATCTGTCAATTCCATCGATATGTTGTTCTCTATTATCACTGGCGGTGCGCCAAATTTATCAGTTAGTTCAAACTCACCTATTTTGTTCCCACTCCATTCTGTGAAATATACATCAGTGCTGTCGCAGGTTATTCCATATGGCTTTGAACCTGTAGTTGGTATTGGGTATTCGCTAACTGATTTTGTCTGCTTGTTCATTATACCTATATTATTGCAAATTCCCGATTCAGTAAAATATACATTTGTCGCATCGTTTGTGATGCCGATTGGATATGAACCTCCCGATGGTATGCTGTATTCGCTGATTGAATGTGTCGATTTACTCATCATGCCTATTCTGCCTATGTTTTCAACAAAATATAAATAATTCGCATCGATTGTGATTCCCCAAGGATTTGAATATTGTATTGGTAAAGGATGCTCTGAAATATCTCCATATGCCTGTGGCTCTATTGCTTTTATCGGTGTGCTGGATTTCCCAAGAGGCATCATCGCACAGACCGCAAACACCAGAACGATTCCGATACAGATTACTTTTCGCATAATTCCATTATCAACTCAATCGGTAATAAATGTATCGCTTTATACCGATACCTCGTGCTTATATACTTTGCGCAAATCTTTGTCCATAAAAGTAGTGTGCCTTTCCAACCGCAAACCCGCAAGCGGGTTCGAGGTCGGCATTTTCATAAAGGTTCGGGTGGCACACCCTACATCCCTTTGGTCTAATTTTTTCTTATTTTTACAAGTTTTCTTTATTTTTTGGTCTTCGGTTTGGGTCTCACTCCCCTCTGCTGGTTTTTAGATGTGCAGATTAACCCCTCGCATAACCACGCGAATAAACTGCGAGGTATCCGCACATCTGGACTACAGGCGACGAGCATCCCGATATATCGGGAACTTCTATACGCGATTTATGGCATATTCCTTATTAGGGGGGATTGTTGATTCGAGTGACATCTTCCCACCCGTAAAGGTGGGCTTCCTGCTTCATCGACCAAACTCGCTACCCCCTTTTGAGAATAGTGGAGGTTCGGTCTCCACAGGCGTTTTCAAGAGTTCCACACTGTCCGTGTGTAGTCTCTGCGATATTTAATGCGTGGTTTATCGCCTGTGTCCCAACTCGATACATTTTGCCGTGCAGAACTTTGTTCGGCACGACTTGTTTCTCCAAGCCTTGTTGTGGCTATATCGCTGTTGCCGTATATAAGCGTTATTATTTTTGCTGATGCCAGCCCTATATAAGCGTTGCGAAAAAAGATTTCTCTAATCCTCAACCACAATTTCCGAGATGACCTTCACCGTTTTATTGTAGATGGTATCGATATCGGTCTCTTTCAATTTACAATGCGTAAGCGCATTCTTGATTTTAGCTTTTAGAGTTGAACTGCACAGGCGTCCCTTGACATCATATTTGGCTATGCCGATTACCTCAAGCCTTTTGAACATCGTAAATATCTTCTCACGGCGCAGGCAATTCTCAGTGATTTCGTCGAACCCTATACCCCTGTTTTGGTATTCGAGATATAAAAAGACCTTTCTTTCATCCTCATTCAACAACTTTATATCATCGAGTATTTTTTCCATTGCATCCTTAATCATCGTCCCTTCTTTGCTGGCGACTTTTGCCTCTGATGCTTTCTGCAATTTCTCCAATACTTTTTCTGCTATCGTATCCGCATCGGTTTTATTTGTTTTGTTTTGTTCGGCAATATGTTGTCTCAACTCCGTTACTTCCTTCCTCAATTTTATTAACTCGCTCTGTTCATCTTCTTTGCTGGTCTCTAAACAGCTAACGCCATCTTTGCAATCCTTACTTTCACCGAGCATCTTAGTCTCTTGAGGTTTTGATTCGACGGGTTTTAGCTCGAACTTAGCCTGCGGGTTTTTAACGACGGTCTCAATGACAACAGGCTTGCCATTGTATTCTATGTTCGCTTTCGGCTTAACCAGTTCGTCTGCTTTTTTCAGTCCCTTTGAGACCTGTATTGCAGTCTCATCATCGACCCAGACTGGCTGTACATATACCTTCTTAGTAAAATCGGGTGTGCATACATAGAACTGCCCCAACTGTAACCTCATTATATCGTCAGCAACAGGTCTCTGCTGTTTCGGTAGTGGTATCTGGTCTATTGTGTGGTCAACCTCGTTGCGTTCCTGTTGCAATCCGAGAACCCATGTGCTGACCTGCTTCAATATGCTCTTATCTACCCCCGCCATATCCTGAGAATCTATCCATAGGTAATTGCCGTTTGTTGCACCCTGCCTGATGAAACTCTCTGCGGTGTATTTGCAGGGATTCCCTCTGTTCTGGGGCAGGAACTTCCACGCTTCGGGTATCACAACTATCGTTTCCTCGAACTCATTTAATATGGTTTCAAGCACAGACCTTATCACAAGGCTCTGTATCTCTTCCTTGAAATTCTCCAAGTCCATTATGTTTATGCCATCGTGCAGTTCCAGAGTCTTTGAAAATTTCGTGTTGCCCATATGCTGAAAAATCAGGTCGAAATAAGCTGAAAGTGTAATATATACATTCTTGGTGACTGAACTTATCCTCTCTCGGTTCAGTTTCGCATCGATATTATTTTTTACATCCCTGAGGCATTTTGTGTTTTTACACACTTGCATAATAGAACTGCGCTCGAACTTGAACTTCTCTTTCATCAATGCAACCAGTAGGCTCTCCACATATTGCCAGTCTGAACGTTCGAAAAGATATGGATTTATCACCTTTCCTTCTGTAAATCCCGCCTCGCCTATCTTGGTTGTGAATACTATAGCTTTTTTATTACTGCGTTTAATCAATGACTGTAACGTTGTAGTTTTCCCTGACCGCGATGTGATTCCAGTGACAATAAGATGAGACTCTGGAATACTGATTGGTTTGTCAGTTCCGAGTTCGTAGCCTAATTTAATTCCGTTCTCCATAGCAATCCCTTCCTATGTTTCCTTTTTTGTATTGTGTGTGTTTGGTGGCATCATCCAGTATAATATCAAATCATCCGCCATTCTCGAAAGTATCTTTATAATCATCAGATAAAACAGAGATGCTATTGAGAATCCAATCATGCACATTACTATGAATACATACGGCGGATAAAATCTCCAAGTGCCGTTCAATGGAACTTCGTGATATTCAGTCCACATTATGAAGGTCAACATGACCAGCACTCCGAGTAAGCCCCACAATACCATGTCCTTTAAATGCACTCTCGGTCTTAAAAAGAAGTTCACCATTGCCATCCCTCACACTTTCATTTTTTTGCGGAAACTATCCGAGTATTTACAGGTCTTATCCCTTCGCTCCCTGCAATACAAACAGTAGCAGTAACTTCGTTTACCGCATTTAGCCATCTTCTCGCAATCGCTTCGTATGCTCGTAGTTCCCATTTGGACTGGCATTATGCATACCCCGCTACAACTTCTTCTGGTGGAACGCCTGTGATTTTCTTGCTTAACTCGATGATGATGTCCCTATGTTTATTGCAGGCATATGTCCTCACCATCTTCCCGCATTTTGTTTCGCTTGCAGGAATCTCTATCATATCCCCGTTCTCATTGCAGTCTTCCATAGCACATTTTTCCATCGTTACACACCTATTCGGGACATAGATTTGTATCCGCCACATAGGATTTCAATTCAGCATTCCATTTGAGCTTGTGCTGTCCCAATGGCGTTAAGCACTTATGGCAATACCTGCTTATTTCTGGCATTTGGATTTCGACTTCCTGACAGTAACGGTGCAATCTCCCTTGATGCTCCGCTTTACCGTATATGGATTCGTTCCTTGCTTTTTTACCTCGCAGGTGCATGGCTTGTTGAAACATCTACAGCATTTTCCCGAAGGGTCGTCAACTGTATGACGGACTGTTCTGGGGTCGAACTGCAACAGGATATCCCTGACCTGATTGAAGGTCTTATGCTCGACCTCGAAATCATCGAAAAATCCTTTGTGTCCTTTGACTTTTTCTTTCCTGACGGATGCGAGTTGCCCATACATTCCACAACCCCAATAGTCATTGGCTCTCGAAAAACCGCAGACCTGTATCGCATCCTTTATGTTTTCACTCGTTCCTGCTGGCGTGAATATATGACCGATTTCCTTTCGCACACTTCCATTTAAGAAGACGCCCATTATTTTTACTTCTTTCTTACTCACTGGCTCTAGTTCTATTTTCATTTTCATTTTGCTTTTTTGTCCCGATTCTGTCTTCATTTTCCCACCTCTATTTTTACCGATTTCCTTACTATAATATGCAGGATATTTTGTCTCTGATTTCACAGGCTTGCCGAATCCCTCACCGAACAATGTAACGACTGCATCGGGTTGCGGTGCTTCGCCTTCTTTAACAGGCTTTGGATTTTTCACATATGGGAATGCATTGTCAAACCTCATCATCGCATCAACTGTGGTAAATGTTTGCTCAAGCAGTATAGCGAGTTCCTTTGGTATCTCGGAGTTCTCATACCGCCCGTCGATTAGAGTGCGGTCTTTTGTATATTCGACCCTGATGTTCATGCCGTGTATCTTCTCGGTCACGAGCCATTCCTTAATCTGCTTGACCTCTTCGAACCTCGCACATCGTTCATCGACGAATTTCTTTTTGTCCCTGTCATACAAAGTTTCAATCTTCGGGTAATGCATTTTATCCCTGTATGGGTGTAAGGCATTTGGCATATATAAGTATATCGCTTTTCAGAGATATGCCATCTATTTAATTCTTGCGTAAAATTATATCGAGAGCGCGACCTGTTTTCTAAGATGCTCGTAGTCTTCCATCAAGTACCTTAGTTCGGCTGGAGGCAATGATTTGATTTTGCCATACTCGATGAACTCCTCGACTTCCTCCAACTTTTTTCTGGCTTCCATCTCGGTTGCACCTTTTTCTAACATATGTTACTTGGCTAGTATATATGAATTAAGCGATATATAAATGTTTTTATACAAGGTGCTGTTACAAAACCTTCTTCCTCTGTCGTATTCTGTGCGCGAACAATGCGATTATTGGAAGTATTATGAATGCCGAGTAAATATAATCCTGTGCCTCCGCTATCGTCTGGTATTGGGCGTTCACCGTGTATGGTGATGCCGATGCGGTCTGATAGATATACATGCAACTATCGCTGGTTGTCGAATACACCGATGACAGGTATAACGGATTGGTCAGGCTTCCCTGTACCGATGCCACAACGCTCCATGTCGCACCTCTGTCGTTTGAATACGAATAATATATGCTGTCGGTCGCCCTGATATAATAGACCGCCAGTGCATCGCCGTTTGGATTTGATGTGATTGTAGGATATGTGCAGGTGGCTACAGCAGTGTCGATTGCCACATTTGCCTGCCATGATGTAGTATATTTCTTGCTTTGCAGGTATCCTGATGCGTCGATATATACAAGATTTATATGATACTGGCTGTTGACAACCGCAGATATCGACCTTGTGTTTACTGCCGTTGATGTGGCTATTGCGGTATCGCTCCCATCCCAAGCACCGCTTGTATATGCCCTTCCGATATATGCCGTCCCTAGTTTGGCAATCATATACATGTTCTGCGATGCCAGTGGTAATATAACTGTGAAAACAAACGCACTCGCAGTGGTCGCACTTACCGTTGCTGGCGCACTCCACGCCGAAGGATTGTTGGCTACATTAGTTGACCTCGTTACCCGTATATGGTATGTGGTATCATAGTGCCTCGCGCTTACCCACACATATCCACTGCTGTCTAGTGTGATGAACGGTCTTGCGTAGGTGTTCGATGCCGATGTGCCGTCCATTGCAGTGCTGTTCGCGTTGAATGCCAATGTGGTTGGATTACCACTGAGCGTTGCGCTCCTCACATATATATCTCTGGTGTTGGCGAAGAACGCGAACCATACAGTTGAACTGCCTGCATACCACAATGAAGGCTCTGATGTCGCTCCCGTTCCCATTATGTATTTGTATCCCGTCCACGCTGTCCCTGATGTGTCATCACTGCGCTCGACTACTGGATATGTGTTGTAAATATAGGTAGCCCAATAGTAGCCGTTGGTGTCCCTGAAGCATTTGCGCTGGTTGCTCCACGCACACGCTACATTCGATGTTGATGTATCCACAGCCACCTGAGGCGTCATCTTCTCTTTTACCGCGCTGAACATCCGTGCCTGCTCGTTGTTCTTAATCACAAAATCATATTTGCCGAGCCAGTTGCTTGTGCTGACATTGAAGTTCTGGATTCCTGTAATTGGGATATTCGTCTCGAACTCACTGCCGTTATTTGCTGATTCCAAGTATGCCATCCTGCTCCAAGTCCCGTTCCATTCCTGCAATTCCGACATATAGATGTCGTCGTATATTCCCTTATATATTGCCCTTAGAGTCTGGCTGATTCCTATGATTATCGTGTCGTTGCCTTCGTTGTCCTCCAATACTGGAAATCCCACATTTCTTGTCGAGTTGGTGCTGTTGGAGTTCGATTGATTATGGCTAGATTGCTTTTCAACACATGTTAGTTTGTCTGGCATTGTCCCTGTGAACATCGAGCCAGATGTCCTCACATATACTGAAGTGTTCTTGTTCCATTCGATGTCCTTGACTTCCCTTATCCCAATCCTTTCTTGATTGTTATACGATGCTCCTGTGACGTTGTTCCAGTCTTCGAAATCACCATCTATTGTTATCCTTCCTTCTGGGATGCTTGTGATGCTGTGCGCCGTGATTTCTTTTCCTTTCGAGTCATGCACAGATGTCATTGCCATGTTATAGTTACTATCTTGAGTTGTTACCAGCCATTTGAAATTGGGTTCTCTAAATTCATTTATCGTTGCAGAAAATTCTATCTGGTCTTCGCTCAAGGATGCACGTGCTTCTTTGTCTGAAGACCATTCCCAATCCCTTCCAGTTCCCGAATATGCGCATGATTTTCCTATTTGAATCGATTGATTGTAGCCTCCAACCTCAATCCTTGCATCTGCGCCCAACCCTTTTATTTTGTATCCTGTCTCGTTGTTCGAATCGATATCGATAAACACATTTATCTTGTCGAGGTAGTTGTCCTTTCCTTTTAGTATCTCGTCGCTTGTCTTCACATATACAGATATTTTTTTCATTGCGCCATAATAATCTATTGCATACTTATCTATTGATATGTGTTGATTGTTGAATGCGGGTTCTGACGAATAATATTTGCTCCCTGCACAGAATCGTATATCCGATTTGAACCAGTCGTCAAAAACCCCGTCGATGTTTATCTTGTCGAATGCGTGTATCGTGTATGATGAAGCAAACGGGATTATAGCTAGTCCCAAGAATATCAGCAATACGCTTACAGTCTCTACTTTCTTCCGTCTGCTCGATTTCATCCTGTAGTATAAACTGTGCTGTATTTGGATTATATCATAGTTCTCGGTATATTTTTCCCTGAATCCGTTTACATATCCGCCCTTAAATATATTCCCGTTGATTAGACCGTTCACCCGTCCTCTGATTCCGTTTATCCTGCCAGAGCCGTTAATCATTCCGTTGACTCTTCCGTTGACCATCCCATTGACTCTACCATTTACGCGCCCGTTTGTCCTGCCACCGCCATTCACAAGACCGTTGACGCACCCGTTTATTTTTCCATTCGTTCTGTTGCCGTTTATCATTCCGTTGATTCTGCCATTCACTCTGCCGTCAATTCTTGTGATTCTGTTGCCGTTGACCAAGCCTCTGTGTGGCTTTTTATTAATAAAGATAAAACTGTTTGTGAGTGCTTTAGAAACCAAACCCATCACCTTCTGAGATATCATTGTTGCCTATCCATTCTTCCTCGTCTTCTAAGGTTTCTTCTGGCTCATATACATTCGCAGGTATCTTTTCCAATTCGTCCCTTACATCGTAAGTACCGAGCAATAGAATTGATGTTACGATGAACTGACTCACCAGCATAATATATACAAAATCACTCGTAAATTCCCAATAGGGGTCGAGAACATTGTTGGGGTCGTGCATGTGAGTTACCGACCAGTAATAGCCGATTGGAATTATAATCATCACTGCAAAAATCCATGTTATAAAAAATCTGCTCGTATTTATGCGTTTGAACGATAATCTTACGAATGCCATTGTAACACCTGTTATTGCAAGATATACCGTCGCACCACCGAACAGACCGAACACCGATTGGAAATTCGGGAAACTCGATGGAACTATCATATAGTATTCCACTGGAATTGCAAAAATAACCGCCGACATTATTGCCCACGCCCGTATTCGGTATTGTGCATAATGTTTGTCGAGTTCTTCCTGACATTCATCGACAGTTTTGCAAGTTTGCCTATATATAAATATCCCCGCATGGTAAATGGTTTGTGTATATATAAACAATGTTGTATTTTACGCACAATGTTTATATTTTTTCAAGCGCGTTTTTTTTCAGTCATAATTCCAATATTTATTCTCGACTTCCGTTAGTATCCTTAGTGCCTTCCTGTACCGTTTCATCAGACCCTCTTTCTCCTCTGGACTCGAATGCTCCCTGTGCATGTTGTCCAGCAGGTCGGCGATTTTTACCTTAGTGGCAAGTTCGTTGTTCGAGACCCTGCCGATATAATCAAAGTAACGTTCGCCATCCCTTCTTGATATCGCATCCACCGCTTCGACTATTTCA
>Ga0315284_10011514_pt1 | contig 12608 bp, 9 predicted proteins | sample YL17G09_16_MG_FD_203696 | JGI IMG/M metagenome (GOLD analysis project Ga0315284, IMG submission 203696) | Sediment microbial communities from Yellowstone Lake, YNP, Wyoming, USA - YL17G09_16 | ecosystem: Environmental > Aquatic > Freshwater > Lake > Sediment | place: USA: Wyoming | collected... | reverse complement strand
AAGCCGGCAAGTCCCGGCAGATTCAGTTGCAGCATCCTCAGGAAAAAGCCCACCGCCGCTACGACTTGGGCTGAAGTCAGCTCGCTCGCGGGGTTGCGCACGAACATCTCGTTGGTGTGCAGCAGAATCCAAGCCGCGGAACTGCCAATCCATCCCGGCGCCAGCCACGCCAGAACCGACACCAGAACCGTACAGCCTAGCAGGCACTGGAGTGGCAACAAGATGCGTGCGCGCCTTTCACGCAGATTGGAATTGGATTTACGCAGGGCGTCCAGACCCCATCCTGCCAGCAACGCGACGAACAGCAGGGCCGGGACCAGCAATTTCACCGGGAAGCGCACCAGCGCTAGCGGAGGGACAAGCAGATAAGCCAGCGCAAAAACCGGCGTGAAGCGACCAAACGAGAGCACCAAGAGCGTTAGCGCAGAGACAGCAGCGAAAAGGCGCCGGCGGTCGCGGCCCTGGGCCCAGCCCACCAGCGCAAAGAAGAGCGGCACAAATCCCACGAAGAGGGAAGGGAAATAGGGCATGTTGCGGCAGTTCAACACCAGGGTCCACAGCGAGGGGGCTTCGAGCGCCGAGCCGAAAAAGTCAGGGATCACAAACTCCAGAAGCAGAAGAGGGTGAAACGACCAACTCGTAGTTTCGTTGAAAGGCAGGCCCTCGGTCCCGCGGCGCGAATGCGCCAGAAGATCGAGGGAAGGCAATAGCTGGACAGCGGAAAGGGCCAGCATCAAGCTACCCACAAGGACAAAGCCCGCGACGATGCGCACGTTAGCTGTGGCCAGCGGCCGCCGAAGGCTCCCGGCGCGGAATAGGGCGTAGGCGAGCGAAAGCCCAAAGGTGGCGATCAGGGTGAAGGGTTCTGCGGCGAGGAATTGAAGAACGAAGACGAGGGTCAGGAGGATCCAGGGACGCCGGGAGCGGCTTTCGAGTGCCCGGTCGGTCAAAAGCAAGGCCCAGGGAATCCAGGCCGCGGCCGCCACGTGGTTGTAGAAGTTGCCCAACGATAGTACAGGTCCGCTGAAGGCGAAAATGAAGCCGGCAAAGAACGCCGCCGCGCGGCTCTGCTGCCAGCGCCTCGCCAACAGATACGCCCCCGCTCCGGCCAGCGCAAAGTGGGCGATGTAGTGGAGCTTGTACGCAAAGTCGATGGGAAGCAGAATCAGCAGGAGCGTGGAAGGGTAGAAGAACAGGAAGTTCGGGTTCGCCAGGACGGGCTCACCGTAATTCAAGTACGGGTTCCAGTACGGCAGGTAGCCCTGCCGGCAGACCTCGTGGATGAAGCGAGCATGCGGATAGCTGTAATTGAAGACGTCGCGATAGAAGAACATCGCTGAGGTGAAGAGGGACTTCCAGAACAACGCGACCAAGCTGGCGACGAGGAGGGCCAGTGCAGCCCAGTCAGCGCGTCCCAGCGCGTGCCGAGGCGTCGTGAGAACTTCCGGCTGCAGGGAGGAATCTGAGGAAGGAACGCTATTCATGGAAGCCCGAATCATGGCCCGGCTTGTTGCTTGTGATAGCCCCCTGCCGAAGGGCGAGACAGAATCGCCGACAAGACGTAGAACGCCACGGCTACCAGCACGAGGTACTGGAACCCCAGCAGCATGGAGCTATATTCCGCCAGCCCGCCCAACATAGCTCCAGCGGTGTTCGCTCCGAAGTCGCGGTCTGGTTCAGCACTCCGTCCAAACGAGACCGCGAAGATCACGCCCGCAAACAAGATCGGGGCAAAGACCAGGACACAAGAGCCAACCACTTGCAGGGCGCGGTTCATTCCCAGGAAGAAGTCCAGGGGAATCACAATGTTGAGGCCCAGCGCCACCAGCAGCCCGGCGTAGTAGATGCGCAGACGTGTGGGGCGGAATTTCAGGACGAACAGGTTGGCTGCCAGAATCATCGCCAGCACCGCGAAGAACACTACCGAGTTCACCATCCAGGTGCTGCCGAACAGCAGGGCCATGTGCACGACCGCTTTGGTTTCCACGAGCATGAAACCCGCGCCGAGAAAAAACATGCGGGGGTCGAAACGGAAACGTCCGGTGCGGCCGGCGGGTTTCGGGAGGAACAGGAAAAGCAGCAGCAGCGCCAGGCCGCCCATGATGCCCATGCCCCGCAGGCTCAGGAGAGGAATCATCGGCTGGCGCAAATACAGGAAGGGCCAGTCGTCGCTGGCGGTGCGAAGGTTCTCGGCGTGGCCCACTTTCGCCAACACGAACCGCTTCCATCGAGCCTGCTCCTCGGGCTCGGGGTGTTGCAGGAAGCCATTGGGAGAGCCGGGAGTTGGCGCCACGCCGTCGCGTAGCCAATACTCGGGCTCCCGCTCGAAGGCCCGCCGGAGGGGAGCAGTGTCACCGATGATGAACACAGTAAAACCCCCGCTCGATTGCGGCGCCACAAACGGCCGGGCGGGAAGAGTCAGAACCAGCGGCTCGGAACCGAAAGTCTCCGTCAGGCTTTGGAAGAGGCGGGCGACGATCCAGCCCTGGCGGAAGTAGTTGTAAACCACGAACTGTCCTCCGGGCTTGAGGCAACGGCGGACGTCGGCGAAGGCCTGCTCGGTGAACAGGTAGCTCTCCAAGCGGATATTGCTGTAGCTGCTGTGCAAGACGAGTGAATCGACCAGCGCGTAAACAATCAAGTCATATTGCTGGGGGGTGGAACGCAGGAAGTTGCGGCCATCGTCCAGGTGCGCGTGCACACGGGCATCCTGATAGGGGCCGTCAAAGTGGAAGCTTTCCCCCAGGCGAAAAATGACCGGATCGATTTCTACCGCATCGATGCGGCGCGCGCCCCACAGCAACGCCCGGCTCACGTCATTCCCGCTGCCCGCCCCGATGATGAGAACGTCCTCGAAGGGCCGGCCTCCAGCGTCGCGGTTCAGAATATGGGGCAGAGTGTAAGCATAAGAAGGCGCTGCGTTGTTGTGGCGGGAGACCATCTCCTGGTGGCTAATCAGGTTCACCGTGATGGAGTGATGCAGGCGGTCGAAGTCGATCCGATAGTAGGGCGACCACAAATGCTGCCCAGAATCCATTCCCCTTACCTGGTAATTGCCCGACGTCAGCGACGCCAGAACGAGTACCACCAGCAGAGGCACCAACTGGCCCAGGCGCAGAATCCGGCGGCCGACGGGGCGGCGCGTTGAACTTCCCACCACGAGGAAATATCCCACCCCAATCGCAACCGGCAGGAACCACCAGAGCGGCGGGACGTTCCACCATGAGCAGGCAGCGAACAACGCAATGCCCACCATGCTTCCCAGAATGTTCAGGCTGTAAGCCTGCACCCGGTCGGGGACGCGATTGAAAGCTCGGCCCAGCTCCTGTCCAGGGCCGACCAGGGCCAGGGCGAGAATCAGGAAGAAAAACCCGCCCAATACTTCCACGGGAATGAAGAAGCCGGCCGGGTCGGGGGTGACATACTCGGTGCCAAAGAAAACGAGTTGAGGTGAGAGCTGGTTGCCGACACTCACCAGCTTCTCCACGCGTGTGCGTAAGTGTTCCACCGCGTGGGCTCCTGCCATGGCGACAACCAGCAGGAACGGCGTCCAGTTCAGGAAGTTCCATTTTCGGCTGGCAGCTAGGCAGCCCACGGACATACCCAAAAAGCAGGCTAGGAGTACCGTGTTGGTGAAGAAGGTCAAGAAAAGGACATGGGCCGGGAACCAACGGATGCAGGCAAGTTCCAGAAACAGGATGATCAGGCTGATAAGGAACAACTCACCGCCCGCCCTGAAGCGCATCACTGGGCGGTTCGCTGCCGTCAGTTCCTGTGCGGTCGTTGTGCTCATGAGCCGTGGTTCGCCGGTGGGACCTTCGTACATCTCCGGATGATGCAGTGCGCACCCGGGCTGGGCTTTCGCGAACCCCCCGCCTGCAACCCGGAAGCGCAACTATCGCATCTACCTCCCGGAAAAAGCAACCCCGGGGCGTGGCATCGAGCGCTCAACGCTGGAGTTGCCTGCACTTAGTTCATTGGAGAGGGGCAGCGGCATGCGCTTCGGTGCCGAAGAGGAGCGGCATTTCAGTACCGAGAGAAGAGTTGTCCCCACTCTGTCTTCAGAGCCTGTTTGACTCTGCGACGTCCGATGAGCGGGTACCAGTAAACATCGTGGTAGAGGAAGGAGGCAGCGTAGGACCACGGAGCCAAGGCGGTGCGCAGCAAGAACTTCTCCAGGGGCTTGAGTGGACCCCAGTAAATGAGTTTCTGGCCGCGGCTGGCAAAGGTGTCGCTCGCGCCATCGAACTGGAAGTTGACTGAGGCAATATCCTCGCCGACGATTTCGATCTCCCGCACATCGCCGCAGCCCAACCCTTTTTCGTGCGCCAGACGGATGAACTTGATGGAAAGCGGGTCGAAGCCCATCATCTTCGCCGCCACCGCATCAATGGCCACCATGTCGCCGCTGGCCAGGATGACGTTCTTGACGTGCGGCACCATGCAGCGCGGGCCGGGACCGTCCCCGGCAAACGTCCCGTCCATCACCGCGAAAATCCCGGGATGGATTTCTTTCTGAATGGCCAGGAGATCGACCAGGGTTTCGTGGATGACACTATGGGTCCAGTGGCGCTTCTCAAAAAGCAGCCCCCCGAAAGCGTTTTTCATCGCGCCGGTGATGCGCGTGAAGACGTGGGTTTTCATGGTGGGCAGGTGGATGATGCTCGAGCCTATCAGGCGCCTGGGGATCCGAATCCCCTCGGGATAGATGGAGTCCAGCACCAGCATCTTGGCCTTCGGCTCGTAGCGGATCCAGGGTTCACTCTTCTCGTAGAGGTGGACGTTGCGCAACCCGTACTTGTCCACGACCACCTGCTTGTGCTTGTTGGCTACCTCACCGCGTCTAGCGCTCACTACCACGGTGCGGTTGTGACACCCGTAGAGCTTCTCGCGCTCGTAGCCGTCTGCGAGCAGCGTGGCGATGACGCCGTCAAGTTGCCAGGGCGTGGTCGAGCAAGCTGGATAAAAGAAATGCCAGGAGATGTTGATTTTGAGTGCGATCTCGGAGCCGCGCGGCAAAAATTGCTGGTAACCCGCCAGGTGCATCAGGCGCTGGTAGTCGTCAAGGACGGTAGCCGGGCTGGTCTTGAGCACGGCAACGCGAGAACGTGACATCGGATGTCTGCCCCACCTAGAGGTAAATGATGAGCACTACCGCAGCCGCCCACATCAGCACCGCCGCCAGCAAAACCCGGTCGGTGAGTAGCAGCCGCGTCGGGTTGCCTCCTGCGCTGGTCTGATGCACCAGGTAGAGATAGCGGAAGATGCCGAACAGCACGAACGGAATCGTCAGTTCCAGGCGTTTGCCAGGAAACTTCGTCGCCACGTCCGCCGAAAGCGTGTAGAGCGCATAAGACATGACCGTCGAGGCCGTGACGACGCCGATGAGCTGGTCGAGAAAATACGGGCTGTAGTTTGCCAGGATAGGTCGGTGGTCGGAGGCATTGCCGCCCAACAACACCAATTCGTGGCGGCGCTTGGTCAAGGCCAGAAACAGAGCCAGCAACGTAGTGCAGACGATCAACCACGCCGAGATCTCCACGTGGATGATCAGGCCGCCAGCGAGAACCCGAAGGACAAAACCGGCTGCAATCACAAAGACATCAACTAACATCACGCGCTTCAGAAACAGCGAGTAGAGGCTGTTCAGGACGGCATACGCTGCGACGACGAGAAAGAACTCGCGGTCGAGCACCCAGGCTCCGACCAGGGCCACGAGAGCCAGCAGAGCGGCCACAGCTGCGGCCGTGCGCGCGCTCAAGCGGCCCGAGGCTACGGGGCGCGACCTCTTGACCGGATGCTGGCGGTCTTCAGCGGCGTCCAGGATATCGTTGAGCAGATAGCCCACACCCGAGATCAAGCAGAAAACAACGGTGGCGAGGGCTACCCGCTCCGCCCGGTGCCAATCCAGCAAGCTACGCGAAAAGATGAGCGCGGCGAAGACGAATCCGTTCTTCACCCACTGGGCAGGGCGCACGCTCTCGATGAGCGCGCGCAGGACCGGTCCTCGAGGCCGGACTGGCGGCTCGTTGGAGGCCGGGTTGGCGGGAAGCCCCATCAGGATTCTCTGGTGTGCTCTGCCGACGGTCAGGGGCTCCAACCTTCCTGGAGCGCTCGACCGCACGTAGGTTAACCCATGAATGAGCGGATTTCAAATTCGAGAGGGTGCGCCTGGGTGTCAGCCGGCGGGTTTGACCCTTATTACCATCTGTAGAACATCGCGACCGCGGCACTTGAATCCTTGGCAACATTCAAGTACAATGCGCGGGACATTTGGCTGGTGGGCTCAACTGATTCTCCTTGCGAGGTGTAACGTGTCCCGACTGAAACTGGCGTGCTGTTTGTTCCTCTTGAGTAGTCTGGCAGCGGTCCCGGTCGGTGCCGCCGATCCACCTGCACCGATCAACCCCCTCAAAATGTTTTCCCGCTCGCCGTTGAGCGCCGAGTTCGAGGTGTACTCGGGGGGAATCACGGGCGACAGCATCGGCGCCGCCTACAAATCCGCCACCCGCGGGGACCTCGGAGCGCGGTTCACTTTCGGGTTCATGAAGGCGATTAATTTCAGCCTCGGCTACATGTACAGCAACCAGACACGCTCCTTCTCGGCGGTCACGCCCCCAACCGGGACCCTTCCCACAGGAAGCGCCCTGCTGCGCGCCGGGAACTTGAACATGGCCTTCGGGAGCGGTGAAATCAACCTAATCCAGACCAAGCGGGCCAAGTTCTACATCTCGCCGGGTGTCGGGTTCGCCCGCACCGCCGGCCGGAATATGACGATTGTTACGCCTCTGGGGGCGGTGTCGGCGCCCGTGCTGGCGGGCAGGGCAGTGACCTTCAACCTGGGGGCGGGCGTCAAGATTTACCCCCTCAAGCACCTCGGGTTTCGAATCGATGTCCGCGACCACATCTCGCAGGGTGGGACAGGCACTCTGAACCCTGATCAGGACCTGACGATTTCGGGAACGACCCTTACAAATCCACAACAGTATTTTGGCAAGATTCCGGTTCAGAACAACTTGGTCTTTACCCTCGGCCTGATTTTCCGGATCCTCTAGGCCGGGACGACAGCTACGGCACCATCCACTTCAGCCAGTAGGCCTGCGCAAACGCCAGCGCGCTCAGAAATGCTGCCAGGACAATGCTGTGCCAGAAGGTGCTGCGCACCACGTGGCCTTCCTGCCCGACCAGACCCACGGTCGTGACGCCCACGGCCACGTTCTGCGGGGAAATCATCTTCCCGGTGACGGCGCCGGAAGAATTCGTGGCCGCAAGCAAAATCGGGCTCACGCCGATCTGGTGCGCCGCAGCCACTTGCAGGTTTCCGAAAAGCAAGTTGCTGGCTGTATCGCTCCCGCTCAGGAAACACCCCACCCAGCCCAGGAAGCCACTGACGAGCGGGAACAGGCCGCCAAGCCCTGCCAGTGCCGCCCCCAATGTATAGGCCATCCCTGAGTAGTTGTAGAGATAGGCCAGGGCAACGATCAGGCTCACGGTCAGCGCGGGCATGCGGAGTTGCTTGAGGGTCTTCAGTCCTGATCTGAGCACGTCCCGCAGCCCGATTCGGAAAAGCAGCGCGGTGATCAGCGTAGCGGTCAGGGCGGCTGTGCCCGCGGCGAGAGGCTGAAACGGGTAGATCGCGCTATAGGGCTTCTGGTAGAGCGTAATGAAGATCGCGTTGTGCAGGTGCGGCACTGCGATGGGAATTTGGCCGACCTGAAAGAGCTTGAGATAGGACCAGACAATCATCACTCCGGCGAGCACGATCCAAGGGGCCCAGGCGCCGAGCACCTCTTGGCGTGAAAGTCCGGCTGTCCCCTGGGGGGAGCTTTCTGCCTGAGCGTCGGTCGTAGCCGGCTTCCAAACACGCAGGAAGACCGTGAGCGTGCCGATGGAGAAGAGCGCTGCCACGATGTCGGCGGCGTACGGGCCCCAGAAGTTGGAGGTCACGAATTGGGCGAGGGCGAAGCTGCTTCCGGCCACCAGCGCGACGGGCCAGGTTTGCCTTAGCCCTCTTCGGCCAGCGAGAACCCAAACGAGGTAGGCGGGAAGGACCAACGACAAGAAGGGAAGCTGACGGCCGACCATCGCGGAGAGCTTCATCTGATCCAGCCCGGTCACGCCCGCCAGCGCCACGATGGGGATCCCCAGGCTGCCAAAAGCCACCGGAGCGGTGTTGGCAATCAACGAGATCATAACCGCCTGGCGCGCGCTGAACCCGAGCCCGAGCAGCAAGTAGGCGGCCACGGCCACGGGCGCTCCGAAGCCCGCCATGCCTTCCAGCAATGCCCCGAAACAGAAGGCCACGAGAATCGCTTGAATGCACCGGTTGCCGGAAGCGTGCTCGGCCATCCAGCGGCGCAGGAGTTCGAATTTGCCGGTATCAACCGAAAGGTTGTACAGCCACAGGGCGGTGAAGACGATCCACATGATCGGCCAGAGCGCATAGACCAGGCCGTAGGCCGCACTCCAGCCCGCCAGCTTCACAGGCATGTGCCAGATGAGGACAGCCAGGAGCGCTGCGGCTGCCAGCCCGCAGGCGGCCGACACGGCGCCAGATTTGCGCAGCCCGCCCATCAGGACGAGCAAAACCGCCAGCGGCACCGCGGCGGCCAGCGCGGAAAGCGCCATCCAGTGGAGGGGATTAAGAGGTTGAGCCCAGAGCATAGGAAACGATGAATGCTGAACGATGAATGCTGAACGATGAACGCAGAACGATGAATACTGAACAATGAATACTGAACGCTAGCTGACTACCTTGCTTTTCTCGCCGTCTTGACAGAGGAGACGAAAATCGAAATCAGTTCCTCCGCTTCTTGAAACAGGTCGCACAAGTGAGAGCGGTCAACGATCCCTGCTTCGACCAAGAGTTCCAGCCAGTAGACTGTCTCTTCCAGTTCTTGGAGTTCACCCTGTATCTTGCTCACAAATTCGGCGCTCGACCTGGCCCGGGTGGCTTCCCGGTAGTGGGCGCCGACCGACGTGCCGCTCCGCAGCACCTGTTTTCCAAGCACCTGTGCCTCGGTCGTCCGTGGAAGCGAGGAATACAGACGAAGCACCGCCAATGCAAACGCCTTCGTGCGCGCACGTAGGTCGAATCTGTGTTCTTTGTTCATCATTCTTTGTTCATCGTTCTGCGTTCGTCATTCAATTCTCACCATTGGCGTTTTTCCACCCGCGGCCGCTCGGCGCGGCTCATGGCCTTGACTTCGATGGCGGGGGGTTTCAGCCCGCGCAACTCGCCGATATTCTCGCAAACCTTGCGGACTGCACCGGCGATGTCCTCCGTGTCCTTCCGACTGCCGAGAAAGATGTGGTGCGGCAACCACACCGCCTCCTCGTAAGCCGCGCGCTCCGAGACAGGGCAATGGTAGAGGGTCTTCAAGTTGAGAGGTTCCGGGCGCCCCCAGCTCAAGGCCGGCCATTCTTTGGCATCCACCGGGAACAGTGCGCTCCTGTAAACCGGTTCGTAGAAGAGGCCGTCGCAGGGCACGCCTTCCATTTGCAGGGCGCCCAGAAACGCCGCGCGCGGGATTCCCTGGAAATGCTCCGGCAGGTACTTGAAAACGAATTGGTAGGCGGCGACGCGCGTTTGGCGCGGGTCGGGCTTCAGGAAATCGAGTCCCGGCGTGCCGCGGACGCGTTTCTCGAAGTAGTCCATGTTGGCCTGGCGGACCTTGGCCTGTTGGGGCAAGCGCGCGAGCTGGGCCTCGAGAATAGCGGCCTGTAGTTCCGTGAGGCGGTAATTGAAACCGATCAAGCGGTGGCGAAACTTGTCCGTAACGCTGGCGCGACCGCAGTTCATGAAGGACTGAGCGCGCTCGTGGTACTCCAGTTTGCTGGTGATAACGCCGCCTCCCTCGCCGGCGGTCATGAGCTTGCTCGACTGGAAACTGAAGCAGCCAACATCTCCGATAGCGCCCGCACCCTTGTTGCACCACTTGCCGCCGTGGGCGTGCGCGCAGTCCTCAATGACTGCCAGCCTGCGCTCGCGGGCAATGCGCATGATCTCGTCCATGTCGGCAAAGCGCATGGCCAAGTGAACGGGGAGGATGGCGCGGGTCTTGGACGTCAGGGCTTTCTCGATGAGCTTGGCGTCCAGGCAATACGTGTCGGGATCAATGTCCACGAAGACGGGGATCGCATTCAGCAGCAAGATGGGCCCCACGGTGCCTTCCCACGTGTAGGCGGGGACAATCACCTCGTCACCGGGCTGGATGCCGATGGCCTTCAGCGCGATCTCGATGGCGATGGTGCCGTTGGCCACCGCTAGGCCGTATTTCGCTCCGTGGAAACGGGCGAACTTCTGGGCAAAGGCATCCGCGAGTTTGTTGGGGAAGGGATACCCTCCCCAGTTGCGGCTGGCCAAGACTTTCAGCAGCCCCTGCTTTTCTTTCTGTGTGTAAATCGGCCACGCCGTGAACGGCTTTTGCCGAACCGGTTTTCCGCCGGTGATTGCCAGTTTGCCCATGGATGTCTCCTCCCTAATCGAGATGCCGAAGAGAGCTTGACCGGCGGCAAGCACAAGTCAAGGCCGGGGTTACTCAGCCCGCCGCGACGCCGGTCCCAATTTACCCACAACGAACCAATACGCCAACAATCCCGTGACGAGGACGCCCGCCGCCAGCGCAAAAGCTGGAGCGTAAGAGCCTGTCCTGCTGATGAGTAATCCCGTGAGCAGCGGGGCGACGATGCCGCCAATGTTTCCCGCAAAGTTTTCAAATCCTGTCCACACGCCAACTTCTTCCGGCGGCGCGCAGCTTTGCAGGATGACCAGCAAGTTGCCGGTGGCCAGCCCGACGAGCGAGGCACCGATCACCAGTCCAATAGCGGCGTTGGCGCTTTCCACGCGCGAGGCCGGGATCAGCAGCAGGCCGGTGAGGAAAGCAATGGTGACGATACCTTTCCGGGTGCGCGTCTCATCCCAGCCGGCGCGGATGAGCCGGTCGGCAATCCAGCCGCCGATCGGCTCGCTCACACCGAAGACGAGGAAGGGCAGGGCAGTGTAAATGCCGGCGCGCAGAATCGTCAGGTGCCGCACGGTCACCAAATAGTCCGGCAGCCAGCCGACCAACAGGTACCAGTAGTAGTCAAAACAGAAAAAACCGAGGCAGATGCCCAGCAGGTTGCGGTTGAAGGTGATGGGACCTGTTCGGTGACGCCCGGCGCTGGGAGGTTGAGGCCCGGCATCGCCGCCCTTCAAGCGCGCAGGAAAAACCAGGAGCCAGGGAATCAACCACACCAGCCCCGAGAAGCCCACCAGCATAAAAGTCGGGCGCCAGCCGTAGTGGATCAGCAGCCAAGGAATGAGAATTCCCTCCAGGACCAATCCCGTCCGTGTACCGAAGTCGAAAAGCCCACAAGGCAACCCGCGCTCGTGGGAGCGGAACAGAAGGCTCACAATCTTCGTCCCGCCGGGGAGGTAAATCGATTCCCCGATGCCGAGCAGGACGCGGAAGAAAATCAGGACTCCCAGGCTTCCGGCAAAGCCCGTCAGCCCTTGGGCCAGGGACCAAAGCGTGAACGCGCCGGCATACAGCCAGCGAAGGTTGACCCGGTCCGCGCACCAGCCGATGGGCACTTGCATTAACGCGTACGACCAGAAGAACGCCGAAAGGAGCAGGCCTTTGCTCGTGGGGTCCAAGCCCAGGTCTTTCGAAATGAACGGGAGCGCCATCGAGATCGTGGCGCGGTCCAGGTAGTTGATCATCGAGGCGGTGAAAAGCAGGGCCACGATGAACCACCGATGACTCTTCGAGCCCGGCGGTGTGGTGGTCGGGAGCGAACCGAGAGCGGGAGCGGGTTGAGGGGTAGTGTTCATTGATTAACTCACAGCCTCCAAAGGCGTCGGCAGGATACAACAATGGCGACTGAGGTCAAGAGGTGTGTTGGTCTTCGTGAGCACACCGGGCTCGCAGGGGTCCGTGGACAGGCCGTCCAGCCTGCGGGCCAATTCGCTTGACTTCACGTTTTTCGGGCGCTACTGTCCAACTATGAAGTGTTTCGGGCGGCACCGCTTTTGGTTCCTGATGCTTCTCGTGACTTTTGGGGTCTCGGGGTGGACGACGCTGGGATGGGTCGGCGGTGGCGAGGCGACTCTCGACGAAGAAGAGCCGGTGGCGATGGTGCGTTGGGCGAACTCGCCCGGCGAGGCGCAGCGCGCCGCCGTGCGCCGCGAGCTCGGAACCGGACCGAGCAAGTCCTTCGTTCTCGAATACGATACGGTTCGCCTTGTTCCCGCACTTGGCGTGCCCCCTCGGGGCGCAGGAAAGAGCCGCTTGCAGTTCATCTCCTTACGAAGGGAATAGAAAGCTCGAATCGCGATTGCGTTTAGGTTGCCTTGAGCAACCGGAAGGCGTGTCCTCTTAATCGACGGCTTGACGGCTCGGCGGAGCGTGCCGGGACGCAAGCGAGATCGTCGCGAACGGGGGTGGGCCATGGCTCCAGGAATCGCGAATCACCGGCGGGCAAAGGAACATCAGCTTTTCACCAGGCGAAGAGTTCTTCTGGTGGACGAAGACTGCGGAGATCTCCAGTTTTACTGCACCGTCCTGAAGCAGGAAGGATACGAAGTGCAGGCCTGCCGTTCCTACGCCGAAGGCGCCCAATGC
>Ga0315284_10011513_pt1 | contig 12608 bp, 9 predicted proteins | sample YL17G09_16_MG_FD_203696 | JGI IMG/M metagenome (GOLD analysis project Ga0315284, IMG submission 203696) | Sediment microbial communities from Yellowstone Lake, YNP, Wyoming, USA - YL17G09_16 | ecosystem: Environmental > Aquatic > Freshwater > Lake > Sediment | place: USA: Wyoming | collected... | reverse complement strand
CATACGAAGGGACTGGTAAAGACAGCAACCCAAAACTTAAGTTAAAAAGCGAAATCATATCGCGCTGGTTGAGAAACAAAAGTTACAGTAAAACAGTTCAGACAGAATATTTTGATACAACTTCTGAAGGCGGTGTCTTAACCAGGACAGACACTTGTGCTATTACACCCACATGGACCAAGCAATTAATCGAAACGTCCGACAGCAGTATACCGAAAGGCTATATTAAGTCCGGTAAAGGTTTGGACCCGTTTTACCCGCTTTATGAGGCCATGTGGGACATTTGGGGCCCGTGGGAGGAGATAAATCTTGAGCAAACAACATTGACGCGGGATGAGGACAAAAACTGCTATGTTATGAAAATCAAAATGGGAGATAGTCTTAAGGGGCCGTTTATCAAGATGTACATCGATCCATCAAAAGGTTTTATCCCATTCAAAAAGGAGATTATGAAATATGATGGAACCTTAATTACAACGCATGAATGCAGCGATTTCCGCCAAGTCAAAGAAGATATTTGGATTCCATACCAATACTTCTACAATGACCCTTGTATGGCTTTTTCGTACTTCTACAATGTTGAAGAGGTGACAGTAAATGACCCCATTAATGAAGACCTGCTTGATTTTGCTTTTCCAGAGGGGACTATTGTTCATGATCAAATAAATAACCTGGAATATAAAGTTGGTTTAGGGAATATAGTGGCAACAGAAGGTATAAATCAGCTTAACCCGGAGATTCCGACCACTAAAAAAGAAGAAAGCGTGTTAAGACCCGAAGATATTGTAATGAAACCCGCACCTAAAGACAGCGAGCTTTTAGCTTCGGCAGAAAAGGCAAAAGGGCTTCTATATACCGCCCATAGCCATGAAAAACATCATTATAACATCTATTTGGCAGTGATAATCATATCAGCCGGCATTGTCGGGTTAGTCTCTGTATTTCGCGCCATGTTCAGTTCGAGGGACAAAACATGACTAATATTTCTCACAATGAAATCATTCCTCTTATGCAGAACAAAGCTATTGTAATTTATGTTTGCCTTTTAGTTATTTTTCAAAACTGTTACGGCACGACGGCAATTGGCAGTCTGTCTTCACTTAAGGTGGAACCCGTGGTAATAGACATAGGTGAGCATATTCCTAATGAAAAAGTCGTTGTTGAAAGTACTATTTCCAATCATGGGTCGAAACCCGTTAATATTAAAGAGGTAAAAAGTTCCTGTGGTTGTATGGTTGTTAATCCGGCTTCATATGTAATAGGTTCGCATGAATCCGTGAAACTTAAGATAGATATACATGGCCCTAACGGTGAAGGAGTTTTTAATTGGGCCGTGTGGGTTACAACCGATGAGCCGAACGTTTTTTTTCACGAAATTAAAATTACCGGTAAATTTATAGCAAAAGAACATCTACTTCATGCGTTTCCAGATGCTTTTGATGCCGGAACAATAGCTAGTGGCTCCGTAATTTCCAGGGTGATAGAAATCGAGAGGGACGGTGAAGTTCCCGTCGGGTCGCTTAAAATGTCAGCATCTGCAGAGTGGGTTAATATTGATACACAGGAAAAAGGTGATAATGTGTTGCGTTTACTTGTTACCGCTCATATACCCAAAAATATAGAGGAGATTAAAGAAGAAATTATTATCCAAGGCAAAGACGGCAGTGATTTACTGAGAATTCCAATTGTGGGTAAAGTAGTTTCATCAATCGAAGTATCTCCCAAAATGGTATTAGTAAGTTCTCAAGAGGGAGAGTATCGATTTTCAGTTAATAATTATGACGGTACTATCCCAAGGCTGCTCGAGCACAAATTTCATGGTAACGGATTGGAAATGCAATCTTGTAGCGCATATAAAAACCAGACAAATCACCTTATCGTTAAAATCCAAAGGCAAAAATCTCAAAAGGGCTTTGCTAGCGGGAAATTATTGCTTAAATATGAAGAACAAGAGAAACCTATAGAAATTATGTTCGTTTCTCCATGAAATTATTTATAGTGACTGGCGGCGTCAAGAATCTTTCGCACATTTTGAGATAAGTCCTTCATCCGGTCAATCCGTCGATTTCTTTGGTTCTAATCAGGACAAGTACACTCAGGGCGGGCAGGACAGGTCCTTCGACCATGCTCAGGATAAATACCGAACAAGGAAATTCGAATATCGAAGTAAATGAAAAAACCACAGAGTAAACCCGCCCATAAACAACAGATTTATCCAATTCAATTGCGCTTGAATAAAGTGGAGGATTTTATATAATGGCGGGCTGGTTATTTTACAGAACAGCAAGGTGCAAAATTTTGAGCGGAAAAGAGAGGTAATATGTCAGCGAAACAGAAAAATGTGGTTCTACTTATATTGATTGTGGTGGCGGCGGTTCTGGTGGTGAGAATGTTTGTGCATTGTCCATATATCTGTCCGGTGAAGCCGATAGTGGGGCCTAATCAGCCGGTCGAAAAGACTGCTGCGAAGCCTGCCGGCAAAATGTTTATAGAGTTTAATATCCAGCAGGACAAAAATCTTATATCTCTTGCAACGTTCAGCGAGCCGCCACAGATGGCTATCTGGTTAGAAGAGCCAGTCAGCCATAAGTATAAAACGATATATGTCAGCTACCGGACCGGCACGGGCGATATGGTGGGCAAGGCGGAATGTCCGGGGTGTCTGCCGCTATGGTTTGAAATCTATAACAGGGAGACGGGCAAAAAGGGGTATCCGAAGCCGGACAATCCTGCACCGGCGGCAGTTACGGGAGCGACGCCGCAAGAAGAGAAGTTCAAAATTGTGCGTGAAATTGAGGCTGGCAGCAAGTGGATATGCTGGATGGAGATGAATCTTGCGGGGGATTTTAATGAGAAATACCAGGAATACAATGCGGAGGCGAAGACAGCGGATGATGATTTTTCCGGACAGCCGCCATTGGTTTACCGGTGCGAGATAGAGGTGATAGCGGGCAAGAAGTATGTGCCGGCGCTTTACGGTCAGGTGGATATGCGAAAGCCTTTTGAGCAAATGATACAGCCAGTGAGCCCGGATGTTACAACGGCCAAAGAGGTGTTCAAGTCGATAGAAATCAGTATCAGCACAACCGAACCAAACCAGCCGAAGTAGTTTTAGGCTTGCATTTTACGGCTGTGGCATATACATTAGCCTTGTCGAAGAAAAAGGTTTTCTGTTATTTTTCAAATAAGTGAGGAGTAAAAAATTATGAAAGGTATGAACAGACGTCGCTTTCTCTCGGAATCAATTAAGGGGGCGGCGGGGTTATCTCTTGGGATGGCGGCAGTATCGAAGTCGGCGGATGTAAACAGCACGCCGGCGGACGTGAACAGCAAGTCAGCAAAGGCGCCGGCGCCATCAGCAAATGCGGCAGGAGCAAATGAAAGGGTAGTGCTGGCAATAATCGGCGCGGGCAATTACGGCACGAAGGTAATTACCCGAATGGTGAAGCTTCCGAACGTTCAGGTGAAATATGCCTGTGATGTGAACGATGAGCGAGGGGCCGGGACAATCAAGACACTGGAGGAATCACAGGGTTTTGCTCCAAAGCGAGTGGTCGATATGCGGCAGGTTCTTGATGACAAGGATGTCAACGGGGTACTTATTTCCACGCCTGAACACTGGCATGCACTGGCGACCGTGTGGGCGTGCCAGGCAGGCAAGGATGTATACGTGGAAAAACCTATCTCGATATCGCTGTGGGAAAGCCGGAAAATGGTCGAGGCGGCGAGGAAGTATAAACGGATTGTGCAGTGCGGGACGCAGAACCGCAGCGCCGATTATGGTTATACGGCGCGCGATTATATCAAGAGCGGGAAGCTTGGGAAGGTGTTGTATGTGAAGGTTTATAGTATGCTGCTGGCAGATATAGTGTGGAAGCCAGAGCCAGACGGACCAGTACCGCAAGGTCTTGACTGGGACCGGTGGCTTGGGCCGGCGGCGGAAAGGCCATATAATCCTTATATGCACAAGCGGTGGAGCAACTACTGGGCATTCGGGACGGGGAACATAGGTCACGATGCGACGCACCAGATTGATTTGGCGAGGATAGCGATGGGCGACCCCGTATCGCCAAAGACGATTACCTGTATCGGGGGCAGACTGGCATATAAAGACAAGCGAGATGTACCCGACACGCAGGCGGTCAGTTATGAATACGGGGATTTTGTTATGACGCTGGACTTGGCGTGCTTTACGCCTTACCTGATTAAGGCAGGTGAAAAGGTGCGGTTCGGCGACAAGTGGCCAGACTGGGCGACGAACGGCGACCGGATTGAGATATATGGCACGGACAAGATGATGTACTTAGGCAGAATGGGGGCGGGCTGGCAGGTGATGGAACGAAAAGGGAAAGGCGACGACTCTACTATGGAGGTTGTTGAGCAGCAGCACGGCAAATATCCGAGCGAGCCGCACGAGGCAAACTTTATCGACTGCATACGCTCGCGGAAGACGCCCAACGGCGACATTGAGCAGGGACATTACAGCAATATTCTTGTCAACGCGGCGAACATTTCTTACCGAGTGGGCAATAAGCAATTAGTATTTGACAGCAAGAGCGAGACATTCAGCAACAGCAAGGAGGCCAATGATTTGCTTAAGCCGGCGTATCGCAAGAATTATCGTATTCCGGACGAAGTATAGACAGCAGATATTGAAGGAGTAAATTAAGATGTCAGAACTGAGAAGAATTACACGGCGTGAATTTATGGTTCGCAGCACACAAGGTGCTGTGGGTATTCTGGCGGCTACCGCTCTTACTTCCTGTAATACGCTCAAGGTTTCTTCTAAAGATAAGCAGGGCTCGAAGATTCGGTTCGGGCTGGTTACTTATGAGCTGGCGAAGGACTGGGACCTGCCGACTCTGCTGAAAAACTGTGAGACGGCGAAGGTTTATGGAGTCGAGCTTCGCAGCACTCACGCACACGGGGTTGAGCCGAGTCTTAATGAGCAGCAGCGCAAAGATGTGAAGAAACGATTTGCCGACAGTCCGATTACGCTGGTGGGTCTTGGAGCGAAGATAGGTTTCGATTCGCCCGACCCTGAAGAGCTGAAGAAAAATATGGAGTTTATGAAAGAATTTATCAAGTTAAGCCATGACGTGGGCGGCAGCGGAGTAAGAGCGATGCCGAACAAGAAGCACAAGGAAGTCCCGATTGAGCAGACCATAGAGCAAATTGGCAGGTCGGTCAATGAGCTTGGGAAGTTTGGTGCTGATTACGGGCAGCAGTTCCGGCTGGAGGTTCACGGCGATTTTACAGATGTGCCGACGTTCAAGAAGATTATAGATATAGCAGATAATCCCAATGTCAAGGTCTGCTGGAACTGCAACAAAGAAGACCTGAACGGCAAGGGACTGGAATATAATTTCAATCTCCTCAAAGACCGGATAGGGATTGCTCACGTGCAAGAGCTGGATTCCAAAAATTACCCATTTGCGGAGGCGATAAAGCTTTTTGTGAAGATGGATTACAAGGGCTGGGTTATGCTGGAGACACGGGTTAAGCCTGAAGACAGGGTGAAGATGCTGGCGGAGCAGAGGGCGATGTTTGAAAAGATGGTGGCTGCTGCACAAGCGTAGAAACACAGGGAGGTTAGTGTAAATGGGAAATAAGGCGGTGCTGGCGGGAGTCGTTGTAGTTGCGCTGCTGGGGATTTGCGGCGCGGCGGTGATGAATCAGGACCAAAATGATACCTGTTTTTCAAAAAGTCTTCATTATACCGGCGAAGGGATGCGATACTGGTATGAGAAGGAAGACGGCTTAAAGAGCGTTACGAATATCCCATACGATAAGCTCGGCTGCAATAACTGTCATATAAAATCGTGCGACCAGTGTCACGTCAAGAAGGACGGGCAGGCGTGCAACTACAGTGTGCAAAAGGCCAAAGAATTGAATACCTGCACGGTATGTCACTTAAGGGCGAAGGCGGCGTTCGAGGCCGGCAAAGACTCAAACAGCGTTGATGTTCATATAGCCAAAGGCAAGGTCTGTGCCGATTGTCATAAGGGACAGGACGTTCACGGGGACGGGACGCTGCGGCACTCGATGCGGGACGAAGGGGCGGTGAGGGCGAGCTGCACAAACTGTCATACGCCGAAGGAAAACGATATTCGGCCGCATACTGTTCACAGGGGCAAGCTGGATTGTCTTGCGTGTCATATATCAAATTCGATATCATGCCTGAACTGTCATATCGACAATTTTGCCAAGACAGGCAAAAAGGAAGGGAATTTTCTGAAGCCTGTACAGGACTGGCTGCTTCTGGTTAATTATAAGGGGAAGGTAACGGCGGGGACGGTCCAGACGGCGGTTTATAACAATAAAAAGTTTATCGCATACGCTCCGTATTTCACGCACGCGGTGCAGGCAAAGGCGAAGGATTGTGCCGACTGTCACGGTAATGCTGCGATGAAACTTCTGCAAAAGGGTGAGCCTGTGCCGATGGCGACATTCAAGGACGGGCAAATGGTGAACTGGAAGGGGATTGTGCCATTAGTGCCTGAGAAGCTGCAATGGACTTTTCTTACCAAAGATGCGAACGACAAGTGGATTCCCGTTGAGAGCAATGAGCCTGCGAAGGTCCAGTTTGTGAACTACGGTGAGCCGCTGACAAAAGAGCAGATAAAGAAGATGGGGATGCCGTTTAGAAAATAGTCTGTTTTGCCCCTTTTACATTTTCTTTCCCCACAACCGAATGTTATCATATTGGCCGGTGTCGTCAAATGAACCTACGCCGACCCTGCCCCAACTAAAACGATTGTCAACGGCCGTCATAACAGGGTTGTTCATATCGTCAAAGAAAACCTTGACAGAACCCGTATCAGCGTCGCGCACAATCCGCACGTTATGCCATCCGCCTGCCCAGCTATTACCGCCATTACGGGTCTGGGCTATAGGTGTGCGGTCTGCACCATCGACAACAAGTATCGTATTATGGAAGTTGTCTTTTGCCACGTCAGCGATATGCGCGTAGTAGAAGTGGGAGTCATCCTGATAGCCAAAAAAGATGCACAAATCGCGACCATCATAGTAAGCTTTCGTCGAGAGCATCTCCAGTTCCATAATAAAACTGCCTACGTTAACGTCCGGCAAGAGGATTATATTATTTGGCGAGCGGTACGGCGGAGTGTAAATGCTCTGTTTAAACAGCGAGAGCGCCTTGCCCGGATTACCTCCGTTTCCGTCTTCAATTCGCCAGGCATTTGAATCGGTGGCCTGCCAGCCGGTGAGATTACAGTCCTCGAATCCCTCCTGGAACGACTGCGGCATTATATTACACTTTGACCAGTCGTTCGCCAAGATTACATAGTCCTCAAAATCAACTTTACAGTCCTTATTCAGGTCGCTCGATAGTTCAGCGGGCGGAAGACCCTCATAAAGCTGCATAATCTCATTTGCATCGAGAACGCGATTATAGATTCCGACCTCATCGATAAGACCAAAAAACCCTCCAGAGGGGACGGGTTCGCCGCTGTTGCCGATATTTGCCGAAGGTGATAAAGCGCCTATCGTATTGTGAGTTCCGCCGGCCACCTTAACTCCGTCGACATAAACGGCATACTCATTTCCGCTTCCGCCGCCCCAGGTCATTGCTATATGATACCATTGGTCGGTGTTCAAAGTCATAATGTCAGTATCAAGTTGATGCTGGTTGGCAAGGCCCAGATTGAGATTGGTATTGTACTTCATATAAAGCTGTATTCTGTTGGTGTCGCTGCTTGTGCCGGAACGGTCGCCGAAGAAAAACCTGAACATTTGGGTCTGTGGTCCTTCGAGCCGGCCCCACAGACTGATTGTACCTGCCGAGGTTGATATTCCTGCAGTGGGAATTTCGATGCGCTCGGCGTTCCCCTCAAAGCGCACGGCACCCAGAACCTGACCGCCGGTCGGCTCCCAGCCTGGGCCGCCGAAAAGCGTCCCGTCATAGTGATTGCCGGACAAGTCATAAGCCGTGCTGCCGGAAGTCTCATCGAGACTATACCAGGCCACAAGATTGGAATCTATCGCCCGTGTCTCCAGCCAGTGTTGTGCCAACGAAAACAGGTCGGCAAAGTTCACGCTATAATCGTTATCAATGTCGCCATCGAGGGGGCCGAGAGATTTAGTTGTTGGTGAAGAAACAAGCTCAATACCGGCACCAGTGCCGAGGCTACGTGAATATTTCTTGTCTGTCGAGTTGTTCCAGTGTTCGTGAACGCCTATACTTCCAATTCTTGCCTTGCAGGGGTCGCCGATCGGATGCATAGGGTCGTAGAACGTTCCCGAACACGGGTCGCTGGCCAGAGCTGCCTCGTGAAGATAATCGTCGACAGCGGCGTTTATCATAACACTGCCGAATTCAGCCCGCAAAAAATCCAGAGCCACTGAGTCTATTGCCACATGGTCTTGTGACATAAAGATACTTGATGGATAGTCCCCGTTGAAAGGACTAAGTGCCCACCTTTCAGGCTCGGAGCCGAGGTTACTTTCTTTGGGAAATCCCCACAGCCCGTCCAATATGAACAGCATAGTCTTGCCGCCAAGGTGCTTATGCCCCATAAGGTCGACCATAGGTCGGTATTTACCATACTGAGTAAGTTTGTTGGGCAGGTAGTTGTGGTGAGCGTCGTTGGGCGCCCATTGCCCAGGTCTGTTGCACAGGCATCCATACCAGTTCTTGGCGGTGAGCGTTACAACTGCTCCGCTGTGTCGCTTCATTATCGCCAGATTTATGACATAGTCTGCATCGAAGAAAGGCTTCGGAATCTTGTCAGATGGTATAGGGTTGTTGTTGTCTTTAATATTAAGGCTGCTATAAAATATCACATTTACGTCGGTCGGCTGAACCGGAGGCCGGTTGGGGTCGGTATAGCGGTCATCGGCCCTGTGATATTGCGAGTCGTAATAATTTGTTACATTATAATGAACTTCCGGAAACGAGGCATAACATCTGTCAAAAATCTTGTTTGAAATGTATCGGGCGGAATCACAGATTGTAATGCAGCACGGGTCGACGCCCGCCTTCCATACCAATTGCTTCAGCAAAGCGACTAATAACTGAGGGCTGAGGTCGGCAAAATTATCAATGTCGTTAAGCTGTCTTTCCTCAACAAAATTGGGCTTGATGGCGATTTTTTCTCCCGCGCTGTATCCGACATTGCCTTTTCCGTGCGTTTGATTGAAATATCGAAACAGTCTGTCCAACGCCGCCTCGTCTGTTACCTCTCCGGTGAGCCGGCATAAACTTTTTGACACCATTTCTTCGACGACATTTGCGTCCGTGTGAGATTCGTCCCAGTAGTGAATGTCGGTTCTGGTGTCCCACGCTGGGTCCCAATACGTTGTATTGGCATCGTGCACCCACGCAACCCGGCCTGGGAAAATTCCTTTTGCAACGCCCATCGGAGTATTCGGCGGGTCTGCGGGAACAAATGCTGCTCCCGCATATCTGCTGCGGAGGCTTATTGTGAAAAAAGCTGTGCCGAGTCCCACGATAAGACATATTGCCGCAAGTATATAACGTGATTGATGCAGCCGCCGTTTAGCCTTGCGTATTAATAGCGTCGTAGCGCCGAGTCCAAGAATATATGATATGAAGCTGGATGCTAATGGAAATGCTACTCGCTGACACGGATAAGTTGCCCGGCTGGGTTTGGGTAATACGCGCACCAGAAACCATATCAGCGCCATCAGTCCTGTGATTGGAAAAAACCATATGACCCAGCGGTTTTTTACGCCGGGCTTGAGCGGTTTACCGGAATTGGAACATAATGGGGGGCTATCTTCTCGCCTTGGGTCACGCATAACATAATCTCTTTAATAGAATAAGTCCTCGTATCGCATCAGGGCTTCGATGAAGAAGTGGTCGCCGTAAATAAGTGACCTGTCAACCTCGCCTGCATTATCATCGGGATTTTTGGCGTTTCCGGTTCCGTGAAGAAGAATACCCATACTGTTAGTGCCGTCTGCGAGATAAGCAGGCGAAGTAAGAGAATCCAGAATATTAAGGGCAGCGTTCTGAAACTTTACTTTATCAGCACCGGAAACGAAAGTACTTAGCTCTAGAAGGCCTGAGGCAGCAATGGCGGCGGCGGAACTGTCTTTGTGGAGGTGGGAATTGGGGTCGCCGGGCGGGAAATCCGGGGCATTGAAATCCCAGTAAGGGACATAATCAGCAGGAAGATGGTCTATGAAATAATTTGCACAATTTTTTGCGGTATTCAGATAATTGGTGTCGAGAGTTTCGCGATAGGCAATGGTAAAGCCGGCGATTCCCCAGGCCTGACCCCTGGACCAGGTGGTGTTGTTGGTAGCGCCCTGCTTGTTCCATTTCAGGCCAGCGGCACCGTTGGATGTATTATAATTGACCGCCTGCCAGACACTGCCGTTGGGGCGGACGTTGTTGGCCATAGTTTTATTGGCGTGACTTACGGCCATATTATACCAGCTTGAGCTGCCGCCGTTTTTAGAACCCCAGAACATCATTTCCAGCACCATCATTCCATCTATGATAACAGTGAACGGCGAACTTCCAGTGTACCAGGACCTTATGCAGCCAACGGTAGAATTATATCTATAAGTGGCCAGAGTAGTGCAGGCCTGGAGTATTTTCGGTTTATATGCGGGATTTTGAGTTATGCGGTAGCCGAGACCGTAAGAACGTTGAACAATGAAACCTGCCTCGTGGTCGCCAGTTCGATTTGGCTCATTTACCAGGGGTACGGTCCAGCTATGAGCCCAGTTTTTCCATTTTTGGTCTGACGTTCTCTGATACAGGTACCACAGTGCGCCGGGCCAGTATCCTGATGCCCAGTGTCCCTTGGCTTTCGCCTCCCACTTGCCGGTTTGAGGGTACGTACTGCGTGGATAGTTGGCGTCCCAGTAGCAGGGGTCGGTTATAAAAGTGTTCATTGAGTTATCCAATTGCTGTTCGACGAAGGTCCAGAGGTAGACGAGGTCTGGGTCGGCTTTCCAGTGCGGGGCAAAAAGGGCGAAATCGACGAGGTTGACGGTGCCGCTGCCGTTGAGGTCGGTGCCGCTGCACTCGCCACAGGTATTCAGCCAGTGCTGGGCAATGACCTCCAAATCCTTCCAGTCGATATTGTAGTCCTTGACGAGGTCGCATTTAACTACTGAAACGGCAGGTGCATTACCGGTGAGGATAAATACCAGTATTATTATGAGTAATGCGAGGTGGGAAATCGAACGAATGCCTGTTTTTATGATGGGAATCATAGCAGAAACTCCCCGAACAGTTTAGGTCTCTTCCTTTTAATAATTTGCCAAAAAGCGATTTTCTAATATAATTATATACTACAGAGTTGTGAGATGTCAAGCATTTTGTCGGTAAAGGAAGTTAAAGGGAAATAATATGTTTTGGGCATTAATAGGCATCGCGGTGGTAATATTGGCGATAGGCTGGATAGCGTACGGGATATGGGAATACAGGCTGCGTCAGGAGGAGAAGACGAAACCGAGAGAGGCATCGGAAAAATTGAAGAAGTCCAGAGAGGCGTTTGCTGAATATGTAAAGAAGATGGAGACTTTCAAGAAGCCGGAAAAAAAGTAAAAAGGTAGAAGTAAATGGGGGACAAGTTTATATGCTTTCGATTTCTTTAAGGGCGAGTTCTGCGATTTTCGGCAGCAGACGCTTAAGTTCGGGGGACAGCTCCATACCGTAATCAATAACCTTCGGCTCAATGCCAATAATTTTGATTTTCGGCAAAGCGGCGGTTTTGCGGATGATTTCGAAGACGTCTTTTAAGGTTATGTCGTGAAGTGAGATTTTAGGCGGGTCATCGGTTTCGAAATCTTCAGGGCCGAAAAGGTAAATCTGCCCCGGCGAGCCCCGGGCTTTAACGGCATCGACAATGATAACCTTGTCGGCGCGCTGAATAAAGTCAATGAGGGCAAAGCCTGCGGTGCCGCCATCGAGTAATTCCACATTGCCGGGGACAGGTCTGGTCTTGAGATATTCGATAAGATGAACGCCGATGCCTTCATCCTGAAGGAGAAGGTTTCCGCAGCCGATGATGAGTTTTTTGTCAGACACGGATTAACACTGTTTTAAAAGACCCCCGAATAAATTCGGGGGCTAAATATTTTTATTAGACGACCCGAAACTTTTTTATCCGGCCATCAGGTTTTATTAAATGGACTGCGCAGGCAAGACAGGGGTCAAAGGAGCGCACAACCCTGACAACTTCAATGGGATTATCGGCATCGGCAACCGGCGTGCCGAGCAGGGCCTCTTCCATCGGGCCGCGAATGCCCTTATCATCGCGGGGAGAGGTATTCCAGGTTGAAGGGACGACACATTGATAATTTTCGATTTTGGAATCCTTGATTTTGAGCCAGTGGCCGAGTGCGCCGCGGGCGGCTTCGACCATACCGGCGCCTGTGCCGGCCTGTGGGACAGAACAATCCGTCCAAACCGGGCCATCGGGTTTTAGCTGTGCGACCCAGGTTTCGAGGGCATTAGCGACCTTTTGGGCCTCCAATGCGCGGGCGATGTGACGGTCTATTACAGAGATACCTTTGCGATAATCGTTGTTTATCCACATCCGTGCCAGCGGACCTACTTCATAAGGAGTGTTTTCATAACGTGGTGCTTTTGCCCAGGAATAGGC
>Ga0315284_10011512_pt1 | contig 12608 bp, 9 predicted proteins | sample YL17G09_16_MG_FD_203696 | JGI IMG/M metagenome (GOLD analysis project Ga0315284, IMG submission 203696) | Sediment microbial communities from Yellowstone Lake, YNP, Wyoming, USA - YL17G09_16 | ecosystem: Environmental > Aquatic > Freshwater > Lake > Sediment | place: USA: Wyoming | collected... | reverse complement strand
AATCACATTTTCCTCTCAATTAAAATCCAAATAGTTTTAATCTTCTTTAAAATTTGATGAACTAAGGCAACCCTTCCGTCCTTGAGAAGGAGGGGGAGGCTCGGGGGAGAGGAGTTTTTCATTTTTGGGGGTATTATGAAATCCAAGTACAAAAGATCAATCCTCATTTTTCTGATCATCTCTTTCACTCTCTTTTTAGGTCTTGGATTCCTATGGGCTGCAAAACCTGTTCCTGAAAAAGAGAGTCCCAAACCTGCAGTAGTGACTAAGCCTTCTGAACCTGGGGAAAAAGGGGAGAAATTCATCATCAAGGGGCGCGAGTATTGTTATGAATGTATTGACAACTCCGAATGTCTCAGTTGCCATGGGAAAAAGATCAGCGAGAGAAAATTTGCACAATCCGTTCATGGAGCCAACTCCTGCAATAGCTGTCACTGGGACATTACCGATGTCAAAGCCCATGTGAAAGCAAAAGGGGCAAGAATCCAAGCCGAACCGATTACCTGTCATCGATGCCATAAAAAGGAAGGTGCAGAACATTATGCAAGTGCCCACTTCATCAATGATATTCAATGTAAAGACTGTCACAAAGATATCCACGAGATGACCCCATGGAAAGGGGATAAGACCCGGGTGATCCAGAAATGCACGACTTGTCATTCCGATGATGGTTACTCTGAGAGCATCCACGGCAAATCCGTCCTCGCTGGAAACCCGGATTCTGCTAACTGCAGCGATTGCCACGGTCTCCACAAGATTCCAATATTAAAGGGAGATGAACCAAAAGTAGTACAATTTCGGAAAGAGTTCCATACGGAAATCTGTCAGAAGTGCCATGCTGACAAGGAGATGATGGAACGAAACAAGGTTTTCCTCATTGCCATTCAGACCTATTATGAAAGTTATCATGGAAAGGTTGAGGAATTGGGCTATCCGACATTGGTAGCAGGTTGTGCGGACTGTCATGGATATCACAGCATTTTGGAGAAGGATAATCCTAAATCTCTCATCTCCGATGCACGGTTGGTAGAGACCTGTGGAAAGTGCCACCCGGGTGCCAATATCAATTTTGTTCAGTTCATCACCCATGCAACCCATACCGATCCAGAGCGAGAACCAGTGCTTTATGGGACCTTCATCCTGATGACCAGCCTTTTGGTTTCGGTCTTTGGGGTCTTCTGGTTTCATGCTTTTCTCTGGTGGCGGAAGGACTTCTGGGAAAAAAGAGAATTGAGGGCCAAGGGAATTTTCTTCCTTCTCCATGATATGAGGCCGGACGAAGCAGGCCAGATGTTTCGCCGGTTCAGTACCTTTGACATTATTATCCACTTTACAATGATGGTCACGTTCATCGGACTTGTGCTGACCGGCCTTCCATTGAAATTCTCACATGCACCCTGGGCCAGTGGTTTGATGCACTTCCTTGGAGGAGCTAAAATGGCTGGGTTGATCCATCGGATCTGTGCGGCCATTACCTTTGGTTACTTCGGAACCACCATGGTCTATATCTTCTACTTTCTCTTCTTTAAGAAGATCAAAGGAAATCCTAACCCCCTGCAAAGACTTTTTGGTCCGGATTCGCTCTGCCCTCGTTGGAAGGATATTCAAGACATCATTGGGATGATCCGTTGGTTCTTTAACCAAGGGCCAAAACCCCAGTTCGATCGATGGACTTACTGGGAAAAATTTGACTTCTTGGCCGTTTTCTGGGGGATGTTTGCCATCGGACTTTCAGGCCTGATGCTCTGGTTTCCGGAATTCTTCACTATCTTTCTGCCCGGATGGATACTCAATATTGCGACGATCGTCCATTCGGATGAGGCACTCTTGGCCTCTGGCTTCATCTTTACAGTCCATTTTTTTAATACCCATTTTCGACCTTCGAAGTTCCCGATCGATACGGTCATCTTCACAGGAAGGTTCCCTAAATACGAACTGGTAGAAGAACGGTTAGAACAGTACAAGAGGATGATGGCGGAGAGGACATTGGAGACCTATCGGGATAAATACCCCAGCGTGGGGACAGATCTCTTCTCAACGGTTGTAGGATTTGTCATGCTGGCCATCGGACTTCTCTGCGTCTTCCTGATTGGGTGGGAGTTTCTTGGTTAATTCTGATTTCGGAATTCGGAATGCGGATTTCGGATTGAGGGACCCATCAAAAACTTATTCCGCATTCCGCAATCTGCAATCCACAATTTACTTTGAGATCTTACAGCCGATCTTTTCGAGATAGGCAATATAATTAAAGGTAGGACTTTGGTCTTTGGTGTGGCAATTTCGGCAGAGACCGAGGGTTACTTTTCGCTCTATCCCTCTCTTTCCTGGATGTCCCTTCCCTTCCCCATGACAAGCTTCACACTGGACTCCGCGAAGGTAGGAGGGGATTTCCTCCACCGTGGCATACTCTCCTATCTTACCATAACCGGTGGAGTGACAGACGAGACATTCCTCCTGAGCATATTTGGGTGAGGTAGTGATGGTTTGTGAGGCCTTTGCATGCTTGGTCTTCAGCCAATTTCTGTAGTTCACTTCGTGGCATCGTTTGCAAGAGATCGCTCCAACAAAAGGGCTCTCCTTAGGAATTCGGGCGATCATCTCCTTTTCCGGCAATTCCTTCTCGGGCAGTCCTGCCACTTTTGGCTTGTATAAATTTGCTGACTCGGCACGGTATATCTCCACTTCCTTGATCATCTTGGGATCGTCCTTCACAGAGAGTTGGACAGGGATGGGGGTATGTTTGTAGAAATTTTTTTCTTCGGAGGCGACGAGGGTTTTCTCCAATTCCTTTTTTTTCGACTCCAAGAACCTCAATTCTTTAACCTTCATCTCGTCTTGCTTCCCTGACTTTGCCATCTCAGCATCGATTTGCATCGATCGGGTGATCAGCCTTTCCAACCTCTTCTCCATCTCGTCCCGTTCAGTGGAAATGAGGAATTTGATCGGTTTTTTCGTATCGACCAAAGAATAATCAATCCGACCCAAATATCCTCCCCTGGGTTCCAATCGATAAATTGGAACTTCATTCACCCTTTCCATCACAGTCCTTTTCGATTCTCCGCCCCCACCAAGAATCAGGTCGATCTGAGTATTTTCCTTGGCCAGTTTCCTATCCTTCGACTCGCCCAACTGAGAGAGGACGACGATCAGATCACAATATTCTCTGAGGCTTTTGATCAGAGCTTTTGATGTCGATAGAGGATCGAGGATGGTTAGTCCAGAATCTTTCTCCTGGAGGGTCGGTATGAATATATCATCCAAAAGCCCAAATATTCCAACCTTTAGCCCTGCGATCTCCTTGATTACATAAGGTTTGAATACTCCCTTCTGAGTACTCTTATCCACCAGGTTGGCTGATATAAATGGGAACTTCGCCTTTTGGCTCACATCGGAAAGAAATTTGAACCCCATCATTAAATCTTTATCACCTACATTGACCACATCATATCCCATTTCTTTATAGGATTGGATGAGGAGATCGATACGTAGAAGGGCATCTCTTCGTTTGGTTTCCGTCTGGGGAGGTTTTCGAAAAAGGAGATTTCCGGTATCGAGGAGAAGGATCTTTCTTTCCTCTTTTTTCAACTGGGCGATAAGAGTGGCCTTCTTGGCGACACCGCCAAGGGGGCTCCTGAATCAGCCGCAGGGCTCGACCTCGCCCATCACATCGTTCGTGTAAACGATGCTGAATTGGACTTTAGGTGCGGCTTGGATGAAAGGAGTGTGGGATAGGTTCAAAAGGAGAGCCGCAACCAAAAAAAATTGCGCTGTTTTGAATTTCAATTGGACCCCACCCTTTTTTCAATCTAACAAATCGATATTTTGAAATCAAGTGGAAATCCAGACAAGACAAGTTATTTTTTGGAAACCGAAAAACGCTTCTCCCCTGCTGGGATAGAGATATCCAGCCAATTCTCTTTCGGTGCAAAGGGACAGGTATATTTTTCATTGTATTGGCAGAATGGGTTATAGGCCCGATTGAAATCGATCAGAACCTTTCCCCCAGGTATTGGTTCAATATGAAGATAGCGCCCTTCTGAATAAGTTTCAGTTTCTGATGTCTTATCTTTAAAAGGGAGGAAAAGCTCTCCCCCTCCTAAGGGCCGGTAAATCTGAAGTTCATATTCTTTCCCTCCCCATTTGAATCGGAACCGTCCATACTTCACATATTTTTTTTCTCTCCCTTTATTAGTAGGAAGATTGACATAGAGTGGTTTAGGTTCTATGGGATATCGTTCAATTGACCCGATGATCGCATATTGAAGATTGATCGGATAGTAAAAGAGACCTTTAAATTTTTTTCGATCGGTTTCCTTCAATGGAGAATGAGGGTCTTCCTTAAAAAACTGGTCTTTCTTTTCTCGAAAGGCCTTTAATTTCTCCTCCCTTCGCTCCATCGGATTCTCTTCCACCTTCGGAGGAGGAATATCTACCTTTCCACCTAAAAGAAGGAGGCATAAGAAAATGATTGATAAAAACGGCCATTTATAATTGGTAAAAAAATATCTCACCATATCTTAAAAAAAGATAACCCTTTTCCAAACGTTTTGTTTTTTATCTAAATTAAATTTATCAACTTATAATTCTTAAATCAAGAAAAAAAGTAAATTTTTCGATAACTTGTGAAAAAATTCTTTATTCTTGCAATCCCTTATAATAAGTGATAAAAGAAGGTTGGTTTAATGGGGTGGGGTCCCCAATGGAGACTTTCCGTGTAATTGAACATTTCTTTTTGTTATCGTCAACGATTGAAAATTATTTAAGGCTATGAACTGAGCCGTGGTGTTAGTTTAGCATAGCGGTTCATTTTAGGGTTAGGAATATTCAAATAAGGATACCTCCTTTTTAGAAAGGGATAGGGGCAGGATCATGACGACAAGCAAAAAGATTGTAGTATTTTCAATGTTGGCGGTGGCAATAGCCATTTTCCTGTTTCTTGTTTATCAATTTACAGCTTTTTATCATTACAAATCAATTGTTCTTGATAGGTTTCCTATTGAGCCTCCCTTTAAAGAGACGAAAAGATTTTTTGAAGCGGAAATGGAGAGAAAGGAACGGGCGATAGAATTGGCAAAAAAGTATGCGAGGGGAAAGGATGAAATCTATGGGGATGCCCAAAATATTGCAGAAAAGATTAAAGGGGATGTGAAAATCATTGGATGGCATGCTGACAAAGCTATCCATACGGGGCAATTGTATGATTCCGAAAGAACCGGATCCAGATTGTTAGAGGATTTCAAGGGGTCCATGGAGAAAATTAAGAGAGGCTTAATCAAACTGAAAGACTTGGGTTTTTTGATGGATGGAAGCCCCGCCTCCGAATTGCTCATTGAAAATGATCCCAAATACTTTTCCTCGCGAATAAAAAGGCTCAAAGAGGAATATGTGTCAATACAATTCTATTTACTCCCCCGGGGTAAAGGTATCATTAAAGCAAAGGATCTATCTGAAGAGGCCCAAAAGGTGGTGGATGATATCGACAAGGAGATAGAGAGGGCTTTAGGCATGATGAAGCATTTTTACCATTATAGTGACTCCATGTATTTTGTAACCTTTCGATATCAAACTCAAGAAGATAGGGCGAAAAACAGAAGCCAAGGGTGGTATTTTGAGGTAGACCTTGATTTAGATACTGTGAGAGATGTCGCTTTTGATAAGGATCTCAGCAAAAAATATCAGATCACTCCTAAGGTTAAATAAGATTTAATTTTTAAAGGAGAAACTTTTATGAAGAAAGAAGTCAAGTGGGGAATGGTGATTGATCTCAAGCGTTGTGTGGGATGTTTTGCCTGCCAAGTAGCATGTAAAGCTGAGCATGAGACCCCTCTCGGTGTCTGGAGAATTTGGGTGAAAACCATTCAAAAAGGAACGTATCCGGAAATGGCCACCCTCTCCTTACCTTGGGATTGTCCTTACTGCGAGCGCCCCGAAGAGGCCAGATATCCTCGGATGACAGTTCTTTTTCTACCTTGGCTGTGTAACCATTGTGATCGCCCTATCTGTAATACCGTATGTCCGGTGGGAGCTGCCTATAAACGAAAAGAAGATGGTATTGTGATGATCGATCCCCACCGCTGTATCGGCTGTAACTATTGTAGAGCCGCTTGCCCTTATAATGTCCGATTCTCAAATCCAATTACCGGAATGATCCAGAAATGTGACTTCTGTGTCCACCGGGTTGATTCTGGACTTCTACCTGCCTGTGTAGAATCGTGCCCAACGAATGCGATGGTATTTGGGAATTTGAAGGACCCGAGCAGTAAGGTGTCTCAACTGATTTCAAAAGAGAAGATTCAGGTCCTCAAAAAGGAGATGGCTACCTATCCTAATGTCTACTATATAAATCTGGATAAGGACGTCGCCGATCCACTCAAAGGATGGGAAAGACATTATTATCACAAGGAATTTGAAAAATTATAAGCTAAAAAGGGACGATTATGGAAGTGCAACTTTTATACAATGTGTTCCATCATGAAGCGGTCAGCCTGTTAATCGCCATCTATTTTCATATCGTCGGGCTCCATGCAGGGTGCTCCATCGTCTCGATCACTGCCACCCTACTTGGGAAAGATGAATATAAACCTGTGGCCAAGATTGGAGCCATATTCGTGATCATCCTTTTTTCCATATCCCCCATCTTCTTATTGACCGATCTTTTTCAGCCCTTGCGTTTCTGGTATCTCTTCCTCCATTTCAATCCCACTTCGCCGATCAGTTGGGGGACCTTCTTCCTCTGCGCTTACCCTACCTTGACAGGAATCTATATCTATTTTTTATTTAAAGGAAATGTGAGATGGTCAAAAATTTTTGGGGTCATTAGCCTTCCCTTTGCTATTAGCGTTCACGGATATACAGGTTTCATCCTTGGTTTCGCCAAAGCCAGAGTCCTATGGAATACTGCGGTCATGCCATCCTATTTCTTATGCTCGGCAATGATTTCAGGAATGGCTTTTATGCTCGTTGTGGCTCTGGTTCGCTACCGTTTTACTTATAAGGAGAAGACTCTTGAAGAGAGGGAGAAGGACCTCAATATCATCGATCTTCTTGCAAAATGGACAGCGGGGTTTATGATCATGAATGTCTTTTACGTTTTTTGTGATCTCACCGTGATGTATTACCATACCGAGGATGCCTTTGAAACAGTTGAGCTCGTCCGTCTTGGTAAGTTCAGCTTTCTATACATCTGGGTGGATAATGTTTTAGGGAACATTGTCCCTTCCCTCATTATTATTTTCAATAAGACCCGGAAATCACATCTTTTACTATTGATTGCTGCCATATTGGCCTCCATTGGTGTCTTCATCATGAGATATGTGATGGTTTTTGGCGGCCAATATGTTCCCCTGAGTTGATGGGAGGTGAGTGGAGATGATACGTCGTGATTTTTTGAAATTATGCCTTGGCAGTATACCGGCATTTCTATTCCACCATTATCTTGTGCTCTCCGCGTATGCCAAAGAGGTATTTGGAAGAGAACAGGTATCGCGACATACGAGGAAATCTCTCAAGGGGATTCCGAGCATCTGCCAACTCTGTCCTGCCCATTGCGGGATTATCGGTTTTTTAGAAGGCGATCAGTTGGTGAAAATTGGAGGGAATCCAAAACATCCCAACAATCTTGGGAAGTTATGTGCCAGAGGTCTGGCTGGCGTCAACATGGCGTACGATCCGGATCGAATTACTTCTCCATTGATGAGGAAGGGAGAGCGAGGGAAAGGGCAATGGGAAAGGATCTCTTGGGATAAGGCCTATACCGAAATCACTTCAAGATTTAAAACAATATACCAAAGCGGGCAGAAGGGGGACTTCATCTTCCAATCAGAACACGAGCCCGATGGTATCATTAGGCGTTTCTTGAAGGCTTTTGGTAAAGCCCTCATCCTTAATGAGGATAGCCTCAACTTTGGCAATAGGGATTGGGGTCAATGGCTTACCTGGGGGGAGGAAAGAGGAGTTCCAGATATGGCAAATAGCCATTACATTCTAAACTTCGGTTCCAATCCTTACGAGACACATGAATATTATACAGGTTTCATAGGAAGATTGATTGAAGCTCGGGTCAAAAATAAGGCCAAACTGGTAACTTTTGATGTGAGGCTTTCTTACACAGCCGGGAACAGCGATGAATGGTTTCCCATCACCCCTGGGACCGATGGTATGGTGGCTTTGGCCATGGCCAATGTCATTCTCAAGGCTAATCTTCACAATAAAGATTTTATCGAGAGATGGATAAATGTCTCTTCCTCTACATTGGCCCAATACTTATCCCAATACACCCCTGAGATGGCGGAGAAGACAAGCGGAGTTGCCGCATCGGATATAGAAAGGATTGCCAAGGAATTTGCCCTATCGATGCCTGCTGTGGCCATTTCGGGCCATGGTGTGAGTAGCCATTTGAACGGAGTCTATAATGAAAGGTGTATATTCCTTTTGAACACCATTGTTGGAAACATTGATAATCTGGGAGGATATTGTCTTCCAAGGGCTTATCGTTTTGAAGAACCAGACTTAAAGCCATCTTTCCAAAAAGAGAAAGGATTCGATTTGGAAAAGGTTCAAATCACTCCACAAAAGTTCATCTCCATGGCGAAACGTGGAAAGTTAACCACGAAATTGTATTTCGTTTACGAATCCAATCCTGCTTATAAAAACCCTGAGAGTGGTTTGACTTCAGAAGTATTGAAGGATGAAAGACTAATTCCCTATATTGTAGTGGCAGATAGTTATATGACGGAAACCGCCGCTTTGGCTGACATTGTTCTTCCAACTGCCAATTACTTGGAGAGTTGGGGAGTAGATTCATCCCCAGCGTTGAACTTGATTCCTTTTGTTGCACTCCAACAACCTATTGTCCCCCCGTTTGCCAAATCTGTTCCTATCTCAGATATTTTTATAGAGCTTGCACACAGGATCGGTGGGGGCCTACCACGATATTTCAAGTTCAACTCTACAGAAGAATATATCAAGAAGGTTGCCTCAGGAATTGAGAAATTGGAACAAGCAGGGGGTCTCAAATACTTAAAAGAGAACGGAGTTTGGTTTGATAATAATGCGAAGCCGAGATACAGATCGTATGAATTGAAAAGGTTTAGCACACCCTCGGAGAGGATTGAAATCTACTCAGAGAGATTGAAAAGAAAGGGATTCCAACCTCTTCCTACCTATGAACCCATTCCAGGACATGGGGATCTCAAGGGGAAGTTCGTCCTTGTGACTTATGAACCGAATGTGATGGGGTCAAGGACAGGAAATTTTAAATGGCTGGCCGAGATTAAGCATCGCAACCCAGTCTGGATCAATAAGGATGTTGCCAAACAACTTCATATTGAAGAAGGAGATCGTATTAAGATTTCAACCCGACTCGGATCATTTGTGACGGATGCGCGTTTAACCTTTGGCATCCACCCGAGAGTGATCGCTATCGAAAGAAATTTAGGTCATTGGGGATATGGACATATTGCCCGCGCCAAAAGATTTAAGAGCAACGATCCTAACACCAATTTGGTCTGGTGGGAAAAAGAAGGAAATGGTATCTCTCCCAATCCAATCATCTCGGGAAATTCGGATCCAATCGGTGGGGGAGAGGCCTGGAATGATACTTTAGTGATCGTTTCGAAGGCCTAGGAGAAGGACCGATGAAGGTATTTAGAAAGATAAGATCGATAAGATCTAAGATAAATATTAAAAAGATTTTGAAATCAAAATGGGTTATTTTTGTGGTCGGCCCCCTCCTCACCTTGATAGGGCCTGTATTGGTGATCTGGGTGGGGCACACGTTGACTGCCCATCCGTTGATCTGTCTATCGTGTCATGCAAGACAGACCAGTATCTCCATGTGGTCACCTTCTTCAATTCATCCTGTCCATGTCACTTGTGCGAATTGTCATGCGAAAGTCGGTCAAATGTTTCCCCGTGATTTTTTCGCTGATGAGCGGGTGAATGAAAACTGCTTATCTTGTCACAAGCATGTGGCTGAGAAGGAGAAGGAAGAAGCTCATCACATGAAAATTGCCCACAAGCTTCATATCGAGGAATCGAAGCTGAAGTGCATTGATTGCCACAGAAATATCGCCCATGAAAAAATGGAAGCCAAAACGAACCGCCCCCGCAGGTTAACTTGTGTCGAGTGCCATGAAGAGGCGTTAACAGGAGGGCCTGAATCTTGTATGAAATGCCATACCAAGATCCCAGTGAAATCCCCTTCGTAATCATAGAAGTCGATCAATATGAATTACTTCTTTGAGCTTTTTCCAAGGATCATTAAGTTTTTTTCTAAAAGGAAAAAGAAGGTTATCTACGGCCTTCTTTTTTTTCTTGTCATCGTCTTATTTTTAGGAGGGTTTAAATATTCAGAAAGCCCTTCGTTTTGTGGTCTCTGTCACAATATGAAGGAATATGTTGAGTCTTGGAAAACATCCTCGCATAACAAGGCGGCTTGCTTGAGTTGTCACCGCAAACCAGGCGTTTTGAATCATCTGAAAGGGAAAGGGGAGGATCTCCAACTCGCATTGACTTATATCATTATCGGGAGAGGCATCAAAAAACTCCATTATGAAATTGATGATGGTAACTGTTTACAAAATGGGTGTCACAAAACAGATGACCTGAAAGGGGATATGATATTCAAGAATGTCAGCTTTCCTCATGGAAGACACCTGGGTGAGTTGAGAAGAGGAATAAGGCTTCGTTGCACCTCTTGCCATGCTCAGCTTGTCCAGGGAGCTCACCTCACTGTTCACGAAACCAATTGTTTTATCTGTCATTTTTATCGAGCTGGACCAAGAGGGGAGGAGGAATGTATATCTTGTGCTGTTGGAGGATGTACCTCTTGCCACATCGAGCCCAAAGGGGATATCAAGGTCAAAGGATGGAATTTTAATCATCGAAAATATATTGCAAGAGGTGTGGCTTGTGAAAAGTGTCATGTCAATGTGATACGAGGAGACGGCCATGTCCCTGAGGGAAAGTGTGTAGAATGCCATAAAGAACCTGTGATACTGAGTACCAAATATACCTCTCAGGTCATGCATAAAAAACATGTCGCCGACCATAAGATCGAATGTTCAAAGTGCCACACACCTCTTCGGCATGAGATTGGATCGATTCTTACCTTTACTCGTTCTCCTACTATTTGTGATAAGTGCCACAGCAAAGAGATGCACCCTGGGCCAAGAGAGTTATACCGTGGTAGTGGGGGGATTGGAGTCCCAGACTCCCCCAGCCTGATGTTTACAACGAATGTTGACTGTATCGCCTGCCATCGAAAGGGTGAGGAGAGCCAGGCTGCGCTTCATACCACGAAATATGCTGAAAAAGCAATTGGGGAAGCATGCGTGGACTGCCATAGTGAGGGATACGATGAGACCTTAAAGCATTGGAAGGTCCTTCTTTCAAAAGCAGAGAATGAGAGCAACCAGAAAATCTTCAATGTCCAAAAGGTGCTATACGATTTTGAAAAGACGAGAGGGGGGGCTGCAAACTTTAAAAAGGCCCAGAACCTCCTCAACGAAGCCCGCCACAATTACAGCTTTGTCCTATTGGGCAAGGGGGTTCACAATATCGAATATTCCTTTAAGCTCCTTAACGCAGCTAACAATAAAACCGAACAGGCTTTGGCAGCCATTGATAAAGGTTATAAGCCTAAAGAGTTTCAGACTCAAATGACCTGTACGACTCTATGCCATGTGGGAATGGAAAAGCGAACGGTTCCCTTCAATGACATAAAATTTTCTCACGAAACCCATGTGACTGGGAAGAGCTTGAAGTGTTCCGACTGCCATGCTTCTCGTGAAAATCATGGGAAGACCTTTCAGAAGAATTGTGCAGACTGTCATCACGGAAGGGAGAACAAAAAAGTTAAATGTGAAGATTGTCATCTGTCTGTAAAAAGACTATTTGAAGGGAAAGGAGGTCTCGGCGTTAAGGAGAGGCCGAGCAATAAGTTAGATGTGGTCGAATGCATGGATTGCCATCGTGGTGTGGCGGCAAAAAAGAAGGATACCTTCGATGCGATTAAGAAACGTTGTATCGAATGCCATGACCAGAGTTATGGAGAGATGGCAGTACGTTGGAAAACGGCTTCTGAAGGGTTGTTGAAGAAAGTGGTTCCCAAATTAGATAAGGTCAGGGAAGAGATCGGGAGGATTGAACTCCGAGGAGGCCATACCTTTGTTTATCGAAAATTATTTGGAGAGGCAGAATTTAATCTTAATTTAGTCAAAAAGGGAAATGGAATTCACAACTTGGAATATACAGAAGAATTAATAGAATTTGCCAACAATCGGCTCGATGAGGCAATCAAACAATTGGCAAAAAAGAAGTGAACGATTAAAACATTAAAAGAATTAGTTTAATAAGTTTAATTTCTTAGAAAAAAAGCCCCATCCCATTAGGATGCAGGGCTTTCTTATTTTTTGGGTGTTTAATATTCAATCAAGATAGACTTGACAAAGGTATTGGAATTTTGTAAATTTTTTCTCAAAATTTGTGAAAGGAGTCACAAAATTGAAATATACTAAAATACCGGAGGCAACTATTAGGAGATTATCAAGGTATTCAAGATGTTTGGAAGAGATGGATGAAAGGGGGGAGAAAGTAGTTTCCTCTGC